>Ga0209345_10001263_pt1 | contig 30655 bp, 23 predicted proteins | sample Cruoilmetagenom7_FD_187294 | JGI IMG/M metagenome (GOLD analysis project Ga0209345, IMG submission 187294) | Oil polluted marine microbial communities from Coal Oil Point, Santa Barbara, California, USA - Sample 7 (SPAdes) (version 2) | ecosystem: Environmental > Aquatic > Marine > Oil seeps ...
CTCCGGCTCGATCTTGGTGTTGCGCAGGCTGGTCAACTCGGCCTCACGCTCGGCCAATTCGGCGCGCACTTCGGCGATGCGGTCTTCGACGCTGGCGGTTTTATCGGCCAAGAGCAGACCGGCCATAAGCAGCATCCGCGCCTCGGGCATGCGGCCCACCTGATCGCTCAAAACGCGGGCTTCATCATCCAGCATTTTGGCGGCGGCGTGCAGATAGCTCTCTTCACCTTCCTGACAGGCGACCTCGAACTGGCGGCCGCCAATGTTGATCCGTATTTCGGGCATCAGTCGGCCCCTCCTGACTTGGGTTCATCTTCGGCGCGGTCATCCTCGGCACCCTGCTCATCAGCCTGCGCGTCGTATTCGGGCTCGCCCTCTTCGACCAGAGGCGCCAGCGCGGTCAGCACAGCGTCAATCTCGGCCATCTCAATGGCGCGGGTGGCACGCAGGCTTTCCAGCTCGGCAATCACGGCGGTGTCGATCAACTTAGGGTCGGCCAGCCCTTCGGCATTGGCCATACGGAGCTGTTCACAGGCTGCGGAAAGCTGCTCGTTCGCCTGCCGCAGACGCTGCACGTCCATGTCAAGCTGGGTCATCCGATCGTCGTTGAAATCCATCTGCTCGCGCAGATTAACAAGATCGTTTTGGTGGCTTTCCTTCAAACCCTGCATCTGTTCGGTCAGCTGCGCATTGGCCTGCCGCTCGTCTTCCAGCGCCTGTACGATATCCTCATCCGGCTCAGCCGGGGCTGTGCTGAGCTGATCCAGCCCCTTCGCCATCCGGTCCATCGCGGCCGTGATGCGGCGTTGATATTCTTCGAGTTCACTCATCCGCATGAAGTCTCCTTGTTCGTCCTGCTCTGAGGGCTGCATTATTTGCCTGCCATGCCCGTTGTTTCCTGCCGTGCTGGGCAGATAGCGCGCGTCTTGCGCAATGTCACGCACCCGAATCGCCGTGATAAGCCGGTTTCCGCGATCCTAGCCAAAGAGCGAACCAATTGCGCCCCCCTTTCGTTTCAGCGACTTGGACCGCAGAGTTCACCCCGGACCGCGGCCAGCGCACCCTATCCTGCCCGGTTGTGCTTGAACTTTGCCCGATCGCTGGTATGCACAGGCCCAATCTGCCACAGCCGCAAAGGAACGCCCCGTGGATCTGACAGCCCTCGCACGCGCAAACCCCGATCACTGGTCCAAGGCCACCGCCATTCGCGCGCTGACCCTCGATGCCGTCGCCGCCGCCAATTCTGGCCACTCTGGCATGCCAATGGGCATGGCCGATGTGGCGACCGTGCTCTTTGAAAAGCACCTGAAGTTTGACGCGGCGAACCCGCTTTGGCCTGACCGCGACCGGTTCATTCTCTCAGCGGGCCACGGCTCCATGCTGATCTACTCTCTGTTGCACCTCACGGGCTATGAGCAGTTCCCCATCGAAGAGCTGAAAAACTTCCGCCAGATGGGCGCACGCACGGCCGGTCACCCGGAAAACTTCCTTGCTGACGCCATTGAGACCACCACCGGTCCGCTGGGTCAGGGCATCGCCAATTCGGTCGGTTTCGCGATGGCCGAAGAAATGCTGCGCGCGCAATACGGGGCAAAGGTCGTGGATCACCACACCTATGTCATCGCCGGCGACGGCTGCCTGATGGAGGGCGTAAGCCAAGAGGCGATCACGCTGGCGGGCCGTCATAAGCTCAGCAAGCTGATCGTCATGTGGGACAACAACAACATCACCATCGATGGCCCTGTGTCCCTGTCGGACAACACCGATCAGGTCGCGCGTTTTAAAGCAGCCAAGTGGCATGTGATCGAGATTGACGGCCACAACCCAGATGAGATCGACGCGGCCCTGACCGAGGCGAAAGCCTCCGATCTGCCCACGATGATCGCCTGCAAGACCCATATCGCTTTGGGCCACGCCGCGCAGGACACGTCCAAAGGCCACGGCGCGTTGACCGATGCCGACCAGATGGCCGAGGCCAAAAAGGCTTACGGCTGGAAAACCGGCCCCTTCGAAGTGCCCGCTGATGTAAAATCCGCGTGGGAAGAAATTGGCAAACGCGGTGCCGACGCGCGCCGCGAATGGGAAGAGCGTTTCGACCAGATGCCCCGCGCCAAGCGTGAGACCTTCAATCGCGCCTTGGCACTGGAGGCTCCCAAAAAGATGAGCGCCATCATCAAGGCGTTCAAAAAGCAGGTCTCTGAAACCGCGCCCAAGATGGCAACCCGTGCCGCGAGCGAGAAAGCCCTCGAAGTGCTGAACCCAATCCTGCCCGAGACTGTCGGCGGCTCGGCGGACCTCACCGGCTCGAACAACACCAAGACCTCTGATCTGGGTGTCTTCGACGTGGACAACCGTGGTGGGCGCTATGTCTACTGGGGTATCCGTGAGCATGGCATGGCGGCAGCGATGAACGGCATGGCGCTGCACGGCGGCATTCGCCCCTATGGCGGCACCTTCATGTGCTTCACCGATTACGCGCGTCCTTCGATGCGTCTGGCGGCATTGATGCAGGTCCCCACAGCCTTTGTTATGACGCACGACAGCATTGGTCTGGGCGAAGACGGCCCGACCCACCAGCCGGTCGAGCATCTGGCCATTTCGCGCAGCACGCCCAACACCTATGTCTTCCGCCCCGCCGACGCGGTGGAAACGGCAGAAGCGTGGGAAATCGCCTTTACTTCCAAGACCACACCGTCAGTCCTGTCCCTGACCCGTCAGGGCCTGCCGACCGTGCGCCTTGAGCACAAGAACAACAACCTCACCGAAAAAGGTGCTTATGTCTTGGCCGATGCCGAGGGCAAGCGTCAGGTGATCCTGATCGCCACCGGTTCCGAAGTGCATGTGGCACTGGCCGCACGTGACCTGCTGCAAGCCGAAGGCATTGGCACACGCGTGGTCTCCATGCCCTGTATGGAGCTTTTCGCAGCGCAGGATGAAGCCTACCGCAAGCGCGTGCTGCCCGGTGGTGCCGTGCGTGTTGGCGTCGAAGCAGGAGTTCGTCAGGGCTGGGATCAGTGGCTTTTCGGCGAGCGCGGCAAATACGGCAAAGCAGATTTCGTCGGCATGGACCGTTTCGGCGCCTCCGCCCCGGCAGAAGAGCTGTTCGAGCGTTTCGGCTTCACCGCCGAGAATGTCGCTCAGAAAGCCAAGGCGTTGCTTTGATCTAAAGATCACATGGCAAAGCAAAAAGGGGCGACGGTTCATCCGTCGCCCCTTTTCTATTGTCCCATCACCAAGGCCGCGTTTTACACGGCGGCCTTATGAAAGACCTTGCGCCAGATCGGCGTGATGATCTTCTCCCCCACCGGGATCAGCAGCAAGCCAAGCGCCAGACCAAAGACGCCATCGATGGCTGCCGTGGTGGTCCACTCAACCGCCCCTTCGAGCTGGGCCGGAACCGCATGGCCCACCGTTACGGCGATGTCGTGGATCCAGTTGTAGGGCGCAGCAAAGCCCATCTGCTCAAGCCCGTGAATGATGATCGACCCGCCGACCCAGAGCATTGCAGCGGTGCCGACAATCGTCAGCAGCTTCAAGAATCCCGGCATCGCGCGCACCAAGCCGCGCCCCAACGTCCGCGTCAGGGCAAAGCGGCCTTTGTTTGCCATCACCAACCCCAGATCATCCATTTTGACAATCAATGCCACCGCGCCATAGACCGCGACCGTGATCATCACCGCCACCGCCGCCAGTGTCGCCGCTTCCATCCAGAAATTGCTTTCCGGGATCGCCGACAGTGCGATGGTCATGATCTCTGCCGAAAGGATAAAGTCAGTCTTGATCGCCCCAGCCGCTTTCTGCTCTTCCAGGTGCGCGGGGTCTTCGATGACCTTTTCCTTGTCGGGGTAATCTTCATGGCCATGCCCCCATCCAAGCGCATGAACGACCTTCTCAGCCCCTTCGAAACACAGATAAGCCCCGCCCAGCATCAACAGCGGTGAAATGGCCCAAGGTGCAAAATTGGCCAAAAGCAGACCGACGGGCAAAAGATACACCAATTTGTTGCGCAACGACCCTTTGGTGATCCGCCAGATCACCGGCAATTCACGCTCGGCCTTGAACCCATGCAGATACTTTGGCGTCACCGCCGCATCATCAATCACCGCGCCCGCCGCCTTCGAGCCCGCCTTGGCCGCCTGCCCGATCACGTCATCCACGCTCGCCGCCGCAACTTTGGCGATGGCCGCCACGTCATCCACAAGTGCCAGTAAACCGCTCATTCCGTGCCCCTTTTTGCGTGTTGCAACCGAAGTAGCATGCACGGCCCATCTGGCAAGCCCGAAGCTGCCGCGACCTTTACCGCTAACATGCAAGTTTAACGCTAACATCTGGAAATCATTTGGCTTTGCCCCTTTCCCCTGCCTGCCTACCCCAGATATAGAGCCCGCAACCCCGACATACGGCCCCCGACCGCGCGGCCCATGACAAGGAATGCACCATGACCATCAAAGTTGGTATCAACGGATTTGGCCGTATTGGCCGCTGCACGCTCAGCCATATCGCGGCCTCGGGGCGTGACGACATCGAAGTGATCAAGGTTAACGCCACCGGCCCGCTCAGCACCGCCGCGCATCTGATCAAATACGATTCCGTCCATGGCCGTTTTCCGGGCGACGTGAACATCGACGGCGGCTATATGAACCTCGGTCAAAACGACATCGAAATGATGTCGAGCTATAACCTCGAAGAGCTTGACTGGTCCGGCTGCGACGTGGTCCTGGAATGCACCGGCAAATTCAACGACGGCAACAAGGCCAACGTCCACCTCAAGAATGGCGCCAAACGCGTTCTGCTCTCCGCCCCAGGCAAAAACGTCGATAAAACAATCGTCTACGGCGTGAATGATGACCAGCTGACCGCCTCCGACCGAATGATCTCAAACGGGTCTTGCACCACCAACTGCCTCGCGCCGCTGGCCAAAGTCATGCATGACGCCGTGGGCATCGAAAGCGGTCTGATGACGACGATCCACAGCTACACCGGCGACCAGCCGACGCTCGACCGCCGCCACGATGACCTTTACCGCGCGCGGGCTGCTGCCATGGCCCTGATCCCCACGTCGACCGGTGCCGCCAAAGCTTTGGGCGAAGTGCTGCCAGCACTCAAAGGCAAGCTCGACGGCACCGCCATGCGCGTGCCCACGCCTAACGTCAGCGCCGTAGACCTGACCTTCCAAGCCAGCCGCGACGTCACGGTCGAAGAGATCAACGCCGCCGCCCGCGCCGCAGCAGAAGGTCCGATGAAACGCGTGCTGGCCTATGACCCAGAGCAAAAGGTCTCTATCGACTTCAACCACACCGAAGAAAGCTGCATCTTCGCCCCCGATCAAACCATCGTAGTTGCAGGCCGCACGGTCCGCGTCTTGGGGTGGTACGACAACGAATGGGCTTTCTCGGTGCGCATGGCCGATGTTGCCGTGGCCATGGGCAAACTGGGCTAAGGCTTGCACGGCGCGGGTTGGCCTGTAATATCAGGCCAACCCCGCCCGGAGCCGCGCCATGACCAATTCCATCGCCATTGTGCTGGCCCTCGTCATCGCCGGGGCGATGCTGATTGACGCCTACTCCTACGGCGCGGAGCACATGATCTTTCTCGGAAAAAAGCTTTTCGCATTAATCGAATGGATCGCGTTCTGGCGGTAACGTAGGCGCGGCCCGCGCATGGTCTGATGTCGCCCCTTACTGCAGAAGCGCTATTCGCTACGACACATCTTTTGCGCCTCAAACCCCACACCCGGCGCGGCCAGCCTCCGGGCGATCCAACACCACGCCCCCCATTCGGCGCGGCGCTGAACCTCCCATTCATCCTTTTAAAAATACCGTGCAGAACATAGCAACAACCGCCCCGCTCGCCAGTCCAGAAACTACCTCTGCGCGAACCGTTTAATCAGCACTTCGTTCACAGCTGGGGTGACAAACTTGCTCACATCCCCATCCAGCCGAGCGATTTCTTTTACCAGCTTGCTGGCGATGGCTTGATGTGTGGCTTCGGCCATAAGGAAGACGGTTTCGATCGTATCGTCCAACTGGCGGTTCATCCCGACCATCTGGAATTCATATTCAAAATCTGACACCGCGCGCAGACCGCGGACAATTGTCTGCGCGCCCACATCACGGGCACAGTCGATCAGCAGATTCTCGAACGGATGCACGATGATTTCGACACCGGTTTCTTTCGCCAATTGCACACATTCCGCTTCGATCAGTGCAACGCGTTCTTCGAGGCTAAATAACGGCCCTTTATCACGGTTGATCGCCACACCGATCACAAGCCTGTCGACCATGCGCGCAGCGCGGCGAATAATGTCGATATGCCCCAGTGTGATCGGGTCGAACGTACCGGGGTAGAGGGCTATGCGCATGTAACTGTCCTGGGTGTCTGCTATGTTGCGGCACAGCCAACCATTTCACCGCACCAAGCGCAAGTCGGTTAGCGGTAGCACTGCCCTGCAGTCACCTGACAAGGCAGTACAATAGGAAAGCAAGCTGAGCCAAATCAATGGCCCATGATCATACCCTCAAGGGCTTGTTTCTCCATCGACAGTTCCATCAACTGTGCCTTCACCACATCGCCTAGAGAAATCAGTCCGACCAGTTCACCGTTCTCTAAAACGGGCATGTGACGAAAACGTCCGTCGGTCATCTTTTGCAAGATCGCGTCAGAGCGATCATCGCGGCTGCAAGTGACCAGTTTGGTCGTCATGATGCTCTCGACCGTTTGCTGCAGACACCCGGCCCCTTGGCGGCCCAGCTCGCGCACGATGTCGCGCTCGGACAATATCCCATCCGGCGTCTTGCCATCGGCAGAGATCACCAACGTCCCAATGCGCTTTTCGGCAAGCATTGCTGCCGCCTCGGAAATCGCTAGTCCGGGTTTGGTCGTAACCACCTTATCGTCCGGTTTGGTCTTAAGAATTTGCGATACAAGCATCTGGCGTCTCCTTCGGTGCGCGGCAAAGAGAATTCCAGCGTCACCGCGAAACCCTTTTCTGTCAAGCTTTTAGCGCGCTCTTGCCCGCCGTCGCCGCCTCTAGCCGCGCGGTTTCGGCGCGCAGTCCCGCCGCCAATGCCTCAGCAAATGCCGCCAGTCGGGCATTGCGCCGATCATCGGCATGGCGAATGAGATAGAAAGCGCGTTTGAGGCTAACTGCATCCGTAAGGATCCGCCGCACGCCTTGCGTGGCTGCCAGAGAGAAATCATGCGCCACGCCGATGCCACCGCCCTGCTGGATCATTCGCACTTGGACCGAAACCGAATTTGATGCCAGCGCCACCCGACTAACTCCAAGATCCGCAAGGTAATCCAGCTCGCGGTCAAAGATCATATCGGGGATATAGCCGACCATCCGGTGCCCTTGTAGGTCAGTCACAGAGGTGACCTCAGGGTGCTGCGCCAGATAGCTTTCGGCGGCTGCAAGATGCAGGTGGTAGTCTGTGACTTTCTGCACCACCAGCCGCCCCGCCGTTGGCGCGCTTACCCCAATCGCCATATCCGCCTCGCGCCGCGATAGGTTGAACACGCGCGGCAGCGCGATGATCTGCACGTCAAGATCGGGATTTTCCGCAGCAATCGCGGCACAGACTTGCGGCAGCAGATAGTTTGCCGCCCCATCCGGCGCGCCCACACGGATCTGGCCGGTCAATTGGTCACTCTGGACCGGCACCCCGGCCGTCGCTGCGCGCATCGCTTGTTCTGCCCGCTCTGCCCGTTGCATCAGATCGCTGCCCGCTTCCGTCAGTGCATAGCCCTGCGGGGATTTAACAAAGAGAACCGTCTGCAATGACTTTTCAAGCCGCGCCATTCGGCGGCCCAGCGTTGCGGGGTCAAGCCGCAGCAGCTTGCCTGCCCCGGAAAGGCTCTCTTCCCGCGCCACAGCAAGGAACAGCCGTAGGTCATCCCAATTCTGTTCCATACCGCCCTCCTCGCCAAGCGTCTGCCAGCGTCTTGCAAAATTGCAAGACGGTTTTGTCATCCTTCCTCTGTTCCATTGCTTTTTGCAAGGCTATCGTGCCGCCAACCATATAAGGAGACTGATCATGCAAGAGATGACCCATTACCTGAACGGCGAACACGTCAAAGGCACCTCCGGGCGTTTTGCCGATGTGATGAACCCCGCCACCGGTGAAGTGCAGGCGAAAGTGCCGCTCGCGAATGCCGAAGAGATGAACAAAGCCGTCGAATACGCCGCTGCCGCCCAGCCCAAGTGGGCCGCGACCAACCCGCAGCGCCGCGCCCGCGTGCTGATGAAATTCGTCGCCCTGCTGAACCGCGACATGGACAAGCTGGCCGAGGCACTGAGCCGCGAGCACGGCAAAACCCTGCCCGACGCCGCCGGTGACGTGCAGCGTGGCCTTGAAGTGGTGGAATACTGCATCGGCGCACCGGAACTGCTGAAAGGTGATTTCACCGACAGCGCTGGCCCCGGCATCGACATGTACTCCATGCGCCAAGCGCTTGGTGTGACCGCGGGCATCACGCCCTTCAACTTCCCCGCCATGATCCCGATGTGGATGTTTGCGCCTGCCATCGCCTGCGGCAACGCCTTTATCCTGAAACCCTCCGAGCGTGACCCTTCCGTGCCGCTGATGCTGGCCGAACTGCTGGAAGAAGCCGGTCTGCCCAAGGGCATCCTTCAGGTCGTCAACGGCGACAAAGAAGCCGTCGACGCGATCCTGCACCATGACGTGATCCAGTCGGTTGGCTTCGTGGGTTCGACCCCGATTGCCGAATACATCTACGCAACCGGCTGTGCCAACGGCAAGCGCGTGCAGTGTTTCGGTGGTGCCAAGAACCACATGATCATCATGCCCGACGCGGACATGGACCAAGCCGCTGACGCGCTGATCGGTGCGGGCTACGGTGCTGCTGGCGAACGCTGCATGGCGATCTCGGTCGCTGTGCCTGTGGGTGATGACACGGCTGATCGTCTGATCGAAAAGCTGGTGCCACGCATTGAGAGCCTGAAGGTCGGCCCCTACACCTCCGGCAATGACGTGGATTACGGCCCTGTCGTGACCGCCGCTGCTAAGGCCAACATCGAGCGTCTGGTTCAGACCGGCATCGATCAGGGTGCTGAACTGGTCGTCGACGGGCGTGACTTCAAACTGCAGGGCTATGAGAACGGCTATTTCGTCGGCCCGCACCTGTTTGACCGCGCCACCAAGGACATGGACATCTACAAGCAGGAAATCTTTGGCCCCGTGCTGACCTGTGTGCGTGCCCAGACCTATGAAGAGGCCATTGGCCTTGCGATGGACCACGAGTACGGCAACGGCACCGCGATCTACACCCGTGACGGTGACGCGGCGCGTGACTTTGCCAACCGGATCAACGTGGGCATGGTCGGCATCAACGTGCCAATTCCGGTGCCGCTGGCCTATCACACCTTCGGCGGCTGGAAGAAATCTGTCTTTGGCGATTTGAACCAGCACGGCCCGGATGCGTTCAAGTTCTACACCCGCACCAAAACCGTGACGGCCCGTTGGCCCTCGGGCATCAAAGAGGGTGGCGAGTTCTCCATCCCCGTGATGGAGTGATCCATCCCGCCGGCCGCCCTCGGGCGGTCGGCTCCAACTGCCGGAGGCTTGGGCCCATGCAATCCAAATTTACGATCGGTATCGAAGAAGAATATCTGCTGGTAGACAAGGACTCGTTGGCCCTCTCTGACACGCCCAAGGCGCTGATGGCGGCTTGCCGCGACGCGCTGCAAGATCAGGTCAGCCCCGAATTTCTGCAATGTCAGATCGAAATCGGCACCAAACCTTGCGAAACCGTCGCCGAAGCGCGTGACGATCTGCGCCACTTGCGACGCACCATCTCGGACTTGGCCGCGCAGCATAATCTGGCCCCCATCGCCGCCTCCTGCCACCCGTTCTCAGATTGGAAGACGCAGGAAACGACCGACAAACAGCGCTATTCTCAGTTAGAAGTCGAATTGGGCGATATCGCGCGGCGGATGCTGATCTGTGGCATGCATGTGCACGTCGGGATTGACGAAGACGACCTGCGCATCGATCTGATGCCGCAGCTGTCCTATTTCCTGCCGCATCTTCTGGCGTTGTCGGCGTCATCACCCTTTTGGCAGGGCGAAGACACCGGACTGGCCTCGTACCGCCTGACGGTGATGGACAACATGCCGCGCACGGGTCTGCCGCCGCAACTGTCCAGCTGGGCAGAATACGAACGCACCACCGACACGCTGACCGAGTTGGGCATCATTGAAGACGCTTCGAAAATCTGGTGGGATCTGCGCCCCTCCTCGCATTATCCGACGCTGGAAAGCCGCATCTGCGATGTGCAGCCGCGCCTGTCTCATGCGATTGGGTTGGCCGGTCTGACACAGGCGCTTTGCCGGTTTCTGCTGCGCCTGCGTGACAGCAACATGCGCTGGCGCGCGTATGACCGCTTTCTCATCTCAGAAAACCGCTGGCGGGCGCAGCGATATGGCACCGCCGAGGCGCTGATTGATTTTGGTGATTTGAAACTGAAACCTTTCCCGGCGCTTTTTGAAGAGATCATCGGCCTTATCGCCGAAGATGCCGAAGCGCTTGGGTGTCTCGACGAGGTTTGCGCCCTGCGCGATCTGGTCAAAGACGGCACCTCGGCTGAGCGTCAGCGCCAAGTTTGGGCAAAGGACCCTGAAGGTAGGGGCGGCGAAGCTGTCGTCCGCCATCTCATCGAGGAATTTCACGCCGATCTGTGACGCTTGTTGCGGCTCTGCTCGGCTGATAGAATTAAACAAGTGTTCAGTTCCAAGAACACAAGACATCAGGGAGGAGCCGCGATGGATTTCGCGTTGAACGAGGAACAGACCGCCATTTTTGATATGGCCCATGCCTTTGGGCAGGACAATATCGCCCCCCACGCCCACCAGTGGGAAAAGGACGAGACTATTCCTAAAGAGCTTTGGCCGCAGATCGGTGAGTTGGGGTTCGGCGGGCTCTATGTCTCGGAAGAAACCGGTGGCTCTGGCCTGACCCGGCTGGACGCGACGCTGGTTTTTGAAGCGCTTTCCATGGCCTGCCCTTCGGTTGCGGCCTTCTTGTCGATCCACAACATGTGCGCCAAAATGCTCGACAGTTTCGCGAGTGACGAGATGAAGGCGCGCGTCATGCCGGGCGTGCTGAGCATGAACACCGTGCTGTCCTACTGCCTAACCGAACCCGGTTCCGGCTCCGACGCGGCAGCCCTCAAAACGCGTTGTGAGCGGACCAATGAAGGCTACACGCTTAACGGAACCAAGGCATTCATTTCGGGCGGCGGGTACTCGGACGCCTATGTCACGATGGTGCGCACCTCGGATGACGGGGCCAAGGGTGTGTCGACCGTCTATGTCGAAGACGGCACACCGGGGCTTTCGTTCGGCGGGCTCGAAGACAAGATGGGCTGGCGTAGCCAACCAACGGCGCTGGTGCAGTTTGACGATTGCAAGATCGGGGCGGAGAACCTTGTCGGCGAAGAGGGCAAAGGCTTCAAGTATGCGATGGCCGGGCTTGATGGTGGGCGGCTGAATATCTCGGCCTGCTCGCTCGGGGCCGCGCAAACTGCGCTGAACAAGACGCTGGACTATATGGGCGACCGCAAGGCTTTCGGTCAAAGCATTGACCAGTTCCAAGGTCTGCAATTCCGCCTTGCCGATATGGAGATTGAACTTCAGGCCGCGCGGACCTTCCTGCGCCAAGCCGCTTGGAAACTCGACACCGGTGCGCCAGACGCGACCAAGTTCTGCGCTATGGCAAAGAAATTCGTGACCGAGACTGGCAGCAAGGTCGTCGACCAATGCCTGCAACTTCACGGCGGCTATGGCTATCTGGCCGACTACGGGATTGAGAAACTGGTCCGCGACCTGCGGGTGCATCAGATCCTTGAAGGCACCAACGAAATCATGCGCGTCATCGTTGCCCGCGACATGCTGAAAAACCGCTGAGGTTTGGCATGAGTGATATTAACATTCGCAAAGCTGGCCGCGCCGGACGTATCACCCTGACTCGGCCTAAGGCACTCAACGCGCTCAGCTATGACATGTGCCTCGCCATCGAGGCCGCCATAGATAACTGGCGCGATGACCCCGAAGTGGCGGTGATCGTGCTGGACGCGGAGGGCGAGAAGGCCTTCTGCGCGGGCGGCGACGTGGCGCAGCTTTACCAGACTGGCAAAGAGGGCGATTTCGACTTTGCCCGCCGCTTCTGGGCCGATGAATACCGGCTGAACAACAAGCTGCACGGCTATGCAAAATCGGTAATCTCTTTCATGCAAGGGTTCACCATGGGCGGCGGCGTTGGCATTGGATGTCACGGCTCGCACCGCGTGATCGGCGAGAGCAGCAAGATCGCCATGCCGGAATGCGGCATCGGTCTGGTGCCAGATGTGGGCGGTACTCTGCTGCTGGCGCAGGCCCCGGGACGGATGGGCGAATATCTTGGGCTGACCGGCGCGCGCATGGGCCCCGGTGATGTGGTCTACGCAGGCTTTGCCGATTACTTTATCCCTGAAACGCAATGGCCAGACCTGATTGCGCAACTGGAGGAGAACGGTGATCCTTTCATCCTCGACCGCGCGGCCACCGCCCCGCCGCAGTCCAAACTGGCCGAGTTTGAAGGCGATGTGAACCGGCTTTTTGCAGGTGAGACCCTTAGCGAAATAGAAGCCACGCACGCGATGTCCGACAGCGCCTTTGCAGCCGAAACCCTCAAGATTTTGCGCCGCAACTCTCCGCTGTCGATGGCCTGCACGCTCGACATGCTGCGCCGCCTGCGCGGCCCCGGCATTGGCATGGTCCCGGCCCTGGAACAAGAATACCGTTTTACCGCGCGGTCACTGGAAAAAGGCGATTTCATCGAAGGCGTGCGCGCCGCGATCATCGACAAAGACCGCAGCCCTACCTGGCAACATGCCAGCATGGCCGTGCCACAAACCGATGTCGACGCTATGCTCGCCCCTTTGGGCGATAACGAATTGAAGTTGGAGGAAAATTCATGAGCAATCTTACAATCGGTTTCATCGGTTTGGGCAACATGGGCGGCCCGATGGCGGCCAATCTTGCCGCTGCGGGTCATACCGTGCGCGGCAATGACGTGGCGGGCACCACCGCCAAGGGCGTGAGCGAAGCCGCGACCATCGCCGACGCCGTTAAAGACGCGGATGTGGTCATCACCATGCTGCCCAACGGCGCGATCCTGCGCCAAGTTGCTGAAGAGGCAATCGCCCATATGGCCCCCGGCGCGCTGCTGGTTGATTGCTCAACCGTTGACGTGGAAAGCGCGCGCTTTGCCGCAGAGGCGGCGCAAAAAGCCGGGCTGCTTTTCGTAGATGCGCCTGTGTCAGGCGGCATCGGCGGCGCGCAGGGCGGCACCCTGACCTTCATGGCAGGCGGGGCGGAAGCGGCCTTTGAAAAAGCCAGGCCGCTGTTTGACATCATGGGCCAAAAGGCTGTGCACTGCGGTGCCGCGGGCGCAGGTCAGGCCGCTAAAATCTGCAATAACATGATCCTCGGCGCGACTATGATCGCCACCTGCGAAGCCTTTGCGCTGGCCGATAAACTTGGCCTCGACCGGGAGCGGATGTTCGACGTGGTCAGTACCTCATCTGGTTACTCGTGGTCTATGAATGCCTACTGCCCCGCACCGGGCGTGGGCCCCACGTCGCCTGCAGACAACGACTACAAACCGGGATTTGCGGCTGAATTGATGCTGAAAGACTTGGGCCTGTCACAACAGGCCGCCGAAATGGCCAATGCAGACACTCCAATGGGCGCATTGGCCAACGCCCTCTACACCCGCTTTGTCGAAGAAGAAGGCGGCAGGGGGAAAGACTTCTCGGCCATGTTGCCCCGTTTCGAAAAGCGCGGCTGGCAAGGTTAAGCCGAAGGGCACCCGCGCGGGAACGCGCTAACCCCTGCAGGCGTTAGCATCAGAACGACCCCTTTTGAGGAGATCATCTGATGCGACGCCTGCTTATTACCACCATCATAACAACTGCTTGCGCGGCTGGCCCACTGGCCGCTGCCGGTCCGGGCTTTGCCCCGACACAGCCGACACTTGCCTTTGACAGCAGCGGCCCTGAAACCCTGTGGCTTGCAAAAGACGATAAGGGCAAAGACAAGAAAGAGAAAAAGGCTAAGAAAAAGCAGGATAAGCACGAGAAGAAGGTAAAGAAAAATAAGGAAAAGAAGGCTAAGAAAGCCGATAAAGACAGGAAAAAAGACAAGAAGGACGACAAAGTCGAGTTCAAGATCAACGGTGAAAAGGTCAAGATTAAGGGCGACCAGATCAAACTCCCTAAGGGCGTGGACCGAGCGGAGTTCGATCAGCGCGTGACGCGTTTCACACAGGACCGGGAAACCATAGTTACCCGGCTACTGAACACGCCGGCACCTGAAGGGCGTGACATGGCTGCTATCCTCGGAGCTGCGGCCGCGCTGGCATTGGCCGCGCCTGATTTGAACGCCGCCGCCCTGCCTGAAGACGAATTAATCACCTATCGCAACTGCCCGCCCGGCTTGGCCAAGAAAGACCCGCCATGCGTCCCACCGGGACTGGCGAAAGACGGGGTGACTTATGAGGAATGGGCCAGCTATTCCGACGATGAACTCACGACGCTACTAGAAGAGCGCCGCCGCCCATATCTTGAGGCCGAACCCCTAACCGAGCGCGAATTGTTGCTGCTGGAATCCGAACAGATCGCCCAACTTTACAATCTTAACGCCGCTCCTCAAGGGCACCGCTACGCGCTGATTGATGGGCAGCCGGTCCTGCTGAGCACTGAGGATCACACCGCCCTCCTCCGTATCAACGAATTGGCTCGCGTGCCGGCCGTCGGTTCAGGTGTCAACGTGGCCCCCACTGCGGCACTGACGCAGGCCGATCTCATGCGCCTCTATCGCCTACCAGACCCGGAAGACGGCTATAACTACGCAGTGCTCAACGGTCAGGTGATATCGCTGCAAGACAGCGCTTATGAAACGCTGCAGCTGATCCGGGTCGCCCGCGCTGTGCTGTAAGCGCGTGGCGCAACCGATCGATTAGAAGTGGCGGCGGTTATTCTGCCGCCACTTTTGTTTGCTTATAAAGCATCGGCTTAAGGTACTTCCCGGTATGGCTCTCAGCGACTTCGGCGACCTTTTCCGGTGTCCCTGTGGCCACGACCCGACCACCGCCATCACCCCCTTCAGGACCAATGTCGATAATATAGTCAGCGGTTTTCACCACATCGAGGTTGTGTTCAATCACGACAACAGAGTTGCCCTGATCTACCAATTCATGAAGCACTTCCAACAGCTTACGGACGTCTTCAAAGTGCAGCCCGGTCGTGGGTTCATCAAGAATATACAACGTGCGGCCCGTTGAACGTTTGCTTAGCTCCTTGCTCAACTTGACCCGCTGCGCCTCGCCTCCCGAAAGGGTTGTCGCCTGCTGACCAACCTTGATGTACCCCAAACCAACCCGCATAAGCGCGTCCATCTTCTCGCGGATTGAAGGCACAGCGGCGAAAAATGTTTGCGCATCTTCCACTGTCATATCAAGGACATCGGCGATGCTCTTGCCCTTAAACCGCACCTCTAACGTCTCCCGGTTATAGCGCGCACCCTTACAGGTTTCGCACTCAACATAGACATCCGGCAAGAAGTGCATCTCGATCTTAATAACACCGTCGCCTTGGCAGGCCTCACAGCGCCCACCCTTTACGTTAAAGCTGAAGCGCCCCGGTTTATATCCGCGTGCTTTAGATTCAGGCAGCCCCGCAAACCAGTCTCGGATCGGTGTGAAGGCTCCTGTGTAAGTCGCTGGATTTGAACGCGGAGTCCGCCCAATAGGCCGCTGGTCAATGTCGATAACCTTATCAAGGTGTTCTAACCCTTTGATGGTCTGACAAGGTGCCGGAGTTTGCCGTGCGCCGTTCAAATTCATCGAAGCGGTTTTGAACAGTGTCTCAATCGTCAGTGTCGATTTACCGCCACCGGACACCCCAGTGACGCAGACGAACTTTGCCAGAGGAAAGTCCACTGTGACATTTTGTAAGTTGTTCCCTGTCGCCTTCACGACTTGAAGCTTCTTCTTATTCCCCTTCCGACGTTTGCTCGGCACAGCGATTTCACGTACGCCGGTAAGGTACTGACCAGTAACGGAGTTTGGATCGTTTGCGACCTGTTCAGGGGTACCATGGCTGACCACCTGCCCCCCATGGACCCCAGCACCTGGCCCGATGTCAAAAACGTAGTCCGCCTCGCGGATTGCTTCTTCGTCATGTTCGACAACAATGACTGTATTGCCCTGATCACGCAGGTTTTTCAGCGTGCCAAGCAAGCGATCGTTGTCGCGCTGATGTAGGCCGATAGAAGGTTCATCAAGCACATAAAGCACACCCGTCAGCCCAGAGCCAATCTGGCTCGCCAAACGGATCCGCTGGCTTTCGCCCCCACTTAATGTACCACTTGCACGTGACATCGTAAGGTACTCAAGACCCACGTTATTTAGGAAACCCAGACGCTCACGAATCTCCTTCAAAATGGCCCGAGCGATCTCGTTTTTCTGCGGGGTCAGATGCTCTGACACTGACGTGCACCATGCATAGGCCTCGCGTATCGACATTTCCACGACCTTACCGATGTGGAGAAGTTCATCTTCGTTGCCAGTTTCGGGACCGATCCGAACTGCAAGTGCTTCTGGACGCAGACGAAACCCGCCGCAGGTACCGCAGGGACGATTGTTCTGGTAGCGCTCAAATTCCTCGCGCACCCAGTTGCTGTCCGTCTCGCGGTAGCGGCGCTTCATGTTGGGGATCACACCCTCAAACACGCGTTTCACCTCATAAACACGTCCGCCTTCGTCATAGCGAAAGGTAATCTCTTCTTTCCCCGAACCGCGAAGAAAGACCTCTTGGACCTGCTCCGGCAAGTCCTTCCAGCGGGTTTTCTGGTCAAATTTATAATGTTTCGCAATGGCTTCGATGGTTTGCTTAAAGTACGGTGATTTCCCCTTACGCCAGGGCGCCAACGCACCATCATAAATTTTAAGGTTCTGATCTGGCACGACCAGCCGTTCATCAAAGAACAACTCAACACCCAAGCCATCGCAAGACGGGCATGCCCCAAAAGGTGCGTTAAACGAAAACAAACGCGGCTCAATCTCAGGGATCGTGAAGCCACTGACAGGACAGGCGAACTTCTCAGAAAATGTATGCCGTTCGGGTTCACCGTCGGCATGTGCAGTTTCTAAAACGGCTATGCCGTCGGCCAGATCAAGTGCGGTGCGCAGCGAGTCTGCCAAACGTGTTTCTAGCCCTTCGCGCACCACGATCCGGTCAACGACAACATCGATGTCATGACGGAACTTCTTATCCAATGTTGGCGGCTCATCAAGATCATGGAACTCTCCGTTCACCTTGACTCGCTGGAAGCCTTGCTTGCGTAACTCGATGAACTCCTTACGATACTCACCCTTACGGTCGCGGATAATCGGCGCCAGCAGATAGGCACGCGTGCCCTCTTCCATGGTCATGATCCGATCAACCATATCCTGCACCTGCTGCGCCTCAATCGGCTTGCCAGTGGCGGGGCTATAGGGGGTGCCGACGCGCGCAAAAAGCAACCGCATGTAATCGTAGATTTCGGTCACCGTGCCGACAGTCGACCGCGGATTCTTTGAGGTCGTCTTTTGCTCGATGGAAATTGCCGGACTGAGGCCAGAAATATGGTCCACATCGGGCTTCTGCATCATATCAAGAAACTGTCGGGCGTATGCAGACAGGGATTCCACATATCGCCGCTGGCCTTCGGCATAGATCGTATCAAAGGCAAGGCTCGACTTACCCGACCCTGAAAGACCTGTAATAACAACCAGTTGATCCCGCGGTATATCCACGTCGATGTTCTTTAGATTGTGCTCGCGCGCGCCGCGCACTTCGATGTTCTTTAGTTCAGCCATGACATGCCCCTCTTAACGATTTGTACATAGGTGCTGATGCAGTGTTTTCCAACGGGAAAATGAGAACTAAACAGGAACGGCTGTCCTGCGACGCCGCGCCGCACCAAGGAGGAGATGCGCCACAAGTCCCAAAACGAATGCCCCGCCCGCCAACAGCGGCAGTGCGGCCCCCCCAAATGTCACAAGGCCAAAAGCCATGACCGGCGTGCCCAGGCTGTTGCCGAGGTTGCCCATCTGCGCCACAGCGCCATTCGCTTGCGCCTGAGCGGCGGGGCCATGGTTTAGCTGTGCCACCGCAGTGAAGCTTGCCCCTTGGATCAACCCCATCGCCGCTGCGAGGGCCAAACAAGGCAAGGGGAAGCCGGGGGTCAACCAAAGCCAAACCATCGAGAGGGCTGATAGGGCGAAGCCAGCCTGCACAACCTGAACAGCCGGTAAACGCCGCAGGAGAGCAACGCCGATTGTCAATGAGACGGCGATGCTGGTGAGCGGCATTGCGGCCATGGTAATCGCGCGCCAGCCTTCGGGAAGGTAGGGCGGCAATACTGTCAGAATGGAGACGAAGCTGAATGTATAGAATAGCCACCCCGCGGCAGGTGCCGAGAGGAAAGGTGATCGGTATATCGCCAAATGGTCGCGCCAGATCTGCGACAGAGAGAATGGCGGTTGCGCGCCCTCCTCCGGCAGACTTCGAAGGGTCGCAGAAAGCACCAGCGCGCAGCCCGCCATATACAGCGCGTGGGCGGCAAAAAGTGCAGGCACGCCCCACGCAAGTGCGAGTGGTCGACCGGCGAGGGTCAAGATCGCAAAGGCGACGCCAAAAAAAGTACCCCAGAGGGTCAAGGTGAACCCTCTGTCTTTGATCGTGCTGAGTTGTGCGATGAGCGTCGGCGCGGCGACAACGATGGCCAGATGAGAGAGCCCTTCAACCACCCGACTGGCCAGCATCCAACCGAACCCCGGAAGAAGCGCTTGGAAGGCCGAAACCGCCGCCCCGAGCCATAGAGCAAAAAGTAGCGCACGACGATATCGGATACGGGCGACCATCAGACCCGCCACAACACCAAAGAGGATACCCACACCGCCGACCAGCGATACCAGAAAGCCAAGCGCAGGTCCGGCTTGGGGATAGAGGTCTGGGAGCAGGTCAAAAATGACGCTCATCTTGGCATATTGCGCCGCGGCGCCCAGACCGGCAGCCCAAAGCGCGAAGACGCGGAGGAAGGAGGTATGTTCAACCATTGGTTCTCAAATTTTTGGGGTTCGCCGCGTGTGGAAACGCAACCCATTTATCAAATTGTTAGCTTCTTAGTCGAATTGGCGTCCCCGTGCTCCGATGGTCGTGCTTAGAAAGAGATGACGTCGAACGAAAATTCAATGGGCAGTTTCGATATTTCTTAAGGGGACTGGCTAGAAATTCAATTGGAGGTTCCGGAGAGAAAGAAATGATGACGATACGATGAACCGAAATTCTGGCCGAAAGGAAGTGTTACCCATTGGTAGCGCCAGACCGAATGCAGCGAAACTGCTTTCATTAGGATATATGGGATAGATAAAGACAGAGTTGCGCAAAGCCGCGGTGCCGGGTTTGGCAAACGACAGTCCCCTCGTGTCATAGGTGGCCAAGCAGAGTATCGATTCTCAACTCAGGCCACTTGCCGCGTTTTTTTCTGGAAAGGCCTCGGCTACTAGACGTGCTTAGTTCCCTTGCTCAGTCCTTCGTCGGCGGCCGGCGGTGCACCTGGTTTTGATCGAATTGACCACCGGATTGGCCCGGTAGGTTCGCGATCAACCGGGTGCCGATTAAGCAGGGCACGCGCCGCGCACCCTGCCCTGTTGGCGTCACATATGAATAACGCGATCGAAGGCGTCGAGCACAGATTCATGCATCATTTCGCTGAGCGTGGGGTGCGGGAAGACAGTGTTCATCAGGTCTTCTTCCGTGGTCTCAAGCTGGCGGCCCACGACGTAGCCTTGGATCAGTTCGGTCACCTCCGCCCCGACCATATGCGCGCCCAAAAGCTCACCGGTCTTGGCGTCGAAGATGGTCTTCACCAACCCTTCAGGCTCGCCCAAGGCCACGGCCTTGCCGTTGCCGATGAAGGGGAAACGCCCAACTTTAATATCATAGCCTTGCTCTTTGGCCTTGGCTTCGGTCAGGCCGACAGAAGCGACCTGCGGGTGGCAATAGGTGCACCCGGCGATGCTTTCGGGTTTGACCGGATGGGGTTTCTGGCCCGCGATGAGTTCGGCCACCATGACGCCTTCATGGCTTGCCTTATGGGCCAACCAGGGCGCACCTGCGATGTCACCGATGGCATAGAGACCGTCGATCCCGGTGCGGCAGTACGCATCTGTCACCACATGGGTGCGGTCAACCTCAACGCCCAAGTCTTCGAGCCCCAGCCCTTCGGTATTGCCGACGATGCCCACGGCAGAGATCACGGTGTCGAACTCAAGCTTTTCGACTTTGCCATCGCGTTCGATATGGGCAGTCACCTTGTCAGCCGCGCGGTCAAGCTTCTTGACCGTAGCCTTTTGCATGATGGTCATGCCCTGTTTCTCAAACGCCTTTTTGGCGAATTTAGAGATTTCCTCATCTTCTACTGGCAAAACACGGTCCATCACCTCGACTACGGTCGTGTCAGCGCCGAGCGTATTATAGAAACTCGCGAACTCAATGCCGATGGCGCCTGAACCGATGACCAGCAGCTTCTTGGGGTCATGTACGGGCTGTAGGGCGTGGCGATAGGTCCAGACGCGTTTTCCATCCGCCTCAAGCCCCGGCAATTCGCGGGCACGGGCGCCAGTGGCCAGAACGATATTCTTAGCGGTCAGGTCTTCGTGGCCCTTGTCGGATTTGACAGAGACCTTCCCCTTCGCAGGGATCGAGGCTTCGCCCATGAAGACCTCGACCTTGTTCTTCTTCAGCAGGTGTTTGACCCCGCCTTCCATCTGCTTGGCAACACCGCGCGAGCGTTTGACCACCGCCTCAAGATCATAGTCGATCTTATCCGCCGTCAGACCAAAATCCTTGGCGCGGTGCATCAGGTGGAACACTTCGGCAGAGCGCAGCAGCGCCTTGGTGGGAATGCAGCCCCAGTTAAGGCAAATGCCGCCAAGGTTTTCCCGCTCTACAATCGCGACCTTAAGGCCAAGCTGTGCGCCGCGGATGGCGGCGACATAGCCGCCCGGCCCCGCACCGATCACGATCAGATCAAAGGATTTGGCAGCCATGGCACGGACCTCGCGTTAGGGTTTGCAAATATAGTTTACCGCTAAACCATATTTGCAATCGCCACAACCACGCGTATTGCCCGCCCCCTGCAGAGGCTTAGGCCGCGACGCGGTTTTCGCGGAGCTGTTTGACAGTCCGGCCATAGCCACCCTGTTTGAGATAGGAGGTTTCCTGCGCCGTAAAGCTGCGAGAAAGCGCCGCATTGCGGTATGGGAAACGGCCAAATTGGCGGATCACTTCGCGGTGCGCACGAGCGTGCAACAGATTGCCGTCACGGCTTTCTGGCATGCGTTCGCACATCAGCCTTACGCACCGGTCTTGATCGCAGAGGTTTTCCGAGTGCATCAGCGGCAGGTAGAAGAACTGCCGCTCAGGTGCTTCGATGCGCATATCCCAGCCCTTTTCGATCGCGAGCTTGGCAGCGGCAAGCGCCAGACGGTCGCTTGAAAACGCTTTGCCTGTGTCGCGGAACATGTTGCGCGGGAACTGATCCGTCAGGATCAAAAACGCCAACGCGTCGGTGGGATTGGTGAGCCAATGGTTCAGCTTGCCCGCCTGCGCGTCATTCCAAAGCTCTTCAAAGCGGGCACGGATGTCGGCATCCAAATCTTCAGAACTGCTGTACCATCCGGCTGGTCCAATTTCCTCCAACCAGAATTTCAGTACGTCTTCGGGTCCTGCATTTGTGCCAGTCATCCCGCACACTCCTTTGCCGCAACTTGGGCGTTTCACTAAAGTTAATAACGTCTTACCCTAAAAGCCTAGTCACGTTTTATATCATCCGCGACATAGTTATCGCTATCATGAGCGTTTTTGTCTTCTTCGGCGCTTTTTTGTGCAGCCTCTTCGGCGGCTTCTTGTTCAGCTTCAATCACATATTCCTGAGCAATTTCCACTGCCACCGCGGTGGCAGAGGGGTAGATCGGCACGTAGTTGCCTGTGTCTTCCACCGGAACGGCTGCACGCTGTGTCTTACGATAGGAGGCATAGCCCGCAAGTGCGGCAAAGAGCACGGCGGTAAACAGGTAGAACCCGCCCGGTCCCAAGGTGGTGCCCATCATCCAACCGGTGATCACCGGCCCCAGAACGGCACCTAAACCGTTGATAAACAACATCCCCCCCGAGGCTGAAGCCATGTCCTCATGCTCAAGAAAGTCGTTGGTATGGGCCATGATCAACGAGTAAAGCGGGTTCGACATGCCGCCAACGACAAAGGCGGTGGCGAGCAGGATCGGGAAGATATGCCCCAGCATCATCCCCACCATAGAGCCCGCGCCGCCGATCAGTGCGGTGATAACGATCAAGCTGCGTCGGTCCATCCGGTCAGAAATCCAGCCGATGGGATATTGCAAGATCACAGAGCCCACAAAGAAGGCCGCCACAAAAAGTGATATCTGCGCGACACTCAGCCCCGCTTCGGCACCGTAGACCGCCGCCATGCCGAACTGTGCGGAGAAGACCCCTCCCAAAAGGAACATGCCGACGCACCCGAGTGGCGACGTCTCCATCAAGGTGCTCAGGCTCATCGGTTTGGTGGTGCCAAAGGGCGGCGTGGGGCTGATCGACAACAGGATCGGCGTCACAGCGATGCTGACCAATACCGATGGGATGACGAAAAGGATGAAGCCCGATGGGTCGGCCGTCAGCAGCAGCGCTTGGGCGATAACGATGCCGAGTGTCTGGACGATCATATAGGCCGAGAGCGCCTGCCCCCGGTTTTCGTTCGTCGCCGCGTTGTTCAGCCAGCTTTCCGCCGTGACATAGACGGCGGAGAAACAAAAGCCGATCAGTACGCGGCCAATGGACCAAACGATCGTGTTGGGGAACGTCGGGTAGAGGATCATCACGGCAGAAATCAGCGAAGCAAGTGCTGCAAAGACCCGAACGTGACCCACCCGGCGGATCATACCCGGCGCCATGCGCGATCCGCCAAGGAAACCGACGAAATAGGCGGACATAACGATCGACATCTGGAAGGTCGAAAACCCTTCGATGCCGCCACGAATACCCAGCAAAGTGCCCTGCATGCCGTTGCCGACCATCAAAAGGCACATGCCCAGCAATAGCGCCCATGCGCTTGAAACCACTTGAATCATCGGTCTAGTCCTTGTTCGCCCAGCCCTTCCCATGAACCGCAATCGAAGGCTAGTCACCCCCTAGTGCGACGTTCAAGCGAGATTTTGCGCCTTAGGGCAGCAGAAGGGAGGAATCGCCATAGGAAAAGAAGCGATATTTCTCTGCTATGGCATGGGCATAGATGTCTTTCACCTGCTGCACGCCCATGAGCGCTGAGACCAGCATCATCAGCGTGGATTTTGGCAGGTGGAAATTGGTCATCAGCCCGTCAGTCACGTTGAAGGTGAAACCCGGCGTGATGAAAATATCGGTGTCACCTTCCCAAGCAGTAATCTGGCCGTCGCGTGCGGCTGTTTCAATCAAGCGCAGCGCAGTGGTGCCCACGGGGATCACGCGGCCTCCGGCGGCGCGGGTTGCGGTGATCTCTTCCGCAGCCTCGGCGCTGACCCGGCCCCATTCGGCGTGCATCTTATGTTCGGAAATGTCGTCGACTTTAACCGGCAGAAAGGTGCCCGCGCCGACATGCAGGGTGACATGGCTGAAGGTGACCCCCTTCGCCGCCAACGCGGCGAGCAACGTCTCGTCAAAGTGGAGCGAGGCCGTGGGGGCCGCGACCGCGCCCGCGTGGCGTGCAAAGACGGTTTGGTAATCGGTCATGTCCTGCGCGTCAGCCGCGCGTTTGGCGGCGATATAGGGCGGCAACGGCATGGCACCGGCGGCATTGAGTGCGGCATCGAAATCATCGCCCGCACAGTTGAACCGCAGATGCCCCTGCCCGTCTTCCACCGCCTCCAGCGTGGCGCGCAGATCTTCAGAGAAGATGACTTCTTCGCCGATTTTCAGTTTGCGCAGCGGTTTGATCAGTGCCGACCACGTGCCGTCGCCGCGGGGCTCCAGTAGCGTGACTTCGATCTTAGCCTGCACGGCACCTTGGGCCGAGGCGCGGTGGCGCAGCCCGGAAAGCCGCGCGGGGATCACGCGGGTATCGTTCAACACCAGACGGTCACCGGGGCGCAGCCAATCGGTCAGGTCGGTTACGCGATGATCATGGATCGACGCGCCTTCGGCCACCAAGAGCCGGGCCGAGGAGCGCGGATTGGCGGGGCGCGTGGCGATCAATTCCTCAGGCAGGTCGAAATCGAAATCGGAAAGCTTCATCGGCGCGGCTCCTGCAAGTCTGGCGGCATAGGTCGCCTCGGCGCTTAGCGATCCTCTGGCACCCGGGCAACCGGATTCGCTTGGCCCTGCACCTGCGGCACAGTGGGCGGCGGGCGGCGGAACAACTCGCGGAACATGCCGGGCGTGAGGGCAGAGAGCGGATTTACCGAAACATTCGGCTCTTTCGCGGCCCCGGTCAGGCGGTAGTTGAAACCGATTAACCCCTCGCCCTTGCGGGTGAACAGCGAGCCGATCCCATTGAACATATAGACCGGAGAGATCACGCCCTGCATATCGATCAAGCCGCTGTCGAGCGCATAGACCCCATCCATCGACAGGCCCAAAGACGCGCCCACGGCGCTGGCCTCGGTCAAGGTCAAGCGGTTCGGGGTCAGGCGAAAGTTCGCCTCTACATCATCGAAGTAAATTCCATCGCCGTTGAGTTCGTTGATCAACCCCACGACCGAGATCGCATTGACCAGCGCCGCAATCCCCGGCGCATCTTGGATGCCCACATCATCGACTTTAAGCTGCCCATCAAAGGCCCCGCCAGTGCCGACAGGCAGCAGTGTGAGCGACAGGTTTCCCCCGACCACCTGCTTTACCAATCCGGCCGAGCGCAGGATCCCGCCCGCGTCGTTTGAGACCACCCGTACCGCGCTGCGCCCGCCTTGGGGCAGCACCTGCCCCTGCACCGATGTGCCCCCGTTAAGCTGAGCGGTGAACGTTCCATCCATGCCCTTGGCGGTGTCAAAAGTGCCCGATAGGTTCGCCAGATAGATTGTATCGGTAATCTGCAACCGATCCAGCGCCACCCGCATCGGCGGGCCGGGTTGCCCACCGGCTGATCCAAACTCTGCCCGACGCATATCAAGCATACCGCCGCCCAGCACAACCTGCACCGGATTGCCCTTGCCGCGCCCGATAAGTTGCACCGGGATATCAAGCCAGTCGCCGCGTCGCAGCCGGTCGATCTGCACCCGGTCCAGCGCGCCGCCGGGTTTGAGGTCAATGGAGCCTGCCAAGCTCAGCCCCGGCGCGGTCAGCTGAAAGGCATCGACATTCGGCGTCTCGCCCAGCCGACCGGCCAGCCGCAATTCGCCCTTGCTGCCCGGCGCCTTGACCCACGAGAGTTGCGGGACCGAGATACCCACCCCTGACAGATTGCTCTGCAGCGAGAAGCGGGGCGCTTGACCCTTTTTCAGGTCCAGCGTGATCTGCCCCGTGCCGCTGCCGCGAATGCTGCCGGGGGGCAGTGCAATGCCAAAGGCCTCCAGCCCCGAGGGGGTCAGCGCGACTTGTCCGGTCAGGCGGCTCTCGTCTGAGCCCGGCCCAATCGCCTGCGACCACTCCCCATCGAAACCCACGCCATCGATACGCCCTTCGCCGCCAATGGTGATGCGTTCATTGCTGGCGGTAATAGCCAGCCTGCTGGCCTGAAGGCTGCGGTCCTTGACTAGCGTATCGGTCGAGAGCGACAGCAAATCCCCCGCGAAGTGATAGTGCACGTCCTCAGGCTTTCCGCCCTTTTTCAACGGCAGCGCCAGTGTGCCTTTCAGCACCGCCATGCCATCCGCGAGCGTCACCGGCAGCCCAGCCTTATCCATAACCTGCATCGGCGGTTGGTTCAGCAGTGACAGCGCCGCGGTTAGGGTGGATCGGGTGGCAAGCCGGATCACCGAAGGGCTGCCGTCTTTCACCCGCACGTCGGGAATGATGAAGGACGACCCATCCAGCGTCACCGCCCCGCCCTGCGGCGCGATCACCTCGCCCGCGTCCACTGTGACAACGAGGCGGTTGTCGAGCAGGCTCATATGGCCGCTTCCGTCGGTGATATGCGGCAGGGTTTTGAGGAAACGCACCTCGGCATCTGCGTAGTCAAAAGCCACATAGGTTTGCGGCGCCTGCCCCGGTGCCATGCGCAGGGCCAGATCGAGGTTGCGCATCTGGCCTGCGTGCAGGTTCTCGTCCAGCCAAGTGCGGGTCTTGGGTTTCACACCTTCTGGCCAGAGGGTCAGCAGACGTTCCGGTCCCAACCGGTCCATGCGCCCGTCCAGCGAGAGGTTCCACCCCTCAGGCTCAGCCAAAAGTTCGCCATCAAGGCGCAGACTGCGGCCCTGATCGTTGATCTCCAGACGGCCCAGCTTCAGGCGAAACGGGTTGAGACTGAGTTGAAAGTCGATGTCGGCTTGATCCAGCGCCACAGGCTCGGAGTAAACTTCTGCCGGATTGGCGCGCAGATCGCGTAGGGAAAACTGCCCGACCATCTCCCCCGGAATGCCCCCCGTGACATCGCCCAATTGCGACGTGCCGGTGATGTTGCCAGAGACCCAAGGGCTGTCGAGCGACATTTCATCAAAGCGCAAAAGCTGGCGCGCGGGGTCATAGCTGAAGTAGCTGCGCGCCCCGTCGAAAGGGATCGGTTTGGTCTGTGAGTGGGGCTGCAGCACGCCCCTGTCGATCTGTAGCGATGCGTTGATCGGGGCAAAGTGACCGGCGCTGTCGATCCCGCTGCGCACCGCGCCTGAGATATTGGCCCGCAGCACTTCAAGCCATGAGAACGCCGGCCCCTGTGCGGCAATGTCGCGTGCGTCGATCCCGTCAAAGGTCACGCCAAAGGTCGCGGCATTCTGGCCGATGCGGCTGCTGTAATTCGCCGTAAGCGTGGCCACCCCTGCGCCGCCGCTTAACACCGCAAGATCGGCAGAAAGGTCAACCTGCTCACCACTGCGCGACAGACGCAGCCGCCCACCATCTCCGGTCCAAGCCCGACCCGCGCGGGCATCCTCGAACCGCAAGGTCAAAGCGCGCAGCTCGACCGAGCGCAGGGCCGAGAGCGCGGGCGCGGCCAGCACATTGTCAATTTGGCCGATAAGCTGCGGCAGGGTCGCGGCCTCCCGCTCGGGCGGGGCGATCCCGGCCCCGGCGGAAAGACTCACGCGCCCGTCTGCGCCTCGGCGCAGATTGGCCACCACGCCCGACAGGGAAATCTCACGCGGCTGCGCCACCCCGCGCAGCAGTGACCGCATCGACAGGCTTGCCTTGAACTCATTAAAGCTGACGATCTCGTCGCCCTCAGGCGTGGTGACAAGGATATCTTGCAGCCGCACGCGGGGCCGCCAACCTTCGTCGACGACAAACTCCATCGCACCGAATTCCACCCGCGCCTGCGGCAACGCCGATGCGATCCGCGTCTCGATCCGCTCTTGCACCCAAAGCGGCGCGGGGATTGGGCGTCCGGTGAAATGGATCGCCGCCCCCGTCGCCAGCACGGCCAGCAACACCAGCGCCACGAGTGACGCAACCCCCACGCGGCGCAGCGGCCTGCTGCGCGATGGCCCCTTGCCGGTGGGCTCAGGCGGGCTGGAAGGGGGCGGGTCGCTCATCGGGCTCCGGTTCGGCTGCGGCGGCTTTGACGTTGTCAAATCAGATGCAGTATGACAGCCCTGAACGACCCTTCACAAGCCAAAGGAACCGCCCCATGTCGCAGATCGGACCGCAGCCCGGCCAACCGGCCCCGGATTTCACCCTTCCTGTGACCGGCGGTGGCGAGATTACGCTCTCTGCCCTGCGCGGTGGCCCCGTGGTCCTGTTTTTCTACCCGCGCGATGACACGCCCGGTTGCACCAAGGAATCGATCGGCTTTTCGGAGCGGCTGTCAGAGTTTGCCGAATTCGGTGCGCAGGTTTTTGGCATTTCCCGTGACAGCATGGACAAACACGACAGGTTCGCGTCCAAACACGCGCTGACCGTGCCGCTTTTGTCCGACACCGATGGAGCAGTGACGGAGGCCTACGAGGTCTGGGTCGAGAAGAACATGTACGGCAAGAAATCTATGGGTATTGAGCGCGCGACCTACCTGATCGACGCGACAGGCAAGATCGCGCAGGTCTGGCGCAAAGTGAAGGTGCCCGGCCATGTGGATGCCGTGCTTGATGCGGTTCGCGGCGCATGATGCTGCTGGCAGAGATGGCCGAAGCGGTACTGCGCACGGCGGATGGGCGTGAGAAAACAGCGCTGTCGCGGAAATTCGCAGCCGAGTGGCTCTCGGCCCGTGCTGAAGGTGCCCGCCCCGAAGTGGGCCGCGCCGACCCACCCCTGCACCCTGCCCGGCCTGCCAAGCCCGAATTGCTCAGCCCCCGCGAAGTGCCCCGCCGCCGCCCGGGCACGCCCGAAGGCCGCGCGGCACTGCTGCATGCCGTGGCACATATTGAGTTGAACGCCGTCGACCTGCATTGGGACGTGATTGCGCGGTTTTCGCATGTCCCGCTGCCGCTTGGGTTTTTTGACGACTGGGTCAAAGCGGCGGACGACGAATCGAAACACTTCAACCTGATGTGCGACTGCCTCGAAGAGATGGGAAGCCACTACGGGGCTATGCCGGCCCATGCGGGCATGTGGCGCGCGGCAGAGGATACGGTCGACGACCTTATGGGGCGCTTGGCCGTGGTGCCCATGGTGCTGGAAGCGCGCGGGCTAGACGTGACGCCGGGCATGATTAAGATTTTCCGCAACGCAAAGGCCGATAGCGCCGTAGCAGCGCTTGAGACGATCTATTCCGAAGAAGTCGCCCATGTCGCTTATGGCAGCAAGTGGTTTCACTTTCTCTGCGGGCGTCATGACGAAGACCCGAAAGACCGCTTTCACGCCCTCGTACGCAAGTATTTCCACGCCGACTTGAAGCCGCCCTTTAACGAAGAAAAACGGGCCGAGGCGGGAATCCCTCCCGACTTTTATTGGCCTCTCACTGCCGATGGTGGATCAACAAAAACCTAAGCTCACATCAGCAAGTGGTTGGAATAGGCGGATTTTTGCCAACCACTTGCCCTGTTGAGCAGAGGAATGGGGGATTGCCGCGCAGCTTTGGGGCAACAGGGTTGCCCCATTCGTACGCACTGGCTATTGACGTTGGGCGCGGGCCGGGCTGCCTCGCCGCGCCGACGGGACGAGACAAGGGACGACAACATGCGCTCACGGATTGCCATCAAGACGCATGCTCTGCTTGAGCATTACTTTCCCGAGCGCCGCGTCTTTCTGAAATCCGACAGCGACACCCGATTCATCCGTCTTCGCCCCGGCACTCAGATCATTGGGCTGGCGGGCTCTGCCTTCCTCGTATCATGGGCGATCATCGCCACGGCGATCATCTTGATGGACAGCATCGGCTCAGGCAACTTCCGCGAGCAGGCCAAACGCGACCAGCGCACCTATCAGGCCCGGTTGAACGAACTTTCCGCGCAGCGTGATCTGCGCGCCGAAGAAGCATTGGCCGCACAGGATCGCTTTAACGCTGCGCTGACACAAATCTCTGTGATGCAGTCGGAACTGCTGTCGTCTGAGACCCGCCGCCGCGAGCTGGAGACCGGGATCGACGTGATTCAGTCCACCCTGCGCGACACAATGAAAGACCGCCAAAGAGCGCGGTCGAAACTGGCCGATTTGGAAGGCAGTCTTGAGAATGGAGAGGCGGGCAGCGTTCGTGCTGACGCCGACCAAGTGCCTACTGATTTCCTAGCCCAAGCCTTGGCGCGCACCTCGGCAGAACGTGATAAGGTCGTGGTTGATGCGCAAGACGCACTGCTGCAGGCCGATGAAATGGCCCAAGAGATTGCGCTGATGCGGGATCAGAATGATGCGATCTTCCGCCAGCTTGAAGAAGCGATGAGCGTTTCCGTCGCTCCGCTTGATAAAATGTTCCGCAGCGCAGGCATGCCGACCGACCGTATCCTCGCCACCGTGCGCCGTGGGTACTCCGGCCAAGGTGGCCCGATGACGCCGCTGTCTTTCACCACCCGTGGCGAAGAGCTGAGCCCCGACACGCAGCGCGCCAACCGCCTATTGAACCAGATGGACCGGCTGAACCTCTACCGGATTGCCGCCGAAAAAGCGCCTTTTGCCAACCCGGTGAAAAACGCTTTCCGCTTCACCAGCCAATTCGGCTATCGCCGCGACCCCAAGACCGGTGGACGCCGGATGCACAAGGGTGTCGACTTTGCCGCTGGCATGGGCACACCCCTTTATTCCACTGCCGATGGTGTGGTGACCCACGCGGGCTGGTCATCAGGCTATGGCCGTCTGGTGAAAATCCAACACGAGTTTGGTATTGAGACCCGCTATGCGCACATGTCCAAGCTTCGCGTGAAAGTTGGTCAAAGAGTCTCGCGCGGGCAGCATATTGGTGATATGGGAGCATCAGGACGGGTCACCGGTGTCCATCTCCACTATGAAGTCCGCGTAGGTGGCAAGGCTGTTAACCCCATGA
>Ga0209345_10001264_pt1 | contig 30646 bp, 32 predicted proteins | sample Cruoilmetagenom7_FD_187294 | JGI IMG/M metagenome (GOLD analysis project Ga0209345, IMG submission 187294) | Oil polluted marine microbial communities from Coal Oil Point, Santa Barbara, California, USA - Sample 7 (SPAdes) (version 2) | ecosystem: Environmental > Aquatic > Marine > Oil seeps ...
TGATCAATATTTGACTATCAAAACAAAATTGGAAACCATGATTAAAAAATATATTCTTATACCTAAGAGTCGAAAGACTCAATACCTCAACCCTTAACCCTGTTATTAGATAAATACATCTCCTCTTTATAAAATTTTGAAAGTCTTGGTTTCCGATTTACTCTTTTTTTCAAACTGAAAAAATTGGTTATACGCTAATTTAAAAAAAGAGTTTGATTTGTTTATATTTTTTTTATATTTATATTTTTGAATTGCTGATTTCTGGTTCAAGATTTATAAAGTCCCAAAAAGTATAAAAAAAAATAGTCTATTATTTAATAAGAATCAAATTTTAAGCAAATTAATTATTGAGTTGATGTTCGAATTGGTTAAAAAAATTAAATTAAGGTCTGGTTTAGAGGTTGAATTCGACGAACAAGCGCCTAATACTCTTTTTGAAATAATAATAAGCGAAGTGTTAATTCCAAAATATAAAGAGAATAAAGATTGGAACTTAACTTTAAATATTATTCTAGAGGAAATGAACGAAGTTATCACTGAATATGAATTGGACCCCAAGTTAAAATTAGGGCTATTAAACCAAGTTGAAGTACATTTAGATAAAGATATCGAAGAATTAACCGGTTGTGATAAAATTGAAATACTTTTTTTAAACATGGATGACTACGTGGAGGATATAGAAAAATTAATATGTGCCGGAAAAAATAAACAAGATTTAAGAACTGATATGGCTAACTTAGTCTTTCCGCTCACAATATTTGAATTAGGCGAGTTGTTTATTTACTTGGGAAAAAGAGCGTTCCTCAAGTAGATTTTAATAACTTTTAGCATAGTTTTCTAAAGTGATTTACTTTTTAAATATTTCTCTTTTTATTATTTGGGCAAATCGAAAAAACATTCGAATTGACCTTAGATTTTTTAAGCAAGAAGGAATAGGAAACAATTAAGTTCAAAAATCTTTAACTTTTATTAATTTTAAAGCATGCAACAAAAATTTAACCCTAAGGAAATCAAAATTGGTCTTAAATTACCTACAATTTTGACTCCACTAAGCTCACTTATTATCCGTATGGCATTTTTTGTAGATTACGTTTTTCCCCCGCTGTTTAAAATATTTAAAATAATTGGGCGTTTGGGTAATCTTCAAAACATTAGTTTTTTACCTGAAAATAACGTCATTAGATTAAAACAAACTCTTATAACTCTTGAAGACGGAGGAAAGTTAGCAACCGATATATATTTACCGAAAGAGATTTATAAAAAGAAAGGTAAGGGCCCTACAATCCTAATAAGACTACCTTATTGGAAAGATCGCCTTAGTATATTAGGATATTTCTTAGCGTCTAAAGGTTATGTTTCAATTCTCCAAGATATACGAGGTTGTGGCCAATCGATCGATTATAGTACTAATTCGATATACATGTATGAACGACAAGATGGTCTAGAAACTTTACATTGGATCACTAAACGATTTTGGCACAATGGGAAAATTGGAATGTGGGGATTGTCTTATTTGGGTATAACACAATTAGCTGTATCTTGGGATAACGAGAATTTACTTTCTTGTTTAAGTCCAATTCATAGTTCTTTTTCAAACATTTTCTGGCATCCTGGAGGTTTGTACCCGATTGGTTTGTCAGGATCTCTTTATTTAATCATGAATTCTACTTCAAATATGAAAAAACTAACAACTATGGATTTTGATCAGTGGGATAAAGATGGATATTACAAACAATTGTTTTTTAACCCCTCTATTAGCCTATATAACGAACCTTTAGACTCAAAAATACCAAAATTATCTGATATGGCAAGTATAGAAGGAGCTAAATACTTAATGAAGATTATGAATCGAGTCTATAAAACGAAAGTAGATGTTTCTAAAAAGGACGATGGTTCGTTCGCTAAGTTGATAAAGGAAGTGTTCTATGAAAGAAAATTATTTCATAATCACGAACTATCCCCATATGTCTTTGGACTAGATTATAAATTTAGTACGCCTATACTATTTATTGGGGGTTGGTACGATATGTTTATTGAACACATGGTACGAGACGTGAAGTTAATACAAGAAAAGGCTCCAAAATTCTTCAAAGAGAATTTTAAGATGATTATTGGCCCATGGACACATATGAATATGGATAAATTATTTATTAAGCCGTTAAAGTACGCCCATTTAAAAGAGGACTTTAGGTTTTTTAAAAATATCCTTCCATTTTGGTGGTATGATTCTTGGTTAAAAGGAGAAGAGGCAGATTTTTCAAAACTACCTCCATTACAAGTATTTGTGTTAAATAAAAATATTTGGAGAGGTTTTAAAAAGTGGCCACCTTCTTCCAATGAATTAAAATTATACTTACATTCTAATGGGAAGAGTAATAGCCTTTACGGAGATGGCATCCTTTCAAAAAACGAACCGAAAGAAGAACCGCCAGATAAATATTATTTTGATCCTACTAATCCAGTAATTACAAAAGGCGGAAGAAATCTCTTTCTCTTAAGTGGTCCTCAAGATCAGACTAAAATTGAACAGCGTGATGATGTGTTAATATATACTTCAAAAACGCTCGAAAAAGGCATAGAAATTATAGGTGAGGTCAAAATGGTTCTTTTTGCTTCTACCACCGTACGGGATACAGATTTTATGGTTAAGCTAGTTGATGTCTACCCTAGTGGAAAAACTTCAATAAATGTTATAAATTCTGGTATAAGAACTCGCTTTCTTGATGGCGATTTGAATGAACCTAAACTCATCAAACCAAATAAAATTTATAAATACGAATTCACGATTGGATCAATTGGCATATATTTTCCAAAAAACCACAAAATACGCTTAGAAATTACTTCAAGTAATTTCCCCCGATTCGACGTAAATTCCAATCTTGCAGGGGTACAAAATGAGAATGGGTACAAGGTTGCTACGCAAACCATATATCACAACGAAGCGAATCAATCACATGTAATCCTTCCCGTTTTTGCTAATGAAAAATAATAATAATTACACTTTTATCAAAAAAGAAAAGCTAAAAATAAAGAATGTTATAGAATTTTTATTTATTTGATTATTCAGAAAGTATTTATTTTAATTTAACTAAATCAGCTGTATTATATAAATACATGAAATAATAATTGCTAGCTGGTCCAAAAGCGATATGATCGGCCATAACGCCAAAATATGATAATTTCTTAAAAATATCTTGTGTTAAAATAATAAAAGCATCTTCTCCTTCATCCATTACCAAGCTAGTCCCAAAGACTTGATCACGGGAACGGATTTCAGCGATTTGAGCGTATTTTTCAAGGATTTCTTTATACTTTTTGTCCTTTACTAATTCTTCTTCTACTAATAATCTAATATCTGTGACTCCTCGAGCTCTTGCTTTTTTTATTTCCTCGTAAAACACATCTAAAAATTCGAAATCTTGTGTGACAAAGTATAGTGCCATTTTTGCTATATTTATTAAAGTTAAAGCTCTATTAACACAAACATCTCTTCCCCGGTGAATATATAACGCAACTTTTATCGGTGTATCGTGAGATTCGTAAATGGGGGTAAGCTCACGAATAATTGTGTCTGAATAATTGTCAAAACTATCGTTGTATTGTTTCTTTGCGATTGTTAAAGCTTCGTCAGGGCTTTTTGCGAAGTACCTCGATGGTCTTGATTCTTCCTCCTTTAGAATCCACATTTTATCCTTTTCTAATTGAGTTAAAATGTTATAAATTCGAGAATATGGAACGCTTGATGCTTCAGAAAGCTCTCTCGCGTCCATAGGTCCTTTTGAAATTAAGGTTAAATATATTGCTATCTCGTAATCCGTTAAACCAATCGAACGTAGAGATTCTTTAACATTCTCTGGAGTTTCTTTTGACATTTTTTTTACACCATTAAACAAAATCGTGTAATTTAAGAGATTTTAGGCACTTATAAGAATTTTGTTAATTAATAAATTAATAAATATTTCATACTATTTCATGCTATTTTTTTCTTTTTCTTTTTACCCTTGCGGGGTAAGTCGTTTTGCGACTAGATTTTTCTCGCAAAAGTCATCCTTTATTTTAGTATTAGGTTTAAAATAATTTTTTGATAAATAATAACTGAGCAAGATCATCCTCCTCCGTTGTCATCTGGAGGGATGAAATTAATGAATACCGCAGAGATGATAGTAGCAAAAGTAATAACCAGTGCTATAATAATAATAGCAATGAATATATTTTTATTTCTTTTGTTTTTTCTAAATTTTAAAGGCATTTTTATCACACTTATAATATTTTAGTTTAGAATATTTTTATTAACATAAAGATACAGAGAATCTTAAACTTATTTTTTTATCATTTAAAATATTTTTTAACGAATTCTAGGCGATAAATTTCTGGATTTTCGGCATTTTTCAAGATAAAGGCCTCATATTTACTATATATTTTAAGCATATCATTGTATAATTGTCTACAAGCTTCAGTCGGTCTTATATATTCACTTCCTTTAATGTATAAAAACTGTTTCATTAAATCAGACCATTCCTTTTTAACATTAATGGAATCGTAATAAGATTTAGCGCTTCTAAAAGCAGCACCTAGGGCTGCAGAATCAGGGATATCAAATATAAGTACTTTGGCGTTAAATATATCCGCTAGTACTTGTAAGATTTCTCGATTCGCAGATGCTCCTCCAGTGGCAAAAAGTTCTTCTGGTTTTTTGCCAATCCATTTTGAGTGTAATCTCATAGACAAGAATTGAGCCTCAATAATTGCTCTAACATTTCCTTCTAAATCTTTTTCATCGAATCCAAACCGGTATACTTTAGGTTGCAAAACAAACGGGACGATCTCAGGAAAAAAATAAGGCAGCATTATTTTCCCGTAATTACCACAAGGTGTTTTTTTTAGAATCGCTGAAAAGTCCCTCCAAGTAAGGTTAAAATTATCTTTAACTTTCTCTCTTGCTAAAGAACCATTTTTATAGCAAATAAGGCTCATATAATCGCCAGTTGGCGCACCAAAAACATGTCCTTCGCCCTTCAAATTAAAATGTAAGTTCTTCATATAACTAAAATATGTATCGCTTGTACCTAAGCTAATTGCGGCCTTACCCTTCTCTGTAAGACCAACACCGATTAAACTATTAGGATTATCTCCCGACCATGCAACTAGGATGGTTTCAGGAGAAAAACCAAATCTTTCCACAAAAAAAGGAGATATTTTTCCTATAACATCATAAGAGTTAGCAAGAGACGGTAATTTTAGCTTCAAATCTGGAGCAGTAGCATCTAAAGCCTTATCGTCCCATTGTTTAGTTCTAATGTTCATTAAATTCATTCCCGCTCCATCTCCATGGTCGATTGGTGAGTTTTTACCAAGTAATATTGAAGATAGAAAAGAGCTTACGAGATGAATCGTTGAAGTTTGAATATAAGCATTGTAATTTTGTTCGTAAAATTTTCTAATTTGTGGTCCAGAAAATCTCTCAAAAGTATTTGAACCAGTTATACTTATTGTAGGTTCTAATCCACCTAATTTAAGGCGAATTTCTTCGCATTGCTTGGTTGTGCTTGAATCCATCCAGATTGGACTAGTTTCTCTTGTAAAGACTTTCTGTAATTGTTCTATTAAAGATTTTTCAGAATCTAAATTTTTTAGAGTTGATTCGAAAGAATTGTTTAAATAGACCGTTCCATGTTGCTGACCTGAACCAGATATTGCTTTAATTTCCTTCAAAGGAATTCTTTTTTGAACAAGCGCTTTAAATAGTAATTCTAAAGCTTCTATCCACATTAGTGGATTCGAGTGAACAACTTTACCGCTATCTGAACTAAAAACACCATTTTGGGTATTGTAATGTGGTAGTTCTTCGTCAAAATTAATACTAAACTTATTGATAATTTTGTTTTTGCTCAAATTTATGAGAACGGCCGTTAAACTTTGTGTTGAACAATCTAAACCGAGAAAATAATCCATATTCATATATTTTTTAAAAATTATGTTTATCTTGATTGTTGTAATATTAGTATTTTTACATGTCTATGTATTTGAGAGTTTTGGTAAAAATCTTGTAAAATTATTAATTTGGTAATAACACATACAATATTTGATTATTTTAACAATAACAATTTTCAAATTATTATACTAAAATAACACATATCGACCAAAATCGCTTTTTTTCGAAAATTTCAAATAAAAAATTAAAATTAAAATACTAAAACACAAACAAATAATTAACTAAATATCACAAATAATATATAAAATAGATCATTTTAGTAAAATATTAAAAATATTTAGAAGAGGTAGAAAAATATCTTGGATGTGATCGATGAAAAAATCTTAGAGGAATTAAAGGCAAATAGTAGAATATCATTTAATGACATTTCTGAGCGAGTAGGAAAAACAGAAGCTACAGTTCGAAGGCGGGTTAAAAAGTTGAAGGAGGATGGCATAATAAGAGCGTTTACTATAGAATATAATATCAATTCTAAACCACAAACTAGAGCCACTGTTAAAATTGAACCTGATTTTAAGGAGATGAAAAATATAATGAAAGAATTAAGAGCAATTGAAGAGATTACAGACATATGGCGCTTAAGTGGAAATTGTGGTCTTTTTATAAAAGTGGAGATTCCTACTATTGAACAGTTTAACCCTTTAATTGAAGAGAAAATATCTCAAATCAAAGGAGTTAAAATAATGGAAACTTGTTTTATAACAGATATTATAAAATAAATGAAGACATTTCTTTAAGATTTATATGTTCTTGTTATAATTTTTAACAAGAATGAGATATGCTAACCATTGAATTGTAATTATCATTTTATTTAACTTTCTTCTCTTATTTTATCTTGTTTAAGAATGCAAGAATATCTTTTTTTGTTGTGTGTTTATACAGCGATAATTCCCCATTACAAGCTATACAATAAGTCCCATAAGGATGGACACCATTCTGTTGAGCTTCTCTACAATTCCTTATTTTAATTGCATTGAACGAATCTTTCTTATTTTTAAATTCTTTTTCTAATTCGTCAACTAGATCAACTATATAAGGACATTGGTCGGAGTATAAAATATTTACTCCTTTACGATATTCTTCTACCTTATTATCCGAAATGGGATAAAACTTTGGTTTAGACGCTTTATCATTAAAGATTTTGGCATATAATCCGAAATATGGTTCAATTTCATCCACTTTTTCGAATCCATTATTTAAATAGATCTTCCTTTTTGGTGTCCAACCTCCTTTATCCGCCGACATGCCTACTACTCCATGCATTCCTGCTTTTTTTGCATCCTTAATACTTTCTTGCAGAAGTTTTGAACCATAACCATTTTTTTTATGCTTTCCAACTACCCATAGACAATGGATGACCATCCAACCATTAGCTTGGATCCCTCGCCAATTATATTCACCTGGAATGTATTCTATCATACCCCGAGAAGTTTCTTTATTGCCTTCCTTTACTATAAGTAATTTATACTTTAATCCTTCTTTAAAACGTTCTTTTATCCATTTGACTTTATTTTGATAACCAACTAATTTCTTTTTTGTTTTTTTGCAAAATAACTCTAACTCATCAATATTTTCCTCGTTAATATCTATTATTTTTGCCATATTTTACACCTCTTTTTTTTCTACATTTTATAAAAAAAATTAGAAATATAGATTTATGTTTCTTCCTCGAAAAATCCTTGTTTTTGCCACCAAATGATTCCATCTTCTAAGTATTCAGTCCAGTCTTTTAGCCAGGGCGCGATATGACAATCCCGGACACGATCGCATATCGGGAAGTATGCCTTTAAATCAAAAACGGGAGTTTCATTAAACGCGTCAATTCCCCCAATTTTAACTATCCCTTTCTTATCATCTACATCTAAAATACCACATGTAGTTAATCCCATTGGATTTGGTCGATATTCTGCTCTTGTGGCAAAAATCCCAGTGGTTGGTGCGCCTTCCGCATATGGCGCCTCAATTGCCCAATCATCAGCATTTCTATGTTCTTCTTTATCCATTTCGTGCGCTCACCAAAAAACCATAAAATGACTGAATTTATCTAATTCTTTTAAGGCCGATCGATACGGTTCTAGAACATCTATGAAATATTTGGCTTCTATTGGGTCATCACCTTCAATCCTAATGTGACCTATCGGTTTAATTTTATATTCTTTTTCTTTCATACAAATTTACCATTTTTAGCTAGTAAGAAATATTTATTACACCTAGTATTTAAATTTCTAGGATTAAGTTCATTTTTTTTGGGAAGGTTTTTAAGGGTTATTATCTTATCTAATATTAAGCTCAAACAATTCATAATGAACGAAAAAAATGGAACCAATTATCACAGAAGAGAAATCATTCAATCTTCTTGGATGTACTTATTATGGAAACCCATTTCATCTCGCAGCCCCATGGAGCTATGAAAATGAGATAGGAATCTTATGGAATAGGTATATTGAGCTTGCAAAAACATATAAGAATTTCCTAAAGAAAATTAATGTAAATCCTAATATCGGATATGAAGTCCATATTGAACCTAAGGAGTTTCAGGATACTGAGAACTTTTATATTTTTGTAGGAATTGAGGTATTTTCGCTTGAATTCGTACCATTAGAGATGATTGTTAAGATACTTCCAAAAACGATGTATTTATTTTTCACTACTAAAGCAGATGAATTTAATACTTGTGGTAATATTTATAACGATTGGTTGCCGAGTTCGGAATATGAACAATCTTTTCCTTACATAATTGAAGCTTATGAACGTTCTAGATATAAAGGTCTCACCGATAAAGAATCTGAGATTGATTGGTATATACCTATAAAAGAAAAGAACGAAAGTGATAACGAATGATTTCTGAAAACCCTTATAACGATTTAATCGAATCTTTTGAAGAATCTTTTAAAGAGATTGTCACGATTGCAAAATCATTAGGAAATGAAAAAAGACTAAAAATACTAATTTTTTTACTAAGGAGAACTAATTCATTTGGTTCATTAATGAATAAAATAAAGTTAAAAAAAACAGCGTTGTCAAATCATCTATCACATCTAATAAATGCTAAATTGATAGAAAAGGTTGATTTTGGCGTCTATAGTATTACTGGAGATGGTATTGAGTTTATGGAAGCTATTGAAAGGGCTTACCATCAATCTCCAAGTAGGGAAAAAAAAAGATTTAAAGCCTTGCAAACAAGAGGGATTTCTAATTCCTTTTTAAATAGATATAATCAACGAGAGCAATCGAAAATTCCATGAAATCATTATTAATAAAATTAGAATTAAAAAAAACCGTTAAGTAATAAATATTATTTCCATTATTTTATTAATATCTAAAAAGTTGTAAAGAAAATGGCTATTAAGAAAGGCGATATAATTAAAGTAGAATACGAAGGACGATTAGAAGATCGAACAATATTTGATAGTACGGAACTTCAAGGGGGAAAACCACTGAAGTTTGAAGTTGGCATTGGTTTATTAATTCGAGGTTTTGATGATTCAGTTGTGGGTAAAGAAGTTGGAGATGAATTTACTATTACTTTAAAAGCTTCTGAAGCATATGGTGAGGTCGATCCACAATTAATTCAAACTATTTCAAAAGATCAACTTCCAAAAGATATTGATCCTGAACCTGGGATGATGTTGAACGCGTTTGATGCTAACGGGGCACAATCTATGATCTGGATTAAGGAGGTCGACGGCGAGTTTGTAACGCTTGATATGAACCACCCAATGGCAGGAAAAACTCTGATCTTTAAGATTAAAATTTTAGAAACAGGTTGCGAACCAGATCCACCTGACACTCATGAGTGTGGGTGTGGGTGTGAGCACAATTAAAAGAATCAAATTTTAACATATTTTTATTATTTTTCAAAATATGATAATTTTCGCTAATTTTTGCTTTTATTAATAGTTCTATGGAAAGAAATTAAAAATAATCTTTCTCTTCTTAAAAATCAATAAACAATTTTATTTGTTTTAGATAATTTTTATTATTAATAAATTTGCACACACTAACAATCAAAGATGAGCTATAAATTTACAAAAGAGGAATTAAAAGAACTTTTAATTGATTACAATAAATTTGCTTTAAAAGAGCAAAAACTTGATCTTCCCTCTAAAGTCTGTATCTGGGACGAAACATTGAGAGATGGAGAACAAAGTCCTACTGTTTATCTTACCTTAGACGAAAAAATCCATTTAGCAAAATTAATGGACGAAATAGGAGTTAAGTTAATCGCAGTTGGGTTTCCAGCAGTCTCAAAAGCCGAAAAGAAAATCGTTAAAGCTATAGTAAATGAAAATTGTAAACATGCTACTATCCTTGGAATTGCTCGTCCAAAAAAGGAAGATATTAATGCGTGTATCGATGTAGATCTTAAAGAAATCGTTATTTTTATGCCAATCTCTCCAATTTTTAGGAAAACGTTAAAGCAAACACCTAAACAGCAACTAGAGATAATCGAAGAAGCTATTCTTTACGCGAAAGATAACGGATTTAAAGTCAATTGGGTTTCAGAAGATGGTACTAGATGCGATTTTAATCATTTGGTAAATGTTTTCAAAACAGCAATAGATAATGGAGCAGAAAGGATCGTTCTTGGAGACACAGTAGGAGTTTTAACGCCGTATTCTACTTCATATTTGATTAAGCGAATAAAAAACGAAGTTATAAAACCACTAAAGAAAGAAATTCCAATGGGTATTCACACGCACAACGATTTTGGCTTAGCGGTTGCTAATACTATTACAGGCGTGTTTGAAGGATGCACTTATCCACATACATGTATAAATGGTTACGGCGAAAGAGCAGGAAATGCCGCTTTAGAAGAGGTTGCTACGAATCTTGAACGGATAGGTATTAAAACCGGTATAGATTTGGCAAAATTACCAGAATTAAGTGAAATTTGTGAGAAATACTTTTGTCAACCATTAGCTTTAAACAAGGCCATAGTTGGTGAACACGCTTTTAGTCACGAAAGCGGACTTCACATTGCTGCAATTTTGGCACACCCATTAACGTATGAACCAATCAACCCCCAAATAGTGGGGAGAAGAAGGAAGTTCTATTTAGGAAAATTTTCAGGGTCTAAATCAATACTAAACGCACTACAGCAAAAAATTAAGGTTTTAGACTTAGATATTCCAGAAGAAATTATTAAGCGAATTGTTTTAGAAGTAAAAAAGAAACACGAGGAGACCTCTAAAAAGGAATTAAGAAAGTCGTTTAAGATAATAAAGCAAGAATTAGAAAAAGTTACAAAAGGAGTGGGAGATAAAGATTTCTTCGAAATTGTAAATAAATACGCTCAACCATATGTTCCTAACGAATTTAAGCCAAAAATTTAGAATTTAATGAATAAAATCCTTACTTTGCATTTTATAGTTGTTCATCAATTTGAACAATTTTGTTTTTAGTTGCCTTCAAATCATTCTTCAATTGGTCAGCTCGTTTTTCGTAAGATTTCTTATCCATTTGTCCGTTTTTATATTTCTTTTCTACAAAATCAAGTAAGTTTCGAACTGAATTAAGTTTACTTTCTAGTCCCTTCTTTTCGGCTAATAAATCTTTCTTTTTAACTTTCTTTTTAGTATGTGGTTTTGGAACAGGTTTTATTTTATCGGAGACATCGAATCTTGGCAGTCCAATAAAATATTCGCCCTCTTTTTGGTCTAAACTCTCAGGTCTTTTGGGTAGATCGGTTAGTGGATCATTTGACCCTAATAATTCTTCTAATCCATCACTTGTTGTTTTTTCAATTTGATTAGGTGGGGGTCCATTCAATTCTGTAATCGCGGTTTCCGAAGAAGCTACTGTTCTAATTAGTTTATCGATTGTGGTCTTTATTGTATCAATTTGATTTTGAAAAATCTTTAGCAAATCGATTAGTTCACTTTTTTTAGATATTCTCATAGAAAAATTTATATCTACATTTTTCCTTTCAGTTATTGCAGAACTAATTGGTGGCGCTTGGTACTCCATTGTTTGTGTTGTAGAAGTTAACTCTTGAGGAACAATCTCTGGAATAGCACCACTCGAATGCAATTCCATTCTATAATCTGAAACTAACCATGAAAAAATATTAAACGCTAAATTTGGATGCTCATCGTTACCGAATCCCCCTCCAACTTTGTCTCTGAACACTTCATAACTTCCTATAGCACATACCCTTCCTTTATCTGGTTCCGCGACACAAATTAAGGGAGTAGAAAAAGGTTCTGAGGTTTCATTTGAGGATACAATAGAAATCGAATTACCTAATAACGAAAGTGAACATCCAGATCTAAAGCATAAGGAACTAATACCATTTGTAATTGGATGTGGTGGAATAAAGGCTGTAACTATGGGCAAATTTTCTAAACCTAAATTATAAGTTTTATCTAATACTTGATCGTTTTCAAATGTTATTCCAAATGTTTGACTTAATTCGCTTAAATTACTATTTCTTCCTCTATCGCCCCCCGCATGCGAGAACATGCAGCACCCGCCTCCATCTTCACGAACCCAACTGTTAATTTCAGTTATTTCCATCGAAGAGATTTTTGCAAAATCAGGGCAAACAAACACTAAAATATCAAAAGGTTTTAAAGAATTTCGGGTAATCGGCGCTTCTAAGAAGTTGTAACAAACAAAATCGTTTGCATTTAAGAAGTCTTGTAATTCCGTCAGATTCTCGTCTAACTTTCCACGCGGTTTGTGGGCTACATCAAACGCTATATTATACGGCATGATAATTATTTTTTTTTTGTCATTTAATAAAAAGAGTATTCTATTATCAATATATACTTTTGTCTCCAATAATTAAATAATTTTTAGTAATATTTTCTACTCTTACATTACTTCCTATAATTGAACTTTCAGTTATCACATTTTTTAAAGTTGTATTCTTCTCAATAACGCAATTTTCTAAAATGCAATTTTCTATATTAGAATCTCGCCCAATCGAAACGTATGGTCCAACAACGGAATAAGAAATTTTAGTATTCTGCCCTATATACACAGGACCTTTTACGAACGACCTTTCAGAAATAATATTTAACTCTTGAAAATTTTCGATATTGACCGATTTTTGGTCTAAAAGATACTTGTTACCGTTCAACACTTCAGAGTGTCTTCCAAAATCCAATATTCCTTTTTTAAGCTTAACTGCTGCGATTTTGAATCCGCTATCGATTAAATCTTGTAAGCTTTCGGTTAAATAAACTTCTTTAGATCCGTCCACTCTTTTATCTAAGTATGTTTTTAAATTATCAAAGAGAGCTTGGGTTGCAGAGTTAGAAAATGCGTATATACCAGCTATAGCTAAATTGGATACAAATTTTTTTGGTTTCTCAACTAATTTTTGAATTAGGGAATTATCATCCACGACAACAACACCGTAAGAGTTTGCATCTTCTTTTGGGACCTCCATTACTGTAATAATTCCATCTATATCAGATTCGTAATATTGATACATTAAGTAAGAAAATTCGTCAATTGGAATCATGTCTGCTAAGAAGATTAAGGATCCTTCCCGTTTATCAGTTTCTTTACTTATGTATTTTTTTATTTCAAACCTTGAATTAGCTAAATATACAGCTTCACCTAAACCCCAATAAAAGGGGACGTCGTCATTATAACCTCTAGGTACTTGCTCAATAAAAGTTAACCTAAACTTATCGCTATACTTTTGTTTAACGAATTCTGTTATTTGTCTTTTCTTATATCCCACAATTAAAATTAATTCCGTTTTAGAATCAAATGTGTCGCTAATTTTGTTAAGGATGTGTTCCAACACCGTCTTTCCAGCAACATTTATGAATGTTTTAGGTTTGCTTAAAGTAAATGGGCGTAATCTTGAACCGATACCCGCACATGGACCAATAATTTTCATATTTTAACTCAGAATAATATCTTTTTGCTTTATATAGTGTTTGAAATCATTTAATTCTAATAAAACTTTGACTCATCCGAATCGAAAATTCTTTGTAAATAGGCAAATAATAAGTCTAGCCCATATTCCTCGTTCTTTGAGCAAGGGATCAACTCTGAAGTGGAGCCTAATTGAACAAATACATCTGAGATTAACATAGATAACTCCCTTATTAAACCACTTTCTCTTTCATTAGTGGAATCCTCTAACGCTCGAAAGTCTTTGCTCCAATTTACAATCATATCGATTTGATCTTCGCCTAATAGATCAACTTTGGATAAAACATTAATTTGGGAAATATTTCTGAACCTAAATTGTACTGAGGCAGCTAAAAGTAGTGTAGATATGAATCCATTAGGTCTGAGGACTAAATTTGAATCGAAAAGAAAAGAAACTGCCTTTTGGATCGATCCAAAACCTAATGAGCTGGCAATTAAAGGTCCCGTTTCCCTAAAAGCAAACAGTTCGAGCTGTCCAGCAGTATCTACAAATACCCAATCTGGATTATATTCGTCAATTTCGTACTTTAAATCGTCTAGAAAGTTAACCATTAAGTCAGAAGCTAAGATCATGGCTCCATTTGGCCCTAACTCGTATTTAGCCATTACTTCTTCAAGAACGATGAAGTCTCTTATATCTATATCGGGAGTATAAGGCATTCTTTTAACGCCAGGGTCCAAGTTTAAAGTAATAGCCGAAATATCAGGATTTCTTTTAAGAACATAATCTTTAAATAACCCTGTTAACGTAGATTTTCCACTTCCTGCTGTCCCAATAAAATAATTTAATAAAAAATTAGTCGACCTCTATTAAATTTTCTTTCCTCATTAATATTTAAATAATCGAAGATAATTAAAGATTCATAATAAAACTAATAATGAACGCTACGAATGAAAATTAGGGATAGAGTTAAAAAAAGTGAGTTATGTATTCGTTAATAGCTTATTTTGGTTTGTTTAATTTTTTCAATTTGACTTTTTTTTCTTTTTTCTCTTGTTGTTCTTTTTGTTCTCGCTTTTTTTTAAATCTTTTAATTTGGTTGTTGATTGCAATTTCTTCCTTTTTCTTTAATTCCTCCTCGGATAATACGATATCTTTAAGTTCCTCCTCGCTCATTGGTTTTAAAATATCCGTAACACTAAAACCATTGTTTTTCTCTGTGATTTCTTTGAATTTTGTTTTCATTTCTTTCATCACTAAAAGTTTAGCTGATGATCCTCGGCTTTGTATTAATGACGGTAATTCTGATCTTTTAATTCTTTCGATACCAGCTCCAGGGATCCTTTGAGGCGTACGTACTGGTGGTCCGTAAGATATAGGGTTAATCGGCATATTTTGCATGGTTGAAGCAAGATTTTTTAAATATAACTCTATGTTTTTTAAAGTTTCGTTGCTCTCTTTCATCATTGAAATTACTGATTGATCGGCAGAAACACTCTCAACACTATTTTTTTCATATATTATTGTTCTTTCTTCTTTATTTTGGTTGTAATCAGTCTTAATCGATTGTACTACTCTTTCTTGAGTGACTTTTCTTTTTTGACCTTTACCTAAACTTAAATCTATAAATTGAAAACCATCGTAGCAATCGTCGTTAATTCCAATGTCTAATATGTTAAATTTCTCTGAAAATATATATTCGATTCGGTGCCCAGAATATAAATATATCGCTAATTTTAAAACTTTAATCTGGATATCTGTATAACCCTGAATTTCATCTAATTCAATTGTAAAACATAGAAGCTCGTTTGAGTGATAGATTTTTTTTATTGAAACCAACGATGGAGATTGCTTGTAATATATCTCTTGTCTAACGATCTTAGATATTTCAAACTGGAAATTCAATCGTTTAATCTTATCTGGAAGAAATTGAACTTGTTCTTCATCGTTTTTTTTAAATTCTAAAAACAATTTCCTTTGATCGTCCCAAAATACTTGGAACAATTCCATTTTTGGTTATAACCCTTAGTTTTTATCGTTATGTTTTTCAATCGATCTACTTATATCTAAAATTTAATCTATCCTTTAAAATATCGCGACTTCACCAAATTAGTGATTTTTAAGGGACTTATTTATTGAATAGACGGAGATTCCTTGATAAAAAAAAAATTGAAAATTAATTTAATTTAAGTTTGGAAAAATAATATACTGGCTTTTTAAGTTTTTCTTCAAAATATTCTATTTCTTCTTTTGATTGCTCCCCAATATATTTATTGACATCAAGAACTAAAATTGCGTCTTGATAGTGTAGTTTCTTTAGGGCAACCTCTTGGAGATTGTCCCATTCTTCCACGGAAAAACTTTCTTTATTTAATAATCCGTCAACCGAACAGATTTCTACAAGCTTTTTATTTTTAATTTGTAAAATTGACTCGATCTTAATAAAATAATCCTTAAATCGCATGGAACCTACTAAAAAGATTTTATTTTCTTTTATTTTTGAAAAATCGTAATCTCGGAACTCATCCAAGAAATTCTTATTTAACCGTTCTTTTTTTATCATAATTTTATTAACGTTCATTCTAATTTAAATTTGAAATTAAATAAAGTCTATTTGGCAGAAAATCTAGAATTTATGAGAAAGTTGGATTCAGAAATCATTGATCTTATTTATATCGATCCTCCTTTTTATAGTGGTGTCGATTATAGGGAATTTTCTGATTTATGGAAATCGTTAGAGGATTATTTAGATTTTATAAAACTTAGAATAAAAGAGATGTATCGACTCCTAAAAGAAACTGGTGTTTTTTACTTACATTGTGATGCAAACGCAAAATTTGACTTAAAACTTCTATGTGACGAAATCTATGGACGAAAAAATTTTCGAAGAGAAATTATATGGAATGTAGGGAGCGTTTCAGGTTTTAAAAGTCAAATAAAAGGATGGGTACGTCAACACGATACAATAATGTATTACACAAAATCAGAAAGATTTACTTTTAATAAACAATATATACCATATCGTGAAGAATACATAAAAAAAATGTTTAGATATAAGGATGAAGATGGACGAGCCTATAGAAAACGCCGAGGAGGAAGACAGTACTTAGACGAAAAACTCGGAACATCAGTTGGTGATGTTTGGAACGATATTTATTCTTTTCAAACGACGACGAGATCGAAGGAATATTTAGGTTACCCTACTCAAAAACCCGAAAAATTACTCGAACGTATAATTTTAGCATCTTCAAATGAAGGAGATATCGTTGCTGACTTTTTCTGTGGCTCTGGAACAACGATAGCTATAGCTAAAAGGTTAAATAGAAAATGGATTGGTGTTGATAACAATCAGAATGCCATCGAATTGTGTAAAAAAAGGCTAAATTTAAACTTAAAAACCTAAATATATATTTTTATTCAATTTTATTTTCAATAATCACTTTTTAACAAAATTTTGTCTTTAGTAAAAGGTATTCAATTCAATGTTATTTTTTCAAATTTCTTTATTCTTTTCTAAAGTCAATCTTCTCTATACCAATCCATTCTTTGGCGTCCTCAAGGTTGGATACGATTTTCCTTTTAGGAGATTCAGCGTGCTCTGTAAGATATTTGAATTCTACGCCCAATGGTGGATTTTTCGAGATTATAAATGCAGATTTGTTAAGTTTTTCATTATTTCGTTTTAATAAATCTAAGATTATATCGATTGACTCAATCCGTAAAAGAATCGCTTCGGTAATGTCGATAATTACATTTAAATTCTCGTGAACATCTTGAGTTAAATCCTCAAGTTCTATTACAAATCTTTCTGCTACAGGTAAAGGAAAAGTTCCAATTGCTTTTATATAAAAACTATTGTCATCTATTTTCTCAATTTGATACATTTTATTGTCAATTTTTCTGTTTTAAATAAAAGTATACCAAATTGTTTATATTAATTTTTTTATTATTAAATGCATCTTTTTTTAAAATTTGTGAAATTTCCTTGAAGACAAACGATTTATGCCATGATCCACTTTAATATGCAATGAAAAGGGGAGAAAAAATATCGGAAAGCATTCCCACAACGGATAGATCAGACCGAGTAAAAAAGAGAAATCTTTGGTCCCAGATCCTTATGAATATCATACATGGATTTGGAATTAGTGCATTTAATGTTGTTCTCCAACCTTTCATATTAGAATTTACAGGTTCTCTCTTTTACACAGGGATTATAATTTCAATTTCAGGCATAATGCAATTTTTACCAATGCCCTTCATTGGTAAATTATCTGATAAATATGGTCTTAAGAAAATATGGTTATTTGGGCCCCCGATTTATGCTTTTGGATTAATAATATTAATCGTTACGAATAATATCCCATTTCTTATAATAGGGGTTCTTACCTATATGTTGGGTGCTATGGTTAATAGTTTAAATTTTCAATTATTCGTATCTGAAAACAGTGGTGGAACTAAAAAGGGAATAATGTACGGTCTTGTATTCTTCGCATATTTTGGAGGAAGTATTGGTGGTACGTTCTTAGTTATGCTTGATTTAGGGTTTAGTTTTCAATTCTATTTTCAAGTTTTCACAATCATTCTAATAATGGAGTGGCTTATTCTAGTTTTAATTATTAGAAGTCCAGATGCTATTAAAAAACACAGCGAATTAGATTTAATAAAAACAGCAAAACTAAAACAGAAAAAAGCTACTAAACTCTTTCAAAACCCAAAAATAAAGGTAGCTACTATTTTCTTTACATTAGATGTCTTTGTATGGGGTATAGCTTTATCTATATATTACGCTGGTTTGACAACTTATTACCATTTCACAGCCTCAGAAATTGCTTCTATAGCTGTATGGTTTCACATCTCAAATATGGTTTCCCAGATTCCCGCTGGAAAAATTGCAGATAAGATTGGGAAAAAAAAATGTTTAATTATAAGCCAATATTTTGGAATGGTATTTTTTTCCATGAACATTTTGATTTCGGTTTTGTGGTCGCAAGGGATTACAATATTTACTTTTCCTGGATTAATCATTGGAGAAATATTTTTTGGAATTGCAGTAACTACTTTTATCCCTTCTGAGCAGATGACCTTAACTAATTTAGACGATAGCAGAAAAGCCGAATCTTATGGAAATGTAGCATTTATCAGAGGAATTGGTATGATGCCTACTGGAGCGATTGGAGGATTTCTTGCAGAAACCGTACATTACATTGCTCCTTTTGCTGTAAGTTTAGTAGGTTTGGTTTTTGAAATATGGTTTTTAATGAAATACTTCAAGGATTAATCATATTTTCCATTAAGCCAGAAATAGTCCCATAACTTAAAAAAAAGATTATATCCTTTTTATCCTTACAAGCGTGTTATTATCCATTTACTTGTTTCCACTTCTTGTAAGTCTCTAATAATTTTTTTACATTATCTACTCCCATAAATTCTGTTGCAAATTGTCCTTCTTCTCCTTTTATTGGATTGAAACCAAGAAACAAAAGATGGAGTTTTTCAAGTTTTTCTAAAGATTCCAAGTTATGCAGATTTGTTATTTGATTTGTATCAAGATATAAGGTTTCTAGATTTACTAGCGTTTCCAGACCCTTAATTTCTTTTATCTTATTATTGTTAAGATTTAAATTAATTAGCTTATTCAATGTATCCAAACCCTTAATTTCCGTGATTTGGTTATGATCAAGGAATAAAGTATGTAGGTTGGTTAGAGCCTCCAAATTTTTAATTTCTGAAATTTGATTGCGATTAAGTAGCAGAATCTGGAGATTAGTTAATAATTCCAAATTTATTATTTCTTTTATTTGGTTAAATTTGAGATCTAATTGTATAAGTTTAGTTAATAATTCTAATTCTTTAAGCTCAGTGATATTATTATTGTTTACCTCTAGCCATTGAAGGTTGGTCAGAGAATCGAGTCCTTTCAACTCAAGAATCTGATTTCCATTAAGGAATATGCGATCAAGTTTGGTCAAAGATTCAAGACCCTCAATTACTTTGAGTTGATTATTATTAAGAAATAGCTGCTTAAGATTGGTTAGTTCATCCAAACCTTTTAATTCTGTTATTTTATTGTTTGAAAGATCTAGTGCAGTAATATTCTTTAACTTATCAAGCCCTTTTAGCTCTGTCACATCCACTATATCCATGTGATTTATACATAATCTTAAATGCCCAAGCTCTTCTTTTACTTTGAATTTTTTGCCGCTAAATTTTACTGATCCAAGTCCCATTGTGCTGATCCAAATATAGTTAATTTAACTTATTTTAAAATTATGGTTTGAAATAATAAAAAACTTCCTTTTTCCTTCTTTTGATGCGATAAAATTATTTGATGCAAAACCCAAAAAAATTTTAAAATTGGATATTAAAATTTATATATTTTAGATTTATTATTTTGATGAGTTATAAATGGTTTTATGAGTATAAAATTTTCTCTGATTTTATGCTTAAAATGATTTTGATAATTTTATTAACATGGGGATTAGATTCACTAAATAAGTATTAATTTATAGAAAATGAATGTCGAAGTTCGTTGTCCATCTTGTTCGAAAAGAGGAATGATTGAGATTACACCAGAAACTATTAATGGTATGACAAGAGGTGTTGTTGCAGTTTATTTAGAGAAGAATCGGATATGTTCTCATTCTTTTACTGCCTATATTGACAAGAACCTAGATGTTCGAGATTGTTTTATCGTTGATTTCCAAATAGTACTTCCACAAAAAGAAATAGCACAAAAAATTGAAGAGAAAAATATTCCTAATTCAGATGATATTGATGTATTTTTAATAAAGATGAATATGCCTGCACTTTTACTTACTTCTATAATACGTGGTTGTTTAATAAAGAAAAAACTATTAATCCTAAATGAGAAGGAATATTTACAAAACCAAATATTCAATTTTTTTGAATTTATCTTTCAAAACTCATTTGAAACTGATATAATAACAATAAATAGGGAAGATTATAAAAAAAACAAAAAAAAATTTAATAATTACATAGTATTCGATGAAAATAAAATACTTAACGACAAAAATAAAATTTTGGACCCTAATAAGATTAAAATCGAAAGAATTGTTGTTCAAAAATTTTTAGCGGAATATGATAACAAAGCCAGTTTAATAATTGTAAGAAATGAAATTCAAAAATTATATGAAATATCGAGAGAATTAATGCAAATAATCAATAATTATAAGGGAATTGAGAAGATGAGTAAGAGAGAGCTTATTAATAAATATAAGAAGATAAATAAAATTAAGCTGCCATCTTCATATTTAGAATTCATATTAGATATTCTTAAAAATTATTTTAATTTTGATATCTCTGTTTTGTCAGATTATTATTTTCCTGGTTTGGGAATATGATATCAACTAGTGTAGCTTATGAATCGTATTTAAAGAATCCTTCGAAAACACTTTCCAAAAAACTTCAAACTCAAATATGGTTGATTTAATTTATTTTAAAATTATTGTTTGAAATTATAAAAAACTTCCTTTTTGCTTATTTTGATTTGAAAAAAAAATTTGACACAAAAGTTTAAATATGATTGTGTCCATTATTAGAATGGACATCTATTATTAGAATGGACATCCATTATTAGAATGGACCATCCAATATTATAAATTAAAAATGTAAATGTAAAAATTCAATGGTGATGTTAAGATGAATTTGAAAGTAGAAAGCTTAACTGATGTACAAAAAACAAATTTGATAGAATTCTTAAAAAAAATTAACTATCCTAAAGAAGAATTAGTATTTGCAGCAAAGATTGAATTAAATGATCCTAATCTTGAAAAAAGTGGTTTGTTTGATGATTCTACAAAAATAGAAGATTTAATTCACAATGTTGTTCAAAATATTGGTTTAAACTGGTTAATATCAACAATCTCATCTGATATTTTTAAAATATATGAGAAGTCTATTAGTCGAGGGCAAGCAGAAGCCTTAATAACACGTGTTTTGGGATTTAAACTCACAAGTACGGGTCGAAGCCAGCTGTATGAATTACGTAGAAAAATTAGAAGATATGAAAAATTTTTAAATCACTTTGGAGAATACGGAAAAAAGTTTGACCATTTATTTAAAATAATTATAATCGGATTGAACGATAAACAATCAAGTATACTTCCTTCCATGCTTATAACTCCTAAGGTTTCAGGAGAGAGAAAAACGATCGGAGTTGACTTTTATACCAAAACAATAGAATCCTACGATAAATCTCTTACAAGTCTACAGTTTTGGAACATTTCAGGAGACAAAAAATTTGAATCTTTAAGAGAGCTTTACTATAAGGGTGCGAGTGCTATTATAATAGTCTATAAAAAGGGAAATCGGGAATCACTAGAGTTAGTTAGAAAGTATTATACTGAATTTAAAAAAACAACGAATTTAAAATTCAAAATAAGAAAATTGAAAGAAAAGTATATTGAAACCCCAATTATTCTTATAGGATTAGGAGATGCACCTGTAATACCATCAGAAGGCGGTTCCTACCTTGCAAAAGAATTAAACGCATCATACTTCGATAAGCACGACATAGGTTTTAATGAATTTGAAGATATATTTACTTTTATTTCACTCCAATTACTCGTAAAATGTCAAAATGCGCTGAAATAATCTAATTTTTATTTTTATTTTTTTTTCACATAATAATACAAAAACTAATTGTCTTATCATTTCTTGTGGTTTTCAGATAAATCTAAATTAAAATCAAATAGTTTGTCTTGGATTTTGTTCCTTATTTCCTTAGAGATGTTATTTATTATTTCGTCAGGTACATATTCCAAGTATGCGTATAACTCATTTTGAATAATCAGACCTATTTCACTCATTGATTTTTCAATAGTTTCGTGTTTTCTTAAATAAATATTTTTATATGTTTGTATATACTTTACATTAAACTTCTTCAGCCAATTTTTACCCTTACTTTCCAATAGCCTAAGGATATCTCTAGATCTCGCATCGTTAAAATTCTCGAATTCGTATTTGTATTTAGTTAACTTATCTTCGCAGTATTTCAAAACTTGAGTTCTTTGTTTTGAAGTCAAATTAGTTTGAGAATTTAGAAAAACAATAACCATATATTCGAATAAAAAATATATTTGAACTTTAATGTTGGAACCATAGATTTCAAGATGAGATAGGTTTTTTATGTTGGTTTGTCCCGCAAATATTTTAAATGAACTCAAATACATGGAAATTAGATCGAGTTCCAGAAGACTTTTATCTCCTTCTGATAGATAAGACTTAATCGGACCGTACCCATTATCGTTTTTTGAACCATACTCAAAAACGGTTATTGTATTTCCGTATTGATCTGAGACGATAATGCCGATGATGGGGGGTATAGTGTTAAAATTATGAGTGCGATATGCCGTTTCGGTTAATTTTTTTTCAACGAAACTATCGTCTTTTTGAGTGCCAAGCACAAATCAAAATAAATAATAAAGCTATAAAGATAAGAGGGAGTGCTAATTTTTAGGAAAAAAGCGAGAGATTCCGACATTTATGATCGTGAAACAAGTCTTTCACGCACAAACATATCACTTAGAGGATATATTTTACTTGCCTATTAAAAAATTATTGGAAATATTAAAATAAGTGGGAGCGGCCGGATTTGAACCGGCGGCCAACAAGTCTGGAGCCTGCCGCGTTTGGCACTGTGCACCGAAAGGGCAAAGTTATACCGGGCTTCGCCACGCCCCCAAGTTTTAGGAAAATAAGTCGTGGCGTAAAATAATTTGTTTTAAATAACTACAAATTTTTAGTTTTACTAATTACTCATAATATTTCAGTTTTATGAAATGCTAAAATAATTTTTAAGTGAAATAAATATGACCCTTAAGAAATTAGGCGATTTAAATATTAGATATATAACGATTATTCAATTGGTAATTGCTTTGATTATATCTTTATTATTTCAATTCGTTATCCCCTTTTCTTGGCAACCGTTGAATGCGTATGAAAGCGGTTATGACGTAAAACATGGCGATCCTGGAACTAATTTAGTGTTCTTTACGATAAGTCAATGGTATTTTTCGCTATCTATCGTATGGTTTTTGCGTCGTGATAATAAATACATAAATCACTTTATTCTTTATTCGATTTTTCCGTTATTCTTAATTGTAGTATTGGAATTTAGCGTATTGGGACTTTATTACGATTATATTCATATCCTTCCATTAATAATTGCGTTTTATATCACGTGGAAAAAACGGGATAATTTAATACCACATTATATAATTTATTATACTATTTTTTTATCTATTTGGCTCTTTACGGTATATTTTTTAAAATTGGCATATTATGGGGCTCCATTGTTGGCATTTATTTTTAATTGGAGTGCTACAATATTGCTTAACATAGGCTATACTTTTTTCGTTATATTTTTAAAAAAAAAGAGTAGGAAGTCCTAATTAGACAATTTTTGAACCACAGAATTCGCAAAACCTAAGATTTTTAACTTCTTTCAGAGAAGCCCCGCAAGTAGGGCAAAAATTTGGCTTTTTTGGAGTTGGAGCGCCCTTTTGAAATACTTCATATTCAGCGATTATTTTATCTTCTTTTATTGCTGGGAATTCATAACCGCAGATATCGCAATATTTATTGTTTCTGTGCATATAAATATTGCAATTTGGACACTTACTTATTAATTTCAAGCCACAATTGCGACAATACTCTGTGTAAACGCTAGTTGGAATGTTGCAACGCGGACAATACTTTTTGGGTTCTCCCGAATAACGATAGACAACAATACCTATTATAATGAGTATTATTACGGGAATTACGACAAGTAGCAAAAAGCTAATTCCTACGAAAAAGGTTGCGATAACTAAAAAAACGACTACTAAAAAAGTAACTAAACCACTCAATACGGAGATACTTTTACGTTGGGATTTTTGAAAGCTCATTTAATATTACTCTAATTGTACTTTGAAATATTTTCTAATGTTTTAAAGAATTCATTGTTTTAATAATGATTCTTTTTCATCCTGTTTTGTTTTGCAATATGGACAAATCTTAGTATTGCTATCAATTTTTTCTCCACATGCAAAACACATATTTTTGCTTTCTCCATATTGGATTTTATTATCAATAACTCTTGCGGTTTTTCCTGCTTTATCTGTAATATTAATTTTTGGCATAATAAGCTCAAATTGATGCAATAATTATTTTATGTTCTTCAATTAATATAATTCAGACAAAATCTATAAAAAAAATGGAGTCCAATTTTTATTTTTTCAGTAATAATAAATTCGCGATAATAACAAAATTTAAGTGCTTGGAACGACTTTCAAATAATACAGAACGTCTTTAATAAAATTAATTAAGTATAAAAATTACTTTATGGAGATTTATGAAATATGCCAGGAAGTCACGGTAGTTTAACTAAAGCTGGAAAGGTTAAACAACAAACGCCAAAAATATCAAGAACTGGAGTAAACTCAAGGAAGAAAAAGCCTCCAAGAATGAGATATCGCGATCTTTATATACAAAGAATTGAGAAGGGAGAATACGCTGGACAACGTGAATCTATAGGTGCCAAACGAGCATCCTACAAACGATAAATCTAATTTTTTAATAATTTTATCCTATTACTCCAATCTTCTTTAATTGGTTAATTAAAATTTGGCTTTGTTTATAATAGTGGGTTGACTTATTACTATCATTAGCTAGTATATCATAATAATCACACATTAGCAAATTCCATCGAATTGCTCTACGGATTCCCGATATTTCTTTTAAGTTAAGATAAAGTCGCTTTTCGATTTTTTTCATTAAATATAGCGATTTTTTTGAGTCAACCCTGTGATGAATATAGAACTCGGCTAATTCTAAAACTAAGTCAAATAAAATGTGAGAGTTTTTCTTATCGTCATAATCTAAACCGACTGCCTCTATGCCAGATCGTAACGATTTTTGAGCTTGGGATAAATTATCTTTCGATTTATAGTATTTGGCTCGCATGAGATGATAGTTTAACTTTACTTTTATTGACCTATTTCCTAATTGAAATGCTTTCTTGAAATAATTTTTAGACTGAGCTATTTTATTCTGTTTCAAATTAATTAATCCTAAGTATAAGTAAGCCATACCAAGGAATTCATCATTATCAATAATTTTTTCTTCTTTTTCCAAGAAGTTGACGATAATATTAAAGTGAGACAATGCTTCATCAAATTCTTCTGTTTTATTAAACCACTTACCTAAATAATATTGAATTTTTATAATAAATTCTATTGGTACTTCTCCGGATTTAGCAACTCCCATCGCACTTTGTAAATAATTGAGTGCTACTTCATCTTGGTTTAGTAATGAGGCTATTTTTCTTAATTTTAATAATATTGAGACGACTATCTTTTTTTGACGGTTTTTATTGAAAACTTTTAAAGAATTATTTAGCAATTGAGTAGCATCATCAAACCTATAATTCTTCATTAACTTTTCTGATTCTGTATAGGAATTAATTGATTCGATCATTTCAAAATTAGTAGGTGGTGAATTAAGTAGGTCGTTGTGAATCTGATATAATTCTCCTTTTGATAATGTGCTTTCGTAATGTAATGCTGAAAATGGAAAGTTATTTCTTTCTAACTCAAATCCTTTTGACTCTAATTCTCTTTCAGGGTTAAATTTTACATAGTCATTTTGATTAACTTCTGCTAGAGTTATTATTTCTAATATAGAATTCAACATCATTCTGGAAAACTTAATCCAATTTTCAACATACATTTCTAGATTAAACTCAGTATCGTTAAACAAAGAACTTAAAATATACAGAGAATAGCAATCGAAAGAAGATCTGATATAAAAATTATGATATTCCAAATCTTTAAAAAACGTGAAAAAACCCTTTTCTAATATGAAAAACTCATCAAATTTTTCTTCATTTGAAAAAAATAATGTCTCAGAAGCTCGAAGTTTAGGAACTCCATCTCTCAATTCCCACGGAAGTTTAAATGTAGGTTTCAGTCTAGTGTTTTTCAAAACCTCTACTATTTTAGTTATATTTACTCCGTCAAATTGTTGGAACTTATCGCGTTTATTCATTAAAGATATGCGTATACGATTTAACCAAGTGCTTTCGAGCTCGTCGGTAATTGGTTCAGGCATTAACAGATTTAATATATTAAGTAAGTCGTTCTCCTTACCTTTGATGGGAAAATTATGCTCTAAAGTAACTTGAAGGGCTAAATCTCGGAGCACTTTCATTAAAAAAAGAGTAACCTTATAGGTATTTTGGTTTAAATCCCATAATTTAAAAGCCATACAAATGCGAAAACTAACTACTTCAAGCGGAAAATTTAACCTTAAAGGTAGCGAAACTGGAAATTTAATTGTAAATAGTATTAGTTTATCCTTTTTAACGCTATACCTGAAATAATTTTCAATAGTTCCTTCTATTTTCCAACTATTTCGTTCAATTACTTCTCTTAAATTGTTTAACTCACTAGAAGAAAAGGGTCTTATTGACATAAATTATTATAAAAAAGTATTTTTCTTTTAATAAACTAAGAAAAAATTCTATTATTAATTTTTACATAACATATTAACAATTATATATAGTTGAATTTACTTGATAATCTTGAGAATTAATTAAAATTTCAGTAGGTTTTATTATGGATATTACAAAATTTAACAAAAACCTAGCGGAAAAAGTTGCTCAAGCGAATGCTTACGAAAAGACCAATAGAATTCAAGACGCTATTGATTCTTGGGTAGAAATTTCTGAAATGGCACTCAATGCTTCAAAAACACCTAATTTAGATTTCTCTTACAGATCAATGATAATTAAAAAGGCTCAGCAAATTATTCAACACATCAAAGAGCTAAAAGCAACGATACAAAAAATTATTGACCCAAGTTCATTACTTGATGATGGTACATTTGACGAAGAACCTTTTCATGAGGCCGACTCTTCTGAAACAATTATTTATGAAGAAACGGAACAAAAATTTCACGAGACTACAAGTATTTCTAAGGAAATAAGCAATAAAGAGAGCTCCAAGAAGGATAATGGAGTTAAAATCGTAGAAAGTAGTGAATTTAAAGATTTACCAAAGGGATTTAAAGAAATCGAAACTTCGGAGGATTTTAAAATTATTACCCCGCACGACAAGGATTACGTAGAGAAAATTATAAAACAAGACATTGATATGAGTATTTTTAAACACGACAAGCAAAATTCTCAACCTCAACAACGCATTGACCTAGAACGACCAAAAGATGACAAAAAAAGCGTATGTTTTGCGTGTGGTACTATTTCACCATCCGACACTAAAATTTGTCCTATTTGTGGAACTGAATTAAAATAAGAGATATTTTTACTATAACTAAAAATTGTAAAAGTTTCCAGCATCTATCAAAGAAAAAACGCCAAACCTTTCGGATCTTTTTCTTTTTAACGTAATCCAACCCAACCTTGTATCTTTAAGAGCTAATTGAGTTTTATATAATGCCATGATGTTATAAACTTTATCTCGATATTCTGCTATCCGAATCTTTACTTGTTTTTCCATTGGAGCCTTCATTACGTTGTATATCGCGTAGACGTAAAATTCCACATCCTTTAAGTTGAGCGCCATTGCAGCGGTCTTAGCTATATTGTGAGTTGCTTGATGATCTAAATGGTTATTATTATCGCTCGGTAAAACAATTCTATCCGCATCTTTTAAGATTTTCTTAGAAAGCTCTATTCCTTTAGTTATTTGATTGATAGCGTCTTGGTCGTGAATTTTAAAAAGGTAAACATTACTATCAGGAAAACCAAAAGCTTTAGCTACTTCTTCGGCTTCATACAACCCTATCTTTCCAATTTCTTCTTCGCTCAGATTAATATAATCTTTCGCTTCTTCTTCTAGCAATTGATCGTGTTCTTTGCCCCATGTAATTAAAACGCGATTGTCGGTAACATATACTATATGGACATCATGGCCCTCTTCCATCCATTTTAAAATACTTCCACCGCATCCATAAATCTCATCATCGGGGTGGGGCGCAAATACAACAATTTTCATCCTTATTATCCTTGAAATTATTTGAATAATTCTTTATATTTTATATTTTGAACGATATTTAATTTTAATTATTAATCGCCCCTATTTGTATATATTGTTGTTTAAAAGATTTAAGAGCCAAATCGCAATAAATATGTATTGATATAGCATAAATTTCAGTTAATATCTAAAAGATATATTGCTTTATAATTATCCCAATTTTTTTATATCTCAAAAAATATTTCCATAAATTTTATTAATTTGTTTGAAGAAATCTATATTATAGTTTAAAGTTTGAAAGATAATGAGTTATTTTTAAAGAGGTTTGATTCTAAAAATGAATGACTTAGTGTTGTTAAGTTTAATAATTGTTATTTTTGTAAGAGTTATAGGATTAGGAATTTCAATTGATTTTCTAAACGGTACAAAAGCAGAAAAATTTAAATTTCTCACTTTGGGATGGGTTTTTTGGATATTAGGTGCATTAATCCCCATCTTTTCAAATCTAGTTGAAAACATTTACCTGAAAGAGTTTTTACTTGTTCTTAACGCATTTCTTGCTGCTTTAGGAACAATTTTTATTTTATGGGGGTTTTTTAAATATTTTATGACGATTTCATTTAAAAAAATAGCATCATTAATTATAATTTTCATTATTAGTACTGTTCTTCTTTTCTTAATCACGGATTATACAGTAACAATTACCTTCTGTGCTCTGTTTATGAATTTATTATTAGTTAGTACTTTTATAATTCCACCAATAAAGATAAAAAGTTTTAAGAAATTTATGGGAAGAAGTATTATTTGGTATTATGCTTCAGTTTTAATCTTATCCATATTCTTTACGGTTTCAATAATAATTGTTTTACAAGGATATAGGTATGGGCTATATAACGCAGATGATCCCGTACTAATAATGTTCAACTATAATTCTATTATAGCATCAAGTATTTTAATTATTATCTTACTTGTTCATTTAGAATATACTACATCATCTCGCAAACAATTAGAGTTGAAAGATAACTACTCTCACGATTTAGGAAACATATTGCAAGTGATCTCCAGCGCTTTTGAACTAATCGAAATGAAAGGTAGAACTGAAGCAGAAACATCTGAGCTAGGAGAATTATTAAAAGATAAATTAAATGAGGCTGCTAAACAGATTAGAGACATTCGTGAACTATAAAATCGATAATTCTTTCTTTTTTAGAATTATTAGAATAAACTAAAATTTTAAGTTATTAATATCTTCTTTTTTTATTCCTATTTGCTCGTGTTTCTTCATATCTTTCAATAGCTCTTTCCCGCCAAATCGTATTCCATTTTTTGAATCCAGATTTGACGTATTTTTCTCGTTTAAAGAAATCATAAGAAACCCAATTAAAAAGAACAAAATAACGCTTTGCACCACTTTTACGAGTCAATTTTTTTGATCGAACCCCAAGATCGTTTCTCAAATGTTCGACTAGCCTATCTTCTACAGCATCTTGTAATTTTCCTTCAATTATAGCGGCTTCACACTTTATTCCGACGTCATTAAAGTATTCCCTTACTTGATCGAAGATGTTACCACGACACAATAGCACTTTTTCAGTTTTCTTATCAAATTTTAATTCTTTCAATCCTTCCTTGACTAAATCAACGGTCATCTTATAAGGTTCTTTATTTTTCCAGTTATCACCCTTGAATAGTTCCACGGAAAGTGCTTTGAATAACATTTCGCCCGTTTCTTGCCTCAAGAAACCAATAAAAGCGTCTCCTACTAAGTCCCCGGTTCCACTATCGTCTATTTCGATTGTCAATGGCTTTTTTGTTTTAAAT
>Ga0209345_10001265_pt1 | contig 30638 bp, 28 predicted proteins | sample Cruoilmetagenom7_FD_187294 | JGI IMG/M metagenome (GOLD analysis project Ga0209345, IMG submission 187294) | Oil polluted marine microbial communities from Coal Oil Point, Santa Barbara, California, USA - Sample 7 (SPAdes) (version 2) | ecosystem: Environmental > Aquatic > Marine > Oil seeps ...
CTTGAAAGATCATATTGCTTAATTTGATCCAAAAAAGTTTGACTATCAGCATTAGATTTGTCTTCAACTTGAAGCTTTAATTTATTTATCTGAAGCACATAATTTTGCAATTCTGAATTGTTTTTCTCTAATGTTAAATCATTGTTTTTTCTCAATAAAAAGATAAAGACGAGTAGAATAATAATTACAGATACACTGATAAGTGATGCGATTAAAAATTTATTTGAATTAGATTTAGCATCAGCAATACTTTCTTCTTTTTCTTTAGCTAGTTCTTGAATACGAAGGTCTTTTTTTTGAGTTTCATATTCAATTTGAGCATTTATTATGTTCTTTTTTGAAGCTTCATTAATAATGCTATCACGATATTTCGTAGCTTTTATATTAGATTGAAGCGCTTCTTTATATTTATTAGTTAGTGTATAATAATTTGTTAAAGCATTATAACCTAACATAATATTTTCTTTAGAATGAACACTTTTTGCCTTTTCCAATCCATCAACTATATTCGAGTAAGCTTTGTTGAATTGTTTGACCTGAAGTTGATTAATTCCTATGTTTATCAATGTATTGCTTAAATAACGTGTGCTCTTATATTCAATTAATTGAGGAATAGCCTTTTGATAAAAATTGTTAGAAGTTTTATAATCTCCTTCTCTTTGAGCTAATAAACCTAGTAAGTTATATTTAATTGCAACACCTTCTTTTCGTGGGTTTTCTATGGCTAAGTATAATGCCTTATTAAAGTAGACTCTTGCTGAATCAAATTCTTTTTTATGAAGAAATACCTCACCAATATTGGCAAAATCGTATTCCTGCCCTTTTGGATTTTCAAGTTTCTTTTCTACAGCAAGTCCTTTTTTAAAGTAGGTGAGTGCCTTTTCATATTCTTCAGTATCTACAAAAACATTACCTATTCCATTGAGTGCAATTGCTATACTTCTGTCACTTTTAATTTTTTCTGAAAGACTTAAAGCTTTAATGTAATTATTATAAGCTTCCATTTCTAAATTTAACTTTCGATAGGTAACTCCTAAACTATTTAGACATTTTATTTTAGATAAGGTATCCTTGCTTTTATCTAAATAGGTGAGGGCTCTTTTATGATATGAAACAGATAATAGGTATTCATTTTCATATCGAGCAGTAATTCCCATTCTATTGTAACACTTGGCAATTCCATCGATGTAAAATATTGATTCTGAAATGGATAAAGCCTCATCCAACACATCTTTTCTAATTGATTTTTGTTTGATTGATTTCTTATATAAAGAAATAAGTTTTTCAACTTTTATTGAATCATTAGGACTTTCTTTTAAAGTTAGAAACTCATTTTCAATCAATGCTTTTTTTTCTAAATCTTGACTAAATATAGAAGAACTACTTATGAAATAAAATAGTAAAGTCAAAAGTATAGAAGAATAGGGCATTCTGTTCTAATTGAAAGATTTATCTCTCAAAATTAGTTGAAAAAACGCTTTATTTTATGAATAATATCAGGTATTTAAGTAGATGGCTGAGTTTCAGAATATTAATAGAATAGTTTATAGTGACTCTGAATTAAAACTCATAAATAGTAATACCGCTTCTTAATTTTGGTTCAATAAATGTGCTTTTTGGAGGCATAACGGAACCTTCATTAGCCACGTTTTTTAATTCTTCCGTAGTAATAGGAAGAAGACCAAAGCCAACTTCAAATTCGCCAGAATTAACTAAGGTTTTAACATGCGCCAAATCGTTTTTGCCATGAGAATATCCTAAACGTTTATCATTGCGTAAATCTTTTATCCCAAGAATAGGATTAAGAACTGTCTCAAACAAAATTTGTACATCTAATGCATTTAGAGCATTATCAATATCATATTCATCTTTTCTAAGATATAAAGAATAAAACTCACCATCTAAATACATGCTAAAATGATGTTTTTTAGAGGGTTTATAGTATTCTAGACCACGGTCTTCAATTCTAAATACTTCATCTAACTGAATTAAAAACTCTTCTTTACTCAAGCCGTTAAGGTCTTTAACTAATCTATTAAATTCATAAATTTTAAGATCACTTTCTGGAATTAAATAACTCATAAAATAATTATAATGCTCTCTTCCAGTATGCTCTTTATTTTCTTCTTTTAAATCTTTGGCTAATAAATATGAAGAAGCAGAACGATGATGACCATCTGCAATATAAAGGGTTTCAATAGACTTGAAAATTTCATTGATTTTCTGAACTAATACTTCATCATTTAGATTCCAAATATAATGCGTGTCTCTATACGTCGTAGTAAATTCATATTCAGCTCTTTCAACCATTACCTGATTAATGATTTCTTTTAATTCATCATTATCAGGATAGGTAAGTAAAACAGGTTCAGCATTAAAACCAACGGTTTTTAGATATTCTTTAAAAATATTCTCTCGATACTCAATGGTGTTTTCATGTTTCTTTATAACATCATTTTCATAATCACAAGCACTAGCACCTGCTATAATTCCTGAAAACACATTGCCCTCTCTATTTACAATTTTATAAATATAGAAGCTAGGTTTTTCATCTTGCATAAAAATACCATCTTCTTTAAATTCAAGGTATCTATTTCGAACAAGCTTATAACGACGTTCTCCAGACAGCTTCTTATGGTATTTATAACCTGGGTTTAATACATGCAGAAAAGAATACGGATTTACACGCATACGTGAATTACGTTCCTTTTTAGAATAATCATCATACGATCGCGCTGCAATAAGGCTTACCTTATCACGCGTAGGTCGAACAGCTTTAAAAGGAATGATATTAGCCATAACCTATGAAAACATCTTAGCTACATTTTCGGCTCTTCTGCTTTCGCTATAATCGTAAAATCCTTCTCCGCTTTTAATTCCTAATTTTCCAGCCATTACCATATTCACTAATAATGGGCATGGTGCATATTTGGGGTTTTTAAATCCGTCATTCATCACTCTTAAAATTGAAAGACAAACGTCTAGACCAATAAAATCGGCTAATTGAAGAGGTCCCATAGGATGTGCCATTCCAAGTTTCATTACAGTATCTATTTCTTTAACTCCAGCGACACCATTGTATAAAGTTTCAATAGCCTCATTAATCATAGGCATTAAAATACGGTTCGCTACAAAACCAGGATAATCGTTTACTTCAACAGGAACTTTATTCAGTTTTTCTGAAAGTTCTTTAACAGTATTATATGTTTCAACACTTGTATTATACCCTTTAATGATTTCAACAAGCTTCATGATTGGCACAGGATTCATAAAATGCATTCCTATTACCATTTCAGGTCTTGAAGTTACTGCTGCAATTTGAGTAATTGAAATTGAAGAAGTGTTACTAGCCAAAATTGTATCATCAGGACAATATTTCTCTAATTCTCTAAAAATATTAAGTTTAAGATCTAAGTTTTCAGTAGCAGCTTCTACAACAAGGCTAGCATATTCAACACCTTCTTCAAGGCTTGTATAAGTTGTAATGTTATTTAATGTTCTTGTTTTGTCTTCTTCAGAAATCTTTTCTTTTGCAACCATTCTGTCCAAATTCTTGGTGATAGTAGCCATTCCTCTATCTAAAGAAGCTTGAGAGATATCAATTAATTGAACTTTATAATCAAATTGAGCGAAGGTGTGGGCAATTCCATTACCCATTGTACCAGCTCCAATTACTGCAATATTTTTCATAAAATGTATGTTCGTTACTTAAATTATTTTAAAATTTTCTATTACCTGCATAGCAATACGTAGGGCTTCAGTACCTTGACTTAAAGAAACTATTGGAGTTGTATTATTATTTATTGCATCTGCAAATGTTTCTAATTCGTCTAAAATTGCATTGTTTGGATCGACAGTAGGATTGTCAAAATAGATTTGTTTTTTAATTCCTTCTGCATTGGTTAAAATCATGGCAAAATCATCTGGATTTTCAGGAGCATCCTTCATTTTTACTACTTCACATTTCTTATCTAAGAAATCTACAGAAATATAGGCGTCTTTCTGAAAAAATCGTGCTTTTCGCATATTCTTCATAGAGATTCTACTAGCAGTAAGATTAGCAACACATCCATTTTCAAACTCAATGCGGGCATTAGCAATATCTGGAGTTTCACTAATAACTGAAACTCCACTAGCTGTAACTTTTTTAACATTTGATTTAACCACACTTAAAATTGCATCGATATCATGAATCATTAAATCTAACACTACAGAAACATCGGTTCCTCTTGGGTTAAATTCAGCTAATCGATGTGCTTCTATAAACATCGGATTACTAATCTGATGATTCACTGCAGTAAATGCAGGATTGAAACGTTCAACTTGTCCTACTTGTCCTCGAACTTTATATTTTTTAGCTAATTCTCTAATGGTTTCAGCTTCTTCAACTGTATGAGTAATTGGTTTTTCTATAAACAAATGTTTACCAGCTTCAATTACTTTTTTTGCACAATCAAAATGGTACATCGTAGGAGTAACTACATCAACTACATCGCAAGCATCAATTAAAGCTTCCATGCTTGAAAAACTTTTATAACCAAATTCCTGTTCTATTTTTTTTGAAGCTTCTTCACTAGCATCATAAAAACCAACTAGGTTATATTTAGAAGATTGATTGAGTAATTTTAAATGAATTTTCCCAAGGTGACCAGCACCTAACACTCCTGCTTTTAACATTGATTTTAGTTTTTTACAAAGATACTAGTAATTATAATAAAATCACAAAGTAAGAAGTGTGTTTCACTTGGATTCCCCATTTTTCTTTTCGTAATTTGTAATTCTAAAAAATATAGCTTTTGAAAGATACTTTTACCCATCAGGGAATGCGAAAAAAATTAGTGGATACTCTTAAATCTAAGGGAATTATTGATGTGCGTGTATTAGAAGCAATAAATAAAATTCCAAGGCATTTGTTTATGGATTCAGGTTTTATAGATCATGCTTATGTTGATAAAGCTTTTCCAATTGGTGCAGATCAAACGATTTCTCAACCTTATACTGTAGCGAGACAAACGGAATTATTAGAAGTTAAATCTGGAGATAAAGTGTTAGAAATTGGAACAGGAAGTGGTTATCAAACTGCTGTTTTATTAGAATTAGGTTTAGAGGTCTATTCTATTGAACGTCAAAATGAATTGTTTAAAAAAACAAAGCTCTTTTTGCCGAAATTAGGCTATAGACCTAAAAAATTAATTTTTGGAGATGGATATATAGGATTAGAAGAGAAAGCTCCGTTTAATGGTATTATTGTAACTGCAGGAGCACCTTATGTTCCAAAACCCTTATTAGCACAATTAGCAATAGGAGGTAAGTTGGTAATTCCGGTTGGGGATGAAATTCAAATAATGAATGTATTTACTAGAACTTCAGCTACAGAGTTTAATAAAGAAGAGTTTGGTGAATTTCGATTTGTACCTCTGTTAGAGGATAAGAATTAATTATTAAAATCTTTCTTGACTCTACTTAAATCACGTTTGTTATCGCGATCCTTCATTGTTTCTCTTTTATCGAATTGTTTTTTACCGCGGCATAATGCGATTTCAACTTTAGCGAATCCTTTTTCATTGGTAAAAAGTAGCAACGGAATGATAGTTAGTCCAGAGTTTTTGACTTCCTTCTCAAGTTTTTTTAATTCACTTCTATTTAATAAAAGCTTGCGTTCACTTTTTGGAGCATGATTATAACTAGCACCATGCGAATATTCCTGAATTGTCATATTAATAACAAATAATTCGTTATTTGAAAATTCACAAAAGCTTTCAGCAATAGAGGCTTTACCTTCCCGAATGGCTTTTATCTCAGTTCCTTGCAATACAATACCAGCAGTATATTTACTGATAATTTCATATTCAAATCGAGCTTTACGATTTTTTATTTTAACTGTTTTCTGAAGCGCCATAACGACAAAAATAATACTATTTTACTAAAATTCATTTCAGAAATACATCCATTTGTAAGGAGTTTACTATTTGCGGACTAATTCCTTAAATTAGCAAGCTATGAAGTACATATATTTCCTCTTTATCATATTTATTTCTTTTTCTTGTAAACAAGAGAAGCTTTCAGAAACAGCACAAAATATAGTTGATAAAGCTATAGATAATGCTTGTAACGGACATTGTGAAAATACAATGATAGACTTCACATTTAGAGATCGTTGTTATGTAAGTACTAGAAAAGGAAGTAATTATAAATTTGAAAGAATTACGCACGATTCAACTGGTGTCACAAGAGATATTTTATCAAATAAAGGATTTCAACGATATAAAAATGATACTTTAATACCAATAATTGATAGTATGGCTGTTAAGTATGGAAATAGTGTCAATTCAGTACATTATTTTGCACAATTACCTTATGGTTTAAACGATAACGCCGTTATCAAAGAACTTTTAGGAGAAGCTACCATCAAAAATGAAGAATATTATGAAATTGGCGTACATTTTAAGGAAGAAGGTGGAGGAACTGATTTTGATGATACGTTCGTGTATTGGATACATAAAGAACATTATACAGTAGATTATTTGGCGTATCAATATGCTGTGAATGGAGGAGGAATTCGTTTTAGAGAAGCATATAATGTTAGAGATGTTAACGGAATTCGGTTTGTAGATTATAATAATTATAAACCTGAAACTTTAGAAGTCTCATTAACTGAATTGGATGAATTATTTGAAAAAGGAAATCTTAAATTACTGTCTAAAATTGAAAATGAAGGAGTAGGAGTAAGTTATTGAACCTCAACCTTAATTTGTTCTGCTGTAATAGTTTCACCTTTTACAGTAACAATATATAAACTAGAGTTATCAGTATCATCCATGTCTGGAAATTTATTTTCCATAAGCATATTGTTTACTAGCCTTGGTATTGTATTACTATGACCAACAATTAATGTTTTTTCGCCTTTCGTAATAAGCTTAAAATCTTCTGTATAAATCTCGTTAGGCGTATAGTTTTGTACACCAATAAAATAATCTTGCGCCACGTAATATGCAGTAAGCTGCGTTCTATTAAATTCTGTTGAAAATATCTGATTAATACCTTTATCACTAAAATAGGTTGCCCAATATTTAGCTCTTTTTAAACCTTCTTCTGTAAGGCCTGGATCATCATTGTTAGCATCACTTCTATCTTTTTCAGCATGACGAATTAAATAGTAAATAGTTTCTGTATCATCTATTGGAGTTGTAGAACTGTTTTTTTCTTCTGAAGTAGATACAGGATCTTTTTTTGTAGTAGTGTTATTACAAGAAAGTAGAGCAAAGATAAAACTAAGGAAGAGAATTTTTTTCATTTGAAAAATGGGTTAGATTGATATTATAAAAGTAAGCTTTTTATTTCAGAAGTTTAGCTTGTTGTATTTTCAAATTATAAAAGGGTTGAGAATAATATATTATGAGAGTCATTGATTTTAATGTTAAAAAAATCAGCCACTTATTAAATATTTAATCTTTTTTATTAACATAACTAATTATTATATATATTCGTTTAAACAAAAAAAAATTATGAAAAAAATTACTTCCCTAATGTTATTGTTATTTATATCAATAACATCATTCGCTCAAATTCTTAACTATAATATCGGTGATGTTGTAGATGATTTCACAGTTACTGATACTCATGGTGTTGAACACAATTTATATGAATATACTGCCGCTGGAAAATATGTGTACTTAGATTTTTTCTTTGTTGATTGTAATCCTTGTAGAACAACGGTGCCTATTTATAATGAGTTTTATGATAAGTATGGTTGTAATGATGGAGATTTAATTATGCTTTCTATCAACAATGGAGATGATGATAATGCATATGTAGAATGGTATGATGAAGAATTTGGCGGAACCTTTAACCATGCGCCTGCTGCAAGTAATGAAGGAGCAGCAGCAGCTGTTGATAATAATTTCAATCCTCAAGCTTATCCTACTATTTGTATGATTGGACCTGATAACACTTTATTAATAGGTGATATTTGGCCAATTTCTGGTGTACAAACTTTTGAAGCAACTTTCGCTACACCAGGAATAGATCCTACAGTAATGGAATGTAGTTTAGGAGTTACAGAAATTGAAAATTTAGATTTTTCAATTTTCCCAACAGTTTCTAATGGTCAAAACATTAATGTAACATTAGCGAATCAAGTAGCTAAAAATATTTCTGTATATGATGTAACTGGTAAATTAGTTTATTCAAATAATGAAAATTCTAATCAGATAACTTTTAACTTAAATGTAAATGCTGGTGTGTATTTCGTAAAAGTAAATACAGATACTAGTTCTGCAACTAAAAAGATTATCATTAAATAAGACTACTTATTTAACAACATATAAAAATCCCCTTTAGATGTGATCTAAAGGGGATTTTTCATTTTAAATATTTATTAATTATTCACCAAATCATTTTCATTTCTAAATACTAACTGCTCATCAAAACAATCAATTAGAATCATACTTTCAATCGATATCTTACCTGAAAGAATCGCTTTTGAAAGTTTATTTAATATTTCTTTTTGTATAACTCTCTTTACAGGCCTTGCACCATATTCTGGTTGAAATCCTTTTTGAGCAAGATATTTAATTGCTTCTTTCGTAGCGTCTAATGTAATATGCTGTTTTTTCAACATTCTTGAAATACCTTTTAATTGCAATCCTACTATCTTCTCAATATCCTGTTCATTCAATGGAGTAAACATTAATATATCATCAATTCTATTTAAAAACTCAGGTCTTACTGTTTGTTTAAGTAATCCTAACACTTCAATCTTTGCAGCTTCCATAGCAGTTTCAATATCTTTTACAGCTTCAAACTTATCTTGTATTATATGGCTTCCCATATTTGAAGTCATTATGATTATAGCGTTTTTAAAATCTGCAACACGCCCTTTATTATCTGTTAATCTTCCTTCATCTAAAACTTGTAATAATACATTAAAAGTATCTGGATGCGCCTTTTCAATTTCGTCTAATAACACTACTGAATAAGGTTTTCTTCTCACTGCTTCAGTTAACTGCCCGCCTTCATCATAACCAACATATCCTGGAGGTGCTCCAACCAATCTACTAACACTATGACGTTCTTGATATTCACTCATATCAATACGTGTCATTGCATTTTCATCATCGAAAAGATATTCAGCTAAAGCCTTTGCAAGTTCAGTTTTACCAACACCAGTTGTTCCAAGAAAAAGAAAAGATCCAATTGGTTTTTTATCATCTTGTAATCCTGCTCGACTTCTACGTATCGCATCACTTACCGCTACAATAGCTTCTTCTTGTCCTACGACTCTTTTATGCAATTCAGATTCTAAACTTAATAGTTTTTCTCGATCACTTTGAAGCATTTTTGTTACAGGAATTCCTGTCCATTTAGCAACAACTTCTGCGATATCTTCATGAGTAACTTCTTCCTTTATTAAAGAATCACTGTCATTATTCTCGGCTAGTTCCTTTTCTAAACCTAATAAAGTTTTATTTGCTTCTTTAATTTTACCGTAACGTAGTTCAGCTACTTTTCCGAAGTCACCTTCACGTTCAGCGCGTTCTGCTTCAATTTTAAATTCTTCTATTTCCTTTTTGGTACTTTGAATTTTATCAACTTTTTCTTTTTCACTTTTCCATTTAGCATTTAATTCATTTCTTTCTTCTTTTAAATTTGCTAAATCTGAGCGTAAAATTTTAAGTTTATTTTCATCTTTCTCACGTTTTATCGCTTCAATTTCAATCTCTAATTGCATCACTTTTCTGTCCAGCACATCTAATTCTTCAGGTTTAGAATTTATTTCCATGCGAAGTTTAGCAGCAGCTTCATCCATTAAGTCGATTGCCTTGTCTGGTAAAAAACGACTGGTAATATAACGCTGAGATAATTCGACTGCAGCAATGATTGCTTCATCTTTTATACGAACTTTATGATGTGTTTCATATTTTTCTTTAATACCTCTTAAAATTGAAATAGCACTCTCTGTATCTGGTTCATCCACAAAAACTTTCTGAAATCTTCTTTCTAAGGCTTTATCCTTCTCAAAATATTTTTGATACTCATCTAGGGTAGTGGCGCCAATTGCACGAAGTTCTCCTCTCGCAAGAGCTGGTTTAAGAATGTTTGCAGCATCCATTGCTCCTTGACCTCCACCAGCACCAACCAATGTGTGAATTTCATCAATAAATAGAACGATGTCTCCGTCACTTGTAGTAACTTCTTTGATTACAGATTTGAGACGTTCTTCAAATTCTCCTTTATATTTTGCACCAGCAATTAATGCACCCATATCTAAAGAAAATACTTGTTTAGATTTTAAATTATCTGGTACATCTCCATCAATTATTCTATGTGCTAATCCCTCAGCAATAGCGGTTTTTCCTGTTCCAGGTTCACCCACCAACATTGGGTTGTTTTTTGTTCTTCTAGATAGTATTTGAAGAATTCGTCTTATTTCTTCATCACGACCAATGACAGGGTCTAATTTTCCATCCTTAGCTAACTGATTTAAATTTCTAGCATATTTATTTAAAGAATTATAATTGTCTTCTGCACTTTGTGAAGTAACACGATCTCCTTTTCGTAATTCATCGATTGCTGCTTTTAAACCTTTTTCTGAAACACCTTGGTCTTTCAAACTTTGTGAAATACTACTTTTTGATTTAAATATTGCCAATAATAAATGTTCGATTGAAACATATTCATCGTTCATCTTTTTTGCAATAATACTAGCTTCATTCACTGTTTTCCCACCTTCTCTAGAGAACATTATATCTCCTCCTGAAACCTTTGAAAACGTTTCTAACTGTTTGTTTAATATTTGTTTAAGTAACTCAATATTGACATTTAATTTTTTTAATATAAATGGAGTTACATTCTCATCCACTTCAAAAATGGCCTTCAAAAGGTGCTCATTCTCAATTTGTTGATGAGATAAGCTTTGAGCAAGTTGCTGAGCTTGTTGAACAGCTTCTTGCGATTTTATTGTATAATTATTAAAGTTCATTTGTATCTTTTTTAAAATCTATTTCAATTTTTAAGCCAAAGGTAAATTACGTCAAAATGTCGGTTAAACTATTGATTTTATTGACAAAATGGCGTTTTTAGATGAGTTTTCTTAGAAATTAAGGTATACTTTATATTAAAATTTATTTGTAAGTAATTCGTATTTTTGCAACTAATTGGAAAAATAATTATGGGTATTTTAAATAAGATATTTGGTTCGAATGAAACTTCTTCAGAAGAAAAAAAAGTAATTCCTTGGAATCAGCTTAATTCTATTAAGCAATTAGATCAAATCCTTGAAGAATCTAAATCAAAACCTATTGCAATTTTCAAGCATTCTACACGATGTGGAATAAGCCGAATGGTGATTAATCAATTTGAAAGTAATTATACAATTGAAGCAGAAAATCTTAAACTTTATTATTTAGATTTATTGAACTATAGAGATATTTCAAATGAAATAGGGTATAAGTTTCAAGTAATGCATCAAAGCCCGCAAATTATTGTGATAAAGAATGCAGAGACTGTAGCTCATGCTTCACACTATGAAATAAATTCAATCAACCTAGAACAATTTATCTAAGCGAATTTTCTTCTAAAATTTCTTTTAACTGAATTTTAATATCCTCAGCAGCATCAAACACCATTTGTTCATTGCTTGGAAAATATTCAAAATGATTATCTATTAAGTTAAGGTCATCTGAAGTCAATGCTCGTTTATCTCCACGGTATTCAGCAAAAAGATGCTCGAAGATAAATTCACTACTTAAAGGAAATCGGTTCAACGTTCTACGCGTTCTAAAATCACTATAAAATACTTCTCCAGTAACCAAAGTAGATTTTGTTTGAGTAGTTATAGTAATATGTGCCTTTACTGTTTTAAAAACATCAATTTTTATAGGATTACCATTTTCATCCTTGATAATGTTACCATTGCGATCTCGCTTGTATTCCCATCCATCTTTTATACGTTTAGTACGTGTAAAGGTTTCTTCAAAAATACGTTCAGGAGAAATATCAATAGATCTAAAATTTAAATCAATTCCGAAGCTATACTCAATGTTTGATTGTATTTCGCTATGGTATTCAGTCCAAAAAGTATCTAATCCATAGGTGTTGAAATTCAATAAATCTTTTTCTAATCGAAAAGGAATGATTTGTCCACTATGATTCTGAAGTGAAACAAAAACAAAGTCAGTTCCTTTAAAATGAGCTTCTTCTAAAAGTTGCTTACTGTCTTTGTAATTAGGCTTAAGATCAATTACTTCACAAAAATGAGTATATGCTTTGCGATAATCCATAATCGTATTATAACCAATAAAACGATTGCCTTCATCATAAAGGTGCTCTACGAAATTATCTTTAGCAATGATTAAGTCAGAACTATAATCAACCATTTTAAATTTAGTATTTCTATTTAAAGAACTACTATATAATGGTAATAATGGGCGAATTAAAATTTGTCTATCTTCTAAGCCAGTATATGCAAAATAAATTTCCCTATAATTAAAAGGATCATTCGTTTTCTCAAGAAATCTTGCTCTTTTCTGATCGCTTTGTACGGCTTTTTTATATGCATCTTCTAATAAAACGATATGCTCATCGAATTTACTAGACGTTTTATTTTTCTGAAGTTTTTTAACAGCTAAATCAATAGCACTGTTATAATCACCTTCAGAAATAAAATTCTGGTTGCGTTTCACACTACTACAACTTACTAGAAATAGAATGCTACTAATTAAGAGTATAATTTTTTTCATAAGATGTCTATTTGGTATAGACAAAATACAATTGTGATGCCAAGCTTAATAATCTGAAGGAAGAATTTTCCCAACACATTCTCCAAATCCAATTCGTAAACCGTCTTTTTCGCTGTAAGCACGCATGATAACTGTATCATTGTCATTTATGAATTTTCGTTGAGAACCATCTTTCAATGTTAATGGATTTTGTCCTCTCCACGATAATTCTAACATAGATCCATACGAATCTTTTGTTGGTCCTGAGATAGTTCCACTACCCATCATATCTCCAGATCTTACATTACAGCCATTTACTGTATGATGTGTTAATTGTTGTGCCATCGACCAATACATATATTTAAAATTAGAATTGGCAACTACTGTTTCTTCTGCGTTTTCTGGTTGAATTCCTACTTGTAATTTTATATCAAAGTTTTTGTTTTCACCATGATTTAAATAAGGAAGTGGAGTAGGTTCTTGTGCAGGACCATTTGTTCTAAATGGCTCTAAAGCATCTAAAGTTACAATCCATGGTGAAATAGTAGAAGCAAAGTTTTTTCCTAAGAAAGGTCCAAGAGGAACATATTCCCAAGCTTGAATATCTCTAGCACTCCAATCATTAAATAATACCAATCCGAATATATAATCTTCAGCTTCATCAATAGATACACTTTGTCCAATATGATTAGCATCGGTAGTGATAAAAGCCATTTCTAATTCAAAATCTACTAATTTAGAAGGTCCAAATCCTGGAATTCCATCATCTCCTGGTTTTGATTGTCCAACAGGTCTTCTAATTGGAGTCCCTGAAGGAATTATAGAAGAACTTCTTCCGTGATATCCAATTGGGATACGTAGCCAATTAGGTAATAATGCGTTTTCTGGATCTCTAAATAAAGACCCTACATTAGTTGCATGTTCTTTACTTGCATAAAAATCTGTATAATCACCTACATTAACAGGAAGCTGCATTTCAATTTCATCAAGTGTGAAAATAATTTGCTTTCTGTGTTCAGCATTGTCTCTTAACTTAGAGTTTCCTTCAAGAAAAATATCTGAAATTCTATTACGTACTAATCTCCAAGTCTTTTTACCATCACTTATAAAATCATTTAAACTATCTTGAAGAAAAATATCGTCAGTTAATTCGATACCTTCAAAGTATCCTAATTGATGTAAAGCACCTAAATCGATTGCAGAATCACCAATTCTTGTTCCTATAGTAATTATATCATCTCTTGTTAAAAAAACTCCAAATGGAATATTCTGAATAGGGAAGTCTGTATTTGCTGAAGTTTCAAGCCAAGTTCTTCTTGAGGGATCGTTTGCAGTAAGAGGCATATATGTATTTTTAATATGTTAGTAAAATCTTCATCAAATATATAATATTTGTGATACTAACTGAATGCTTTTTGTATTTTTGATGCTGAATTTTTCAAATTATTTATTATGAATAGAGATGAACAGATTTTTGAGTTGATTGAAGCTGAAAATCAAAGACAAATAAACGGATTAGAATTAATAGCTTCTGAAAATTTTGTAAGTGATCAAGTACGTGAAGCAACCGGTTCTGTTTTAACCAATAAATATGCTGAAGGATATCCAGGAAAAAGATATTATGGAGGCTGCGAAATTGTTGATGAAGTAGAACAATTAGCGATAGATAGAGCTAAGACGCTTTTTGGCGCTGAATATGTAAATGTTCAACCTCATAGTGGTTCTCAGGCAAATACTGCTGTTTTTGCAGCTTGTTTGCAACCAGGAGATACCTTTCTTGGGTTTGATTTATCTCATGGTGGTCATTTAACACATGGCTCTCCTGTTAATTTTTCAGGAAAATTGTACAATCCTGTTTTTTACGGAGTAGAGGAATCAACAGGAATGTTGAATTACGATAAAATTGAAGAAATTGCTATAGAAGCTCAGCCTAAAATGATTATCGCTGGAGCTTCAGCCTATTCAAGAGATATAAACTATAAGCGTTTTAGAGAAATTGCAGATAAAGTAGGAGCAATATTATTAGCTGATATTTCGCACCCTGCTGGTTTAATTGCAAAGGGAATTATTAGTGATCCTGTTCCTCATTGTCATATAATTACTACGACTACACATAAAACATTACGTGGACCAAGAGGTGGAATGATATTAATGGGTAAAGACTTTGATAATCCATTTGGTCAAAAATTAAAGAATGGAAACCTTAAGAAAATGTCTTCACTTTTAAATAGTGGAATATTTCCAGGAAATCAAGGTGGTCCTTTAGAACATGTAATTGCAGCTAAAGCGATTGCTTTTGGAGAGGCTTTAACCGATTCTTTTTTGCATTATATGATTCAAGTAAAGAAAAATGCTTCAGTAATGGCAGAAGCTTTTGTGAATAAAGGATATAAAGTGATTTCAGGAGGAACAGATAATCACATGATGCTGATTGACCTTCGCAATAAAAATATTACAGGAAAGCAAGCTGAAGAAGCATTAGGAATTGCAGACATTACTGTAAATAAAAATATGGTTCCTTTTGATGATAAATCTCCTTTTGTTACAAGTGGAATACGTGTTGGGACAGCTGCTATAACTACTAGAGGAATCATGGAAGACGACATGAATAAAATTGTTGATTTTATTGATGAAGTGATTACTAATTTTGAAAATGAAGAGAAATTAGAAACCATTGCAGTTAGGGTAAATGCTATGATGTCTGGTTTACCTTTATTTAAAAGTTAATACAACTAATTTGAAAAAAGACATAACTTCAAGAGAAGATGTAACAACTTTGGTTCATACTTTTTATAAAGATGTGAGGGAACAAGAACTAATAGGACCAATTTTTAATTCAATGATTAAAGATTGGGATCAACACCTAGATTTATTAGTTGATTTTTGGGAAACCAATCTATTCTTCGTCAAGAAATATAAAGGAAATCCTCTAGAAAAACATGTTGAGGTGGATCAAGCTCATAATAATACCATAAACGAGTTGCATTTTGGAACTTGGTTAAACCTTTGGTTTAAAACAATTGATGCCCTTTTTGAAGGTGATACAGCTCAATTAGCTAAAAACAGAGCTAGAAACATGAGCACTTTTATGAATCTTGAGATTTTTAAAAGTAGAGGAATGCCAAATTAATTTAACATAACTTTGATTTCATTAATTGAAAATGCAAGCGATTTAAAGTTTCTAATTCATTAAATTTGCACAAATTTTGCACGGATGCTAAAGAAAATAACAGGCTTACTTTTTTCAACTCGATTAACAGCAGTATTATTTCTTGTTTTTGCAGCTGCAATGGCAACAGGGACACTTCTAGATGCTTCTTCAGAAACATCACCAACACCTTACACAAACGAACTTATATATACCGCATGGTGGTTTGAAGCGATCATGGGATTATTTGTAATTAATTTTATAGGTAATATTTTTAAATACAACCTTTTAAGAAAAGAGAAATGGGCAACGTTATTATTGCATTTGTCATTTATCTTAATATTTATTGGAGCATTTGTAACTCGTTATATAAGTTATGAAGGGGCAATGCATATTCGTGAAGGGGCAACAGAAAATACAATCCTTTCTTCTGAAACATATGTAACAGCATTTATTGATGGAGATTATAGAGTTAATGATATTCCTCAACGTAGAAATATTAAACCACAATTAGTGCGTTTTTCTGAAAGATTAGATAATGACTTTAACATTGAAACTGATTATAATGGTCAAGAGGTTTCTATTTCAGTAAAAGAATTTATTAAGAATGCTAAAGAAGGGGTAATTGAAAGTGAAGATGGAGATGATTATCTAAAATTAGTCGAAGCAGAAGGAGGACAACGTCACGAGCATTTTATTAAAGTAGGAGAAGTTGTAAATATTCATAATATATTATTTGCTATAAATAAACCTACTGCGGGTGCTATAAACATCTATTATGAAGATGGTGCTTATTCTATTAATACTCCTTTTGAAGGAAAGTTTATGAGAATGGCCGATCAATTTGAAGGAGAAGTAAAAAGTGATAGTCTACAACCTTTGCATTTACGTTCCTTATACCAAATGGCTGAAACTGCATTTGTGTTGCCAGAGCCAATAATGAAAGGTAAATATGGTCTAATTAGTGCACCAAGTAGTGAACCTACAAATAAGGACGGAATTGTTTTTGAAGTAGCTTCAGGTGAAGAAACTAAAACGGTCGAAGTACTAGGAGGGAAGGGTATTTCCGTAAGTCCAAATTTATTGGAAATAGGAGATTTAAAAGTCTATTTGGCTTATGGATCTAAAGAATACAAATTACCTTTCAGTATAACTTTAAATGATTTTATTGCTGATAAATACCCTGGAACAGAAAAAGGATATTCAGCATATAAAAGTAAAGTAACTGTAAACACTAGCGAAACAGAGTTTTATGATTATGATATTTTTATGAATAATATCTTAGATCAGGGTGGGTACCGATTTTTTCAATCAGGATTTGATCCAGATGAAAAAGGGACAATCCTTTCTGTGAATCATGATTATTGGGGTACTTGGATTACTTATATTGGTTATACATTGCTTTATTTAGGTTTATTAGCCATTTTATTTGATAAGAATACACGTTTCAGTTTCCTTCGTAAGAGTTTAAAAAAGATTAGAAAAAAGAAGGCTAAAGCTAGTTTACTACTTTTATTATTGGTTTCATTTTCTGGTTTTTCACAACATAGTAACTCTAAAGTACCTCTAGATAAAGAGAAATTAGATTCTATTATTGTTGCAAATATTACTTCTAAAGAACATGCAACTAAATTTGGGGAATTAGTATTACAGGATAATGGAAGAATGAAGCCTGTTCACACTTATGCGAGTGAGTTACTTCGAAGAATAAGTAAAAGCAATAAGTACGAAAACTTAGATGCTAATCAGGTATTTATGTCTATAATAGAATATCCTCGATTATGGTTGGAAGTACCATTAATTAAGCTTAAAAGAGGAAATGATAGTATTCGTAAAGCTATAGGAGTTTCAAAAGAAACAAAACATCTTTCTTTATTAGATTTAATAGATGAAAAAGGAAACAATAAGCTAGAACCTTATTTACAGGATGCTACAAAAACAAATACACCCAATCAATTTCAGAAGGATTATATAAAAGCATATGAAAACTTTTATCTTTTAAATCAGGCTTTAAGTGGAGGTGTGTTTAGAGTTTTTCCTTTAATTAATGATGAAAATAACAAATGGGTTTCTTATCCTGAATTGGCTGAAGCTAATTTCAAAGGAGCAGATTCTACATTTGTTAAAAATATATTGCCTTATTACTTTGAAAGCCTGCGTAATGCTAGGAAAAGTGGAGATTATACTACAGCAGATGAGTTATTAGAAGGGATTAGTAATTTTCAGAAAAAATACGGAAGTGAAGTGTTACCCTCTGAAACTAAAGTTAAAACTGAAATAGCTTACAATAATGTAGATATTTTTAACCGTCTTTATAAATTATTTTCAATAATAGGAATATTGATGTTTGTGTTAATAATTGTGCAAATATTTAAAGAAGGTAAAATTGTAAACTTTCTTATTAAAAGTTCAAAATATATCATTTGGATTTTCTTTGTCTTATTAACAGTAGGTTTAATTGCGCGTTGGTACATTAGTGGACATGCTCCATGGAGTAATGCATACGAATCTATTATATATGTAGCTTGGGCTACAGTATTATTCGGTTTAACTCTAGGAAGAAAAAGTGATTTAACTATAGCATCTACTGCTTTTGTGGGAGCCATTGTATTATGGGTTGCACATCAAAACTGGTTAGACCCTTCGATTTCTAATTTACAACCTGTATTAGACAGTTATTGGTTAATGATACACGTTGCTATCATTGTAGGGAGTTATGGGCCTTTTACCTTAGGAATGATATTAGGTTTAGCTTCTTTAATTTTAATGATATTAACTACTAAGGAAAACAAGGCAAAGTTAGATTTAAGCATAAAAGAATTAACTGTAATTACTGAAATGGCTTTAACAGTTGGTCTTGTTATGTTGTCTATAGGAAACTTTTTAGGAGGTCAATGGGCTAATGAAAGTTGGGGTCGTTACTGGGGTTGGGATCCAAAAGAAACTTGGGCTCTTATTTCTATAATGATTTATGCCTTTGTTATTCATATGCGTTTAGTTCCTGGATTAAGAGGAAGATGGTTTTTCAATGTAATGGCTGTATTTGCTTACATCTCGATTATGATGACCTATTTTGGAGTTAACTTCTATCTTACAGGATTACACTCTTATGCAAGTGGAGATTCACCTATAACTCCGAGTTTTGTATGGATTAGTATAACTATAGCAATTATATTAAGTGCCATTGCATATGTAAGACATAAAAAGTTCTATAAATAAAAAAAGGATATACCATTATAGCATATCCTTTTTAGTTTAGTGAGTTGTTGTTTTCTAATTGTAAATATAATCTGGTTGTTTATTTACTAATCTATAGTCTTCTTGAATATGTTCACTAATTTCAAGTTTTTCGTATAACTCTTTCGTGCACTTTTCAAGTTCATGTTCGGTTAATTTTAATTTACGAACAATCTTTTCATTCGATTTTCCTTCAGAAATATATTGTAATAGCTTTATTTCAAGCCCATCTAAATCATATTGCATGATTAAGTTTTCTAAATATACATCTTGAATAATTTTTTCAACATTATCTCTACTCATCATATCTTGTCGTTTTAAGAATATTCGCATTTCAGTTTGTCTTAATTCATTTTCTTCCTTAACCGCTTTCATTCTGTACATGATGGCAAACGTTAAGAGAAGTATTTCTACTAGCGTAGCAATTTTTAAATGAATTGTTTCAGTATTTAAAAAAGATACTCCAATTTGACTTATTATATGATAATCTAATGCGAACAATAAAGGGATACTGTAAGCTATAACATAAAATTTAGCATAATTTTTTCTGCTGAATAAGTTGACACCAGCTAAAAAATAAAGACCCATAACACCTAGTAATATTGATTTAGAAATAAGTGTTAAATTATAACTATTACTTTCTGAAATAAATGAAGTAACAATAAGTAAAGCAGCTGCACCTAATAGGGAAGAGGTGATAAATTTTAATTTAGGAAAAAATTCCTCAAGCGATAAATATTTTGAAGCAAAAATTGAACTAAAACCAATTGCAATCAGTAGAAGTATAGGCTCTAATCCATCTAAATTGGTAGTTAAATTAATTCCCAAAACCGAAAGTAAACCATCGCTATAAAATAAAGCGCAAGTGATTCCAGCAATTGCCAAAGAGTAGAATAAAAATAATTCCTCTTCAAATAGAAAGAAACAAACAAAATTTAATAATACTAATGTCAATGCAAAACCATAGTATAAACCATAATTAAAAAAAGTTGCCTTATTAGCAGTTAATTTGTTTTGTTGCTCAATATCCTTAGCTTTTTCTTTAAAACTTGTTAAAATGTAGGAATTTTCCTCACCTAGGTTAGATCCCGATTTTATATCTTTTGCATAATTAAAATAGTAAACCTGATCTAAGAATGGGTTTCTTAAATGATTACCTAAGGTTAATTTTGTATTTGAGTTATAATCATTTGCTATTGAGTTTGGCAGCGTAACATCTTTGTAATCAGGTAGTTTTACGACTCTCTTTTCTTTAGATTTAGCAGAATATGAAGGAGTACTATTTATAACTAATGCTATAAAAAGGCACAAAAATAAGGGTAAAGTTTTTAACTTCATACTAGTAGGTTTTAATCATTTGGGTAGTCCAATATAATAAAAATATGTAATACATCTATTTAAAATGCACTTTATCGATATTATTAAATGAAAAAGCACTCTAGTTAGAGTGCTTTCCTTCAAATATTTACAATATTTATCTATGTTATTTGCCGACCATGTCTTCAGGACGAACCCATTCATCAAATTCTTCAGGACTTAAATATCCAAGTCTAACAGCTTCTTCTTTTAAAGTAGTTCCATTTTCATGTGCTGTATTTGCAATTTCAGCAGCTTTGTAATATCCAATTTTTGTATTTAAAGCGGTAACTAACATTAAAGAATTATTTAATTGTTTTTTAATTACCTCTAAATTTGGTTCAATACCTTGTGCACAATTAACATCAAAAGAAACACATGCGTCACCTAGTAATTCTGCTGATAACAGGAAGTTAGAAGCCATTACTGGTTTAAATACGTTTAATTCATAATGACCTTGCATACCACCAACAGCAATAGCCATGTCATTTCCAATTACTTGAGCACATACCATTGTAAGTGCTTCACATTGAGTAGGATTTACTTTTCCAGGCATAATAGAAGACCCTGGTTCATTAGCAGGAATAGTAATTTCTCCAATACCACTTCGAGGACCACTAGCTAATAAACGGATGTCGTTTGCAATTTTATTTAATGATACTGCTAGTTGTTTTAATGCACCATGAGATTCAACAATAGCATCATGTGCAGCTAAAGCTTCAAATTTATTTTTAGCAGTTATAAAAGGTAATTCTGTAAAAGAGGCAATATAGCCAGCTACTTTTTCTGAATAACCCTTTGGAGTATTGATTCCAGTTCCTACTGCAGTTCCACCTAAGGCAACTTCAGCTAGATGTGCTAATGTGTTTTCTAAAGCAAATAAACCATGTTCTAATTGTGAAGCATAACCACTAAACTCTTGTCCTAGAGTTAAGGGAGTAGCATCCATTAAATGGGTTCTTCCAATTTTCACAACCGTATCAAATTCTTGCGCTTTATTTGATAAAGTAGTGTGTAGTTGCTTTACTCCTGGAATGGTTACTTCTATTAATTTTTTATAAGCCGCAATATGCATTCCTGTTGGAAAAGTATCATTTGATGATTGAGATTTATTTACATCATCATTTGGTTGAAGTGTTTTTCCACCTTCTCCTATTGTATTACCTGCAATTTGGTGTCCACGATTTGCAATTACCTCATTAACATTCATGTTACTTTGAGTACCACTACCAGTTTGCCAGATAACTAATGGAAATTGTTGATCGTGCTTGCCTTCTAAAATTTCATCACAAACCGCTGCGATTAAATCTCTTTTATCTTTTGCTAATGCACCTAATTCACAATTTGCAAAGGCAGCAGATTTTTTTAAATACGCAAAACCATAAATGATCTCAATAGGCATGGAAGCAGGCCTTCCAATTTTAAAATTATTGCGAGAACGTTCAGTTTGAGCTCCCCAAAGTTTATCGGCAGGTACACGAACCTCACCCATAGTATCTTTTTCTATTCTGTATTTCATGTTTCTATATTTATAGTAACGATTATATGCTGTTCGCTATTTATCAATTCATTAAAGGATAAAATTTTTAGCATGTTCGTTTCATATTATTTATTTCTGAAGTAGCACAAAGGTACATAAAACGTCAATTTTTCTAAAGATTGCACCTGTTTATTTCTTGTTAATAATTCAAAAAAAATATTATTTTTTATGAAATTTTAACTTTATATTTGTGCTTTAAATTTAAACACGTTTAGATTATGTTTGATTTCGATCAATATTTAGGATTTTTAGCATTTTTAACCATTTTAACAATAGGATTTTGGTTAATGATTTTCTTAATTGGATTTGTAGTTCCTTATTGGATTGGAGGATCATTGTTAGAACAATGGAAAATGAAACGTGAAGCAAGACAAAAAGAATTAGAGTAGTTTCTAATTAGTATATAAAAAAAAGACCCATTTAATGGTGGGTCTTTTTTTATGCAATTTAATTATTATAACTATTTAGCCTCCAAATCCTTCACCTTCATCACCTCCACCATTACGTGAACCTCTTGATCTTTCTTTTTTTTGATTGAAACGATACGTAAATGACAAAGTGAATTGTCGTTCTCTCCATTGAAACTCACTATCACTAGTAAATGTTTCAGTTTGAGTAAATGATTGTCTCTTTCTAGTATTTAATAAGTCTCTTACATTAAATGCAACAGTTGCATTATCATTAATTATATCCTTGCTTAAGGCTAAATTCATCATAAACATTCCTTTGCTTTCTGTTTGTGAATCATTTCTTGGGCCTCTATACATTCCGCTAGTTTGCCATTCAATCTTAGAAGGAAGTATCACTTTAGCACTAAATCTTGAAAACCAGCTTGTATTATCAGTTCCATAATCAATATCATTAAAAATACCTTCAGTTTCAAACTTATAGATATTAAAACTACCATTTAATCGTAACCATTTAGTTGGGTTATACATGATTCCTGTTTCGAAACCATACCTCTGATTGGTAGCCAAATTGATAGGAATGGTTCTAATTATAGGAATTCCATTTGATGTTATATCTCCAGTATCCTCTTTTACACGTGCAAAAGCGTCTGTTTCATATTGATAATAAATTGAAGAAGTAAGCGTAAGTTTTTTCCAACGTTTTAGATACCCTAAATCAAATGCGCTAGCAAATGCTGGATTTAAGCCTGGATTACCCTGAAATATATTTGCTTCACTAGAACGAGATGGAAATGGATTAATAAACCAATGACGCGGCCTATTAATTCTTCTATTATAGCCTAAGGTTACATTTTCTCTATCGCCAATTTCATAGACTAAATTTACCGTTGGAAATAATTCGGTATAATCATTTTTAAAGTTAATAGAGAAATCATCATCTGTCACAACATCTTCTCCGGTTGAATTTCCTTTTAATTGAGTGTGTTCAAATCTTAAGCCTAATAAAAATGAGAACTTTCCAAATTTGTTACCATACTGCGTATAAAAAGCATTTGTATTCTCTTCGTATGTGAAAACATTAGAAATACTATCGTTTCTAACAAAATTACCTGTAAGATTTTCTTCTAACAACGTATAATCTGTAATAGATTCATCAAATTTTCCACGATACCCAGCTTCAAATTGTGCATTTTCACCAATAGGTAAGACATAATCTGCTTGAGCTAAATATTCTTTATTATCTTCAATTGCAATAATTTTTTCACCTAAGAGATTTATAACTTCAGGGAAAGTGTTTTGTTCATTGATTAATGAACTTTCAGTTTCATCATCTTTTTCATATTGCAAATCGATGGTTAATTTTTCACCGTTCTTATTTAAATTATTTTCATAATTCAATGAAAATTGATAACTCGTGTCTTCTTCGTCTTCATCTTCAATTCGAACTCTATTAAATTGTAAAGTATTTACTGGTGCAAAATCATTTGTTGTATTTATAGTCGTAGTATTATTATCCCCTAAGCGAAGAAATCCAGTAGCGGTTAGTGAAGACTTTTTAGTTAAGAAATACTCAATCCCTAAGTTTGTATTAAATCCTTTACGAAGCCTTTCATACCCTCTTTCTTCAGTAGTACGATTAAAAGTAGGTTCTATTATAACTGTTTCGCCAGTTTCTTCGTCAATCTCAGTTCTATTAAAATAGTTATTATCGAAAAATGCATTACCAGGAGCATCACTATAACGTAATCCTGTTGTATTAAAAATATTGAACTTTTCTGTTCTTACATTTATATTGGTTGTAATTCCAGACCCTAAAGGATAATTGAAGCTAGTTGATACAGAACCATTCAATCCGATGGATTTTTCTTTTTTAAGAATAATATTTAAGATTCCAGCAGTTCCTTCTGCGTCATACCTTGCAGATGGAGAGGTGATCACTTCAACACGTTCAATAGATTCAGCAGGTAACTGTCTTAAAGCATCTGTTGAGCCAAAACCAGCAATAGCTGAAGGTTTTCCATTTATAAGTATTCTTACATTTTCATTTCCTCTTAAATTAATGGTTCCGTCCACATCTACCGTTACACTTGGCACATTATTTAAGGCGTCACTTACGGTAGCGCCACCTGAGGTTAAATCTTTTCCTATGTTGTATATTTTTTTATCTAATCGTACTTGAACTTCAGTAGTTTCAGCACGAATCACTACTTCATCCAAGCTATCTGCATCTAACTCTAATGCTACAGTTGGTAAGCTTTTATCTTTAAATAATTTTTGATTATTCAATTTTACTGTTTTAAATGAAATGAATTCATATTGAACAGTATATACTCCTGAAGCAATTTCTATTGAATAATACCCTTTTGTATCTGTAATTCCGCCAGTAATAATTTTGTCATTTCGATCGATGATAACAACCGTCGCATATTCTAAGGGTAAATCAGAACCTTTTTCAACTATTTTTCCTGAAATAATAACCGTTTTACTGTCTGGTCTTTGAGCAAAAGTGATTATTGAAATAAAAAGGCATAATAGAGTAATATAAATTCTCATTGTGTTTTTTTGGAATTAGACTACGAAAGTACTAGTGGGTTTATCTTGGAAGTACTAAAATTGTGTTAAAAAATAAATAGCGGATAACAAGGTTAGGTTATAATATTTCGTCCATTTTTTCTAAGGGTCTAGCAATAACAGCTTTGTTTCCATTTACTACAATAGGGCGTTGTATTAATTTAGGGTTTTCAACCATTGCAGTTATTATTTCATCATTATTTAAATTTTTTCCTTTAAAATTGTCTTTCCAAATCTGTTCATTTTTTCTAACTAATTCTATTGGATTAATTTTTAGTAAGTCAATCACATTTTTTAAAGTTTCGAATGTAAATGGGGTTTTCATATAATTAATAACCTGCATTTCTTTTCCACTAGTTTCTAGGAGTACATTACATTCTCTTGATTTGCTGCATCTTGGGTTATGGTATATCGTAATCATATTTATTTTTTTATAATGTTTCTAATGTTGAGATTTCTTCTTGATAATCATATTGTAAATCTTCATGAAGTGCAGTTACTTTCTTCTTGATAAATTCAAGTTGTCTGAAATAAAGATTTACTAATGCTTTACTTTTTTTAATAGAAGGTTTAAAACTGTACAATTGTTGACAATAGAAGAGAAGTAGTTCAACTTCAGTTTCTTTATTTTGTGAATAACGGATGAACTTTTTGCAATCTCTTAATATTTTCCTACTGCTTTTTCGAATGAAATAATAACTACTTGTATTAATTTCAGAAAATTGCTGCAACATCTCACTTTTAACTCCTTCAACAAACCCTTCTTCGTTAGAAATTTCAAAAAGAAGGTAACTTATTAATTCTTTGTTTTCTTTCTTAAAACGTACTAAACGTAAGCATAATGCTATTAATTCATCATTTGATTTATGACTTAAGTCTGTTTTTATATCTTTTAAAGAAGCAGCTTTCATATAAGTGAATGTAAATGCAAAATTAGTGTTACTATTTAAAATGAATAAGAAAAGTACTCAATATCTTCTTTGCATTTTTCTGCAATAAACGTTTGTGTTTTTTCTGAATAGTAATTTCTATAGTTTTTTAAATTGGTTGAATTAATCTTTTCAATTTGAATATTTGAAATTCTTATATTTTCACAAATGCTTTTAAAATCATCATTATAGTTCTCAAAACGACCAATTCTTTGAGTGATTAATTCTCCATTTTTGTTTTTAAAATAGTCAAGCTGATTAAAATGAAAATAAGGGTCATCTTTTTCGCTAACAGAAAGATAATTCATTAAAAAATTTTCAAAACGAACCTTTTCTTGATCGAGTGGGAGTATATCCCATTTGTGTACTAATGAATACCAAGAAAATATACGATCCCAAGGATTTCTAACAAATCCAAACTTAAAGTAATAATCAAATTTTGTAAGCAGATTTTCTTCATCAATTTGAGTATTTCCGTGTTGCGAAATAACTTCAATGTCTTTTCCAAGTTCTTTTTTCAAACTATTAACGATACTAGTTCCTCCTGTTCTTTGAACATGAATAAAGATGAACTTTAATTGATGAGAAATGATCATTTAATGTTTAGGAAGATTTATAAAATAGTTATTGACCAAGATAACAATAGTAAATGAAAATAGATTGTTAGTAATAGTTTAAAAACTCCAACCATGAGATCCTGCGACTGCGCCTGCTGTAGTAATTAAACTTAATGCTAATAGAAACCAATGTGCTCTATGCATGATATTAAAAACTTTTTCAGGGTTTTTGGCTGTATATTTCTTGTAAAGTTTGTGCAAAATTAAAGGTTCTAATACATATAGAACCAAGGTGAAAATCACCCAAACAAGAGTCATAGCATGAATCCACCAAAAACTTAGGTCAAAGTATCGGTCCCATGCATCTAATTCGTATAGCATATAAAAACCTGTAATCCCTGTAAGTAAAGTTGTGATTTTTGCTTGGATAGCAAATCTTCCTTCAATTTTTTCGAAAGTGGAAATTTGATCTTCTTTTGAAGAAAACCTTTTAACAGCAGGGATAATGACAGTAGTAACCATAGCAACTCCTCCAATCCATAAAACTACTGCTAAAACATGTATTACTCTAGCGATTGTAAAACTCTCCATATTATTTACTCTCTTTGATTAGAATACGTCCAATTACCGACAGAATAGCTATCATTTAAATACTTTAATTTTAACGTCTGAATGGTTGTGTTATTTATATTGAAGACAAAAATAGTTTACAATTATTTATAACAAACCTTTTATGTAAAAATAATAACCACCACCAATAATTAATAGAGGAGAAGCAATAGAAAGCAGAATAATAGACACTCTATATAATCCCCAAAAAGAAACTAATTTTACATCTTCATTGTTTTCAGAATGAATAATGGAAACAAAATCTCCTACGTTATGTGGTGCTGGTCTTGAGCTTATATTACTTTTAAAAGTGATATTATTTCCAGATCTATCAGTATATTCAAAAACAGGTTTATAGGTAGAACTGTCATCTCCGCGTATTTCAATAAGTTTAATTACTTCTGCTTTTGTTCTATAACCTGAGTTAACTAAATCTTTCGTGCTATAATAACTTTTAGCAGCAAAATAGATGAGTATCAATGAAACTAATAGGAATCCATAATATAAGTAATCAATCATTTTCATTTAATAAATGTAATTCTAAAGTCTTTGTAATTTACAAAATAAAATATAAAATAGCGATTCAAGGTAAACTCAAATCGCTATCATCACTAATCTAATTTACACTAAACTAGATTTTACGCTTCTTCTTTTGGTTGTAAAGGAGAATGATGTTCATGAACCATTTTCCAACCCTCAGCAGTGTTTACAAACAATAGTGTAATTTGATCATTTACAATTACAAGGTCTTTACCAAATTTTAAATGAAAATCTGAATGAAATGTTAGATTAGCTACTTCACCGTAAACCGCAATTTGTAAGTCTTTTGCATCAAATTTAACCACATCAGTTACAGATCCAAAAACAGAACGTTCGTGGGCTTCATTATCTGCACTACCATTGCGAGGTGCACCATTTTTAAATTCTGTGAATTTTGAGCTATAAGCATGAAATGAAATAAGTTTATCTATTTCACCATCTTTTATACTTTGAGCAATTTCACCAAATGTTTTCATCACTTCAGCTTTTGCTTCAGGGAATTCATCATTAATGAGATCTACTTTTACTTCTTCTACAACGTTTTCAATTTCTTTAACTTCGGAAGTCTGCTCGTTTTGTTTGCAATTTGTAAATAATATTGAGGAAATCAATACTAATACAATAGTCATTCTTGTTCTCATGCGATTATATTTAATAGGTTAGTAATTCAATCATTTTATTCTTAGTGTGAAAAACTAAGTGATTGTTAACAAATTAAATACGATTAAAGAAAGCGTATAGGGTTTATGTATTAATTGCTATTTTTTGAAGAAAGCTTTTTGCCAATATTACCTCCAATAAATGCCATTGGGATGTATGCGCCTAAAAGGTCTAGAAATATAAACCAAGATGGGGCGGGTAATAAATATGCATTTACAATACCTCCAATTAAGAAAAAAGCTCCAATAATAATTGCAAAACTCATTTTACGACTTGCAGCGATAGCTGCAGCAACAATAGCTCCAACTAAAGTACCAAGAGCATGTGCTAAAAATGGAAAAATAAAATGTTTTGCTTCAAATAGATGCATAGATTCAATTAGACCTTCCATAGTTGTTGCATCAGCACCTTCAGGAGGAGGGATGATTGATCCACTTATCATTATAAGTCCCATATTGACTACACTCCCAAGAACGAGTCCTAAAATTACGGCTAGAATATTTTTAAGTATTGGATTCATATGATTTTAGTTTTTTGGATTGGTACTAAGATAGTGAAAAGGATAGAATACAAATGGATGAGTAGGAAACGAAGTAGTATTGTTAGATGTTTTTGCCTTTTATTTTGCCTTCTATCAGTTTTAATATATCAAGTAATTTTTCAAAATGATCAAGATTATCAATTCCATAAGCAGGAGTTAAAACAATCTGTTTAGGGAATTTCTTACCAATAAGAATGTATACTTTTTCATCTTGTATTTTTGAACAAAAGGCTTTGTCGATTCCTAGTTTTCCTATTAGCTGATTATCTCCATTGAAACTAAATTGTTTATTTATTATCTCGGAATTTGTAGGCGCATTTTTGGGTATGAAGAAATCTAATAGTCTTTTAAAATTTGTTTTAGGAAATATTTCAAGCGTTATTCCATAATCATTAACTAAATGTAAAACTATTCTGTAAGGTTCAGCTGTGCGGGCTGCACCGCCCATTGCTTTAATATTAATCGAAATTTTAGTATCGTCAATCGTTATAGCCCCGTTTTGTGGCTGAAAAGTATATCGGCCACTGGTTGTGATAGCTGCTTTTTCTGGTTCTTGAAAGTATTCCCCTTTGTGTTTTTTGACTAATTCTTCAATTATATTCATAAATGTGTATGACTATTAAAAAATGCATTTAGTTATTGCAGGGTATAAGTAAATAGTGTTGAACAGTACCTGTTAATATTATCCAATTAGCTAGCCATTTTAGTTATACTTTGTTGGCATTTCGTTCTATTCCGAGATTTGATTTCATCAGACGAAATAATATGAAAAGCCATAGAGAATTATAAAAGAAAAAATTGTCAGAACTGATAGTATCATATTCCATTTTTCAGCTTTCTTAGATATATTACCAAGTTTACTTACTGTAATTTGAATTAAAGCTCCGCAAATAATTATAGAAAGGACAAAGAAATAAAAAGGTATAAATAACATATCATCTTTTATCAAATAATCTGTTGATGTAATAACTCCGAAAAAGAATATACTATTTATTCCTATTATAGTTATGAGTAAGAATTTCAAAAAATTACAAATATTCAACTTCACAGTTTTCTATTCTTTTATGTTTTTATTTGAGTTGTCTAGTCCTGAAATATGGCTACAGGTTAAAATTGAAATTAAGCTGATAATTTATATACCATATTCGGTGTTTTATAATCTAAAGATAAGTGTAATCTTATTCCCTTGTGTATATTAAAGTTAGTTGTTCACTTTCATTAATAGGTTGACTGTTTATTTCGACATTTTCAATGCTTCCAGTATTGCTTTGAGCAACGCTTTTAATTCTCAAATTTTGAGTAGTTAAAACTTCTATTTCGAACGTCGTTATTGAGTCATCAACTCCTTCTATATTACCTTCTCCTTCCACAATTCTATAAAGAATTTCGTTATTTTCGCTAAGGACAAAATCGTAAGTAGCATATCTAAAATCACAATTTTCAAATCCGTCTTGAGTAATATCAGGTTCGGTTCCTATTTCATCAATTATTTTGGTTTAAATGTCTCGTCCTAAAATACGTCTACAGGTTATTGATTAAAATTAAGCTGCATTTTGGTGCACGTTATTAGGTATTTTATAGTCTAAAGATAAATGTAATCTTTTAGAGTTGTATAATTTAATTGCATTTTTGGTTGCTTTTTTTGCCTCTTCCACACTAGCAAAGGTCTGGTCGAGATAAAATTCATCTTTTAATATTCCATTTACACGTTCTGCGAGAGCGTTTTCATAACAATGATTTTCCTCTGTCATACTGATTGCTATCTTCTTTCTCTTGAGTTCTTTGGTGTATACATTACTGCAATACTGTATCCCTCTGTCT
>Ga0209345_10001266_pt1 | contig 30638 bp, 27 predicted proteins | sample Cruoilmetagenom7_FD_187294 | JGI IMG/M metagenome (GOLD analysis project Ga0209345, IMG submission 187294) | Oil polluted marine microbial communities from Coal Oil Point, Santa Barbara, California, USA - Sample 7 (SPAdes) (version 2) | ecosystem: Environmental > Aquatic > Marine > Oil seeps ...
AATATTGATGAACTTCTCGAAGAGTGCAGCGCTGATGATGCTCGAGATTTATCGCAACGTGAGCTTCTTGCGCGTTATCTGAATGTTGTCCGTTGTCAGTCAGCAGTGGCGGATTTCCTTGCGAATGACCGGGCGGCCTTGACGCATCAAGCCATTCAGCCCCGGGTGCACCAGCAGAACGAACGATTGCGCTCATTGCTCACGGGGCAAGACCCTTCTCTTGCAGAAATGGTACAAGCGCGTGCTGCGCTTGGTGCTTTGCAGATTTGTCTCTTTTCCATTCCAGAAGAACAGTTTGGTGGGCTTGAGGAGATCGTTTTAGATGCCGCACTGGCTCCTTTGCGTCAAGCAAAGGGCGAGAAAAACATGATAGAGGACTGTCTGGAGAAGTCCGTGCATGCGGTTAAAAACGTGTCTGGAGATGCTCAATTTGGTGCAATATCTTGTGAATAAGCTGGTTGAGGGTGAATTTTTTTGGTGGGGTTGATGTTGAAGTTGGAGAAGTGCTGGTAGGTGTTCCCTGTTTGTCTGGGACTTTTCTTGTTTGTGGTCTGCCTGCGGGCAGAGTTTTTTGTGGGTTTGTGTGAGAAACAGAGGGCTCTGCTTTGGAATCGGTCTTGCCTGATGGGGCAGACGTGCCATCGGCGTTTTTGGCTGTGCTGTTTCTATTGCGTTCTACTTTTTGTAGAGAGTGCTGGTTCGATTTTTCTTTCCCGAGAGAGGGCAGAGAGATATTGCCGGATTTGTCAATGACTGCGGCTTTATTTGAGAAGTCTTCTTGTGAGAGGGAGCGGATGATCGTTGTGCCAGGTCCGCCGGGAATGGGTACGCCGAAATCGAGCAGTTCGACAGGAGAAAACTTTCCCTGAAGAAAAGTGCCATCTGGAGCAAGCCTTACTTGTAGTACGCCGCTTTTGCCTAGTACTCCGAAGAGATTGAATTGCCGGTAGGTGGCAAAGTTGCCGAGACTGTAGGCAATGAGGCGTTCTTGATAGACCTCGATTCCCCGCAGTACATGGGGGCCAGAGCCGAGTACGAGGTCAGCCCCAGCGTCTACTGCTCGGTGCGCGAACCGTATGAAATCTGTTCCTGGATCGCGTACTCCTTTGATGTGACTTCCCTTCGGGCCTTCAGTTCCGCCATGAAACAGCACAACGACCAGGTCGGCTTTTTCGTCTGCTTTTCTGATTTGGTCGGCTACCTTGGCAAGGTCATGGATTGGGTTGGTGGCGGGATAGTGGGAAAAACCTAGAAAGACGGTTGTGGTTCCGTTGCGCTCTATGATTGGAGCGTTATTGGGCAGGCCCGTGTGGTTGATGCCCACGTTGTCGAGGGCTTCTATGGTTTGCTCGATGCCAATGTCGCCGCGGTCATGTGCATGATTGTTTGCCAGGTTGAGCAGGGAGAAACCTGCTTGTTTATAGATCTTTGCGTATTCGGGTGGTTGTGAGAAAACGAAACATTTCTCTTTGGTGGAGCGCTGTTTTCGCCGGCATTTGTTGGGACCTGAGTCGGTAAGCGGTCCTTCGAGATTCCCCGCCAGGATGTCTGCCTTGAGGAGGTGCTTGACATTGTCAAACATTCTGCTTCCTCCATCCGGAGGAAGCAGTGGGGATGGGGTGGAGGATCCGATCATAAGATCTCCTACCCATGTGATATCGACGGGATTGCCTGTGGGGCGTTGTTGATTTACCTGACGTTTTGTGGTTGTTTCGTTTCTCTGAGCGTTTGTTTCAGAGCTGAAGACGCGTTCCTGTGTGTTTTCATCTCCTGAATCAGCACCGAGGGCCAGGAGGAACAAAGCGACTCCCGTGACCCCTAGTCCGCAGAAAAGCAAAGCGGTTTGCAAGAGAGTCAACGGACGCGCGTGATTTTCGCGTGTTTGCTGCTTGCCCGTCATGACTAAAGCGTAGTGCTCCTTGTCAATTGTCGTCCGTTTCGCGTCTATGGTGACCCTCATGTATCTCGGTATAGGCATTGCAGACAGGGATCTTGGACACGACGCCGGAGTGGAAGCCGATCGTCTTGCCGATGAAGGCGGGACACACTCAGTGTGGACAAATGAGACAGGGGGAGCAGACGCATGTGTGACACTCGGCGCTTGGACACAAGTGACGCATCGCGTGAAGTCGGGGACGGGAGTGATTCCACTTTCAGCCCGTTCAATTGCGACTCTGGCACTGGCAACGCGTCAGCTTGCGAGTTTGGCACCTGATCGCGTACTCATGGGTATAGGCGTTGGGCAGTGACGTGCCGCGGAAGAACTGCACGATCGAGGCCGGCGTCTCCCATTGGAATGAGTGCGAGTGCTCTTCCGAGCTGCGTACCGCGGGAGCGGGGGTGCTTGTAGGCGCGTTGGGGCCACGCATGCCGGTGCTCGCCGCGGCGAGCACCGATGGGGGCCTTGCTCAACTGGGTGACACCGTCGTATGCGTGGGTCTTGCGGCAGCAATTCGTGCAAGCAGCAGTCGAGGCCGGCTGTTCCCCTGACGATCTTTTGCCGGCGGGGTACGTGCGTGTGGAAGTCGGAACCGATGCTGCAGACGCGATGTCGAAGCAAATAGGTTTTTACTCACGTCTGCCGTTCTATCGGGAGCATTGGGAGGCGATGGGAAACCCCGCCGGCGATGAAGTGGCTGTGATTTCTTCTCATGGGGAGGGTTTACAAGAACAGCTTGCTGCCTGGGACGCGCTCGACGTCATTGTCGCGCGGATTGTTCCGATGACTTCACACAATGTTGTGCGCACAGTTGAAGCGCTTTTGCGCCCAGCGTGAGAAGTGGCCGGCGAGAACGGTAGAAATTTTTCTCTCACTGTAGTCTGCAAGAGAACATACACCAAGGTGACTGGGGGGCAGCCTGTTTGCGCTGCTTGCCCGTCCCGCGAGCAAGGGGGCACGAATGCAAGGCGGCGGTGGACAATTAGTGATGGACACGCTGGCTCGGCATGATGTGGACACTATTTTCACTTTGTCCGGAGGGCATATTTTTCCTCTTTACGATGGGGCAGTGAAAAGAGACGTCCGCATTTTTGATGTGCGGCATGAACAGACGGCTGCTTTTGCTGCCGAAGGATGGGCCAAGCTCACACGAAAACTCGGAGTGGCTGCGCTGACGGCAGGACCGGGCGTCACCAACAGTGTGAGCGCGGTGACAACCGCTTCTTTTAATGGTTCGCCTGTGATGGTGCTCGGCGGGCGTGCTGCCGCGAGTCGTTGGGGAATGGGCAGTCTGCAGGAGTTCGACCATATTCCGGTGATGCGTTCGATCACGAAGACCGCGATCACTGCTCCTTCTACAGAAGAAATCCCGGGAGTGATTGAAGCGGCGAGTATTGCCGCCTCTGTGGCGCACCGGGGACCGGTATTTGTCGATCTGCCGATGGATGTGCTCTTTGGGTTTGCCGATGTTGCGGATTTGTCTGCTCCGGTGATCCCTGTTGCGATGCCGAATCCTGAAGATACGGCGCGTGTCGGGCAGCTCTTGGCGGAAGCGAAAGCCCCACTTCTCGTCATAGGATCAGATGTGTACTGGGAAGGGGCGTGGGAGGCTCTTGCCCATTTGGCGGAGACCGCTGCTGTGCCTGTGATTCCCAATGGACTTGGACGTGGGCTGCTTCCCGCTGATCACGATCTGGCTTTTTCGCGAGCACGTTCGACTGCCTTTAAAAATGCCGACCTTGTGATCGTGGCGGGTACCCCTCTGGATTTCCGTTTGGGTTTCGGGAAATTCGGAGACGCGAAAGTTGTGCATCTTGTCGATCATCCTGACAATGTGGCCAACCATGTGGAAGTAGAGGCAACTGCAGCTGGTGACCTTGGCACGATTTTTGATGAGATTTTGTCGGCGTTTGAGAAGAAGCTGCAGCGGCCACCAGATCGGACTGCTTGGCTGGACCGTTTGCGTCAAAGCGAACAAGAGGCCCGCGCCGCTGATGAGCTTGTCCTCCAGAGTGATGCCGATCCCATTCATCCAGCTCGTATCTATGGAGAGCTGCGCAAGCGTCTTGACCGGGATGCTGTGGTGATCGGGGATGGCGGAGACTTTGTGAGCTACGCCGGAAAATATGTGGACTCCTATCTGCCTGGCCACTGGATGGATCCTGGCCCCTTTGGGTGTTTGGGTACAGGTCTTGGGTATGCCCTTGCTGCCCGTGTTGTACATCCTGATAAGCAGATTTTTCTCATGTTGGGCGATGGCGCGCTTGGTTTCTCTGCAATGGATTTTGACACGCTTGTACGGTTTAATTTGCCCGTTGTGGGTATTTGCGGGAATAACGGGATCTGGGGGCTTGAAAAGCATCCTATGCAGAAGTTGTATGGCTACGATGTGGCCGCAGACCTGCAACCAGGATGTCGATACGATCAGGTTGTCGCAGGGCTTGGTGGTCATGGAGAGTTTGTGACCTCTCCTGACGAGATTGGTCCAGCGATTGACCGAGCGCTGGAATCGGGACTTCCCGCTTTGGTGAATGTTGTGACTGACCCGAAAGATCAGTATCCGCGCTCTTCTGTATTGGCGTAGTTTCCTCTGCGACGAAGGGGCTTTCTTTGCGGGGGAGTGAAGCCTCTTCGCCGTTTCCCGGTGGGCGCCCGGTGGCGCTTGTGCGGGCTGTGTGGCCCTGTGCGGTCTTGGTGGATGTGGTCGGAAGAAGACCGGCTAGGAGATATCTTGGGTGTGGTCTTCTTGCACAGAAGCGAGAGAACCTGTGGGGCGACGTTCCCATTTCCCTGGGTTCCCTTTGTCTTTCTCACGATCTTCTGCAGTTTTTTCAAGAGTCTTTTGCCGAGTTTTCCGGGTTGCAGGAGGAGCGCCGTCTCCTGATTGTTCTGAAGGAGTCTCGCTGTGCGCGCTGTCTTCTTCTGGGTATTGCGCTGTTGGGATTTTTCTGGTGTCGTCGAACAAAGAGAACCCCTGATCCGGTGTTGTGACGAATTCGTCAGACTCGGACTGCTGTTGGGCTGGGGTTGTAATATTCTCGTTTGCTGGTTCGAGGGGGGGGTTCTTATTGTCGTCAAGGAGAGAACTTGCGTTATGGATGGACAAAGGCCTGCTGGTTTTTCGGGCGTTTGGGCCGATTTCGCCAGTATCTAAAGCGGAAGAATGCGCAGATTCATGCGTGATCGGCATGGGCGATGTGTCAGGGCCCAGGTCTTCGTTCAGGTCTTGTGCAGTTGAAAGATTGAAGTGAGGAGCAGAAAAAGAAGCGGTGCTCGCCACAGCAGTTTGTTGCTGTTGTTCTGCAATTATTTCAGTTTTTGTTTGCTCTGTTTCTTCTGTTGTTGTGTGTGTTTGCCGGGCGATGCTGTCTTTTGACGCTGGGTTGTCGAGAGGAACGGTTGTCTTGCCTTTGAGGATGGATGGGGGGTGCGCCTTTTCGCGGCGCAATTCATAGTCCCCGGCGAGATCGGCCAGGGAATTTGCTTGTTCGGACAGCTGGCTTACTGCTTTCGCGGCTTCGTCTGAGTTGCCGGCCACCTCATCAGTGACCGCTTTAATCTGTTGGAGGGCCCCTTCAACTGCGGTGAGAGACTCCGATTGCTTCGCCGAGTCCATTGCAATGTCGTTGATGTGATTTTCCACGACATCGACTTTTGAGTAGATGAGCCGGAAGAGGTCCGCAAGTTCTCCTTCGGGAACAATGTCCATGCAGACTTTTACAGACCTGCCTGCTTCTTGTACCGCAGCAACACCAATGGCAGCGTTCATGGCAGAGTTTTGTGCGGAGGCCGAGATTTCTTGCAGAGACTCGTTAATGGAGTCCACGGCGTAGGACTGAAGAGACGCGCTGTTTGCGAGGGCGTCAGATGACATTGTGAGAGCAAAAGAAACTTGGGCGACGGAATCGGCGCTCTCGGCGACTTGGGCCATTCCGGATTCGAGCGAGTCAAGGGCAGTGTTGAAGCGATGTTTAATAGTGTTGTATTCGCCAGGAAAATCGATGTCGATACGCGTGAGGAGGTTTTTCGCAGCGAGACGGTCGAGGCCCATTTGTGTGGCATCCAAGACGGTGGCAATAGATCCCATCGCGGTGTTGAAGGATTTTGAGATCTCGTTCCACGCTCCCTCAAGCCCGGTCGTACTCATGCGCTCGTTCAGGTGGCCGTTCGCTGCTGCTTGTGAGATATTTTTTGTTTCGCTGACAAGGGTTCCAATTGCAGCCTGTGCCCCAGCGGTTGCCATGCCGAGCACGTCTGTTGGACTTTTCACTGTAAGTGTGCGGCGAGTTTCCCCGCGTGCGAGGTCAGTCACGGTTTGTGCTTGCGTGTTGAGGTAGTCCGTGAGTTCGCGAAAGGCGTCTGAGAGCTGCCCTACTTCGTCATTGGAGCGGTAGTAAGAGACGTCTTGGCGAATGTTTCCTTCGCGGGCGGTTGCCTGCACCGTCTGGAGGAGTTCTCGAAGCGGTTTGCGTATGGAGCTTGCCAGTCCGGCTCCCGCGCCAATAGCGATGGTAATTCCACCGATGATGAGCACCCAAAGAGAGCGTGTCAGTGTTTCATTGCTGTCAAAAATGCTTTGTTGCTGTACGGGATCTGCCGCAACTGCAGTTTGCGCCTTGATGATGGTATCGATTGTTTCCGATACTGGGAAGATTGACGCGGGCAGTCTGGAGGCGAATTCTTCGAGCTTTTCTGTGGCATCGGCGTCGGGAGCGCTCACGATTTGTTGAAACTCTGCAACTGCTTTATCTGCTTGTTCCCAATCGGCGGAGAGGCTTGTGTAAAGATCTTGTGCTGACTTCTGTGAGTCGGCGTGGGATACGGGCAGGATCCCGAGTTCTCCCATCTTCTGGTCTGTGAGAGAATCTGCAGAGAGAAGAGCGCGTGTTTTTGGTATCTGGGTCGATGCTGCGCGGGCATTTTTTTGTGCGGTTTCCCAGTCAATTGTCTTATTCAGGATCCCATAGGATGTTTGTGTGATATTGAGAGAATAAAGGGATTTAAGGGATTCGAGTGGTGCAAGAGGTGCGGTTTTTCCTGCGAATTCTTTTACTTCGTTATTCGCTTGATTGATTCTTGATATTGTGGTGATTCCAGTCACGAGGATGATCAGCACGATCATGGTTGCCAGAAGATAGATTTTGTGGGTGATTTTGATGTTCCGCATCAGGGTACCTTTAGCCTCGGAATGGGGCGCATGGTTTGAAAAGTCCTCTTTGGTCTCATATCGACCGGTGGTGCAAGGCATTGAGAATTCTCTTTTGCAGCGTTTCCCCGATCGTGTTTCTCCGCTGTCCTGCTGACCTTTTCGCTTTTTCTTCGAGAGAGTGATTTCCTCTTTTGAGTCCGGGGTATGGGAAAACCTGTCTGGTATCTCGACGAAAGGCATCTGCGATACTGGGAACTGCTCTGTTCCTGCTCTCCGGTCGAGCGGGCAAGAATATCGAGCAGTAGAGGTTTTTACCCAACAGTTGGGTTTGTAGATTTGTTGACGGCGCTGTCGACAAAAGACGCTGCTCGTATGGGTGTCACGCTACTCTTGCAATAGTTCTTGATGCGAAACCGGTTTCTGCGGTTTTCGCCGCTTTTTCGTTGTCTCTTTTACGTTATCGCAAAAATGCCCGTTGCCGAATTGTGCATTTATCATACGCCGCATCCTTCTGCCACGCGTCGGGTGTCACCCGACGCGTATTGGTACGCTTCGTCAGGGGGTGTTCCTGCTTGCCTTTTTCTGCTTTGTGCCGTAGTGGCCATTCATGCGGGCGGACTCGACCGGAATGAGCGTGTAAACTTGTTTCCAGATTTTCTTGAGAGACTTGTCGAACGTTCTCGCCCACCGCGTGCCATGCGCTATCGTATCCAGAATGATCGGCAGGGGCTCTTACGAAGCCGTCATTGGGTGGAAACCGTTGTCGGTGCGTGGACTCCCCATGTGCAGCGCGACACTCCTCCGGTTCCTCAGATTGTTGGTGCCCTGGTAGCCCTCGATGGTTTTCCAGAGGAATCCCGTATGCGAGGACTCTGGATTGCGCGCGAGGCACTTGCCTTTTCCCAAAAAAGTTTTCCTTCTTTGGAAAATTTCGCGCGTGAAGTGTGTTTTGGAAATTTTGTATCGGGAAGACGCAGGGAAAGCGCCGGACCTGAGACCGTAGGTGCAGACGGAAGTCAGAACGAAAGAGAATTTTACGCACAGACGACAGAGAATCCCTCTCGTGCGGTCACAAGGGCCGCAGAACGGCAGTGGGCCCTTTCGCTGCTTGGTTTTTTGCCGGACAGTTCGGCATCTCCTAATGAGCAAGAGGTGAATCGCGCATACCGTCGTCTGGTGTGGGAAGCCCATCCGGATCACGGTGCTCCCGCGAGCGACGCAGCCGATCGTCTTGAAGCCCTACAGTGCGCGCGTTCTCTACTCACAAATACTGAAGAGGACCTGACTGCATGACTATCCCAACATAAGGACCAGAAAGACTATGCCAACAGGAGGACCAGAAGGAACAGTGCGGGGACGTTATGCGCCCTCGCCCACGGGACATCAGACTGTGGGAAACGCCAGAACAGCAATTTTGGCGTGGCTTGATGTGCGTTCCCGTGGAGGATCTTTTGTTTTGCGGCTTGATGACACTGATCCTGCCCGACAAGTGACAACGGGAGAAGAGATTTGCCTTGCTCTTTCGAGGCTTGGACTCGATTGGGATGAAAGCTGGGAGAAAGCTGGGCCCTGGGGGCCCTATACGGTCTCAGAGCGCGTGGAGCGGCATCGAGAGCGGGCAGATTGGCTATGTGCGGCAGGTGCGGCTTATTGGGACTATACGCCCCCGATCGAAAATGTCGAATCGCATAAAAAGACGAGTGGAAAAGCGAGAGAAGCGCGTGCGGCCTACCGGGGATCTGCGACTGCTGTTGCGGGTGTTGACCCTGTTTTGCGGTTCCGTATGCCCGAAGGTCGTCAGGTCTCGGTCGTGGACCGGGTGTTTGGCAAGATCGTGGTCGACACGTCCGATATAGGGGAAGTCGCCCTGGTACGCAGCGATGGACGTCCCACTTACCACCTTGCTTCTTGCGTGGACGATATCGACATGCATATCAGCAGTGTGGTGCGGGGCGCTGACTGGCTCAATTTTTTGCCTGTCCATGTTCTTTTGTTTGAGGTGTTGGACGGGCCTTTGCCGGAGTTCGCGCATGTCCCCCTCCTGACGGGAGAAGGCGGGCAGAAACTCTCAAAGCGTCAGGGAGACTTGTCAATTCGACAGCTTGTTGCAGTAGAGGGAGTGGCAGGTGGAGCATTGGCCTGTTATCTCTCCAATCTGGGTTTTGAGGGAGATGATGGTCTTTGGGAGCTCCTGGAACGAGCAGAGGGATTTGATATCTCGCGCATGGGAAAAAGTTCGCCAAGTTTTGATCGAAAAAAACTGGGTTCTTTTTCGCGCCGCTGGCTCAGCGAAAAAGAACCCGAGGCAAAGATTCTGAGAGAGATAAACGAACGCCGCAGTGTTCCCCTGGATTCCGCTGTCGCCCAGGTTCTTTTGCCAGGAATTCGTTCTCGCATCAGCACCTTTGCGGACGCCGCTTCCCTCACTGCTTTTGTGGACCTGCCGGATCGACCTGCACGGGATCCAAAGATTTTGCCGGATGCTCTTGTCGAGCAGGTTTTGGCAACGTCCCCTTGGGAAGCGGCGTTTCTGGCAGAAGCAGTTGATGCCGTTGCAGGGAAGGCAGCGGGCCCGGAAGAAAAAAAAGTACGTCGGGCGTGTCTTACTGCCTTTCGGGACGCGCTATCGCCAGGGATACCAGTGACACCTCCATTGCATTTTATGCTGGCGGCACTTGGCCGAGAGCGTGCACGTCTTCGACTTGGTTCCATCGAGCTTGCGAGGGAAACCGAGCTTCTTATCAGTCCACAAGACCATCAGTCTGCGGGAGGCTCCTGAAAGAGAAGGAAGCGAAAAGACGTTTCTCAAGCAGTGGGACACCTATCTGGCGACAGTTTAAGAGGTTGCACACGCGACGTCCTTTGAAACCCGTCTATTTTTTCTTTGTAAATGCGAATTATCTTATGAATATTGTGTTGAACGGGGTTTTTCAAAAAAGTGGCTGTGTCGCGCGCTGAAATGGGAATAGAAAAAGAAGATTTTGTTTTTCTGTTGCCAACTGGGCTGGTTTGCAGGCCTCTGTTGGAAAATCGTCTCTGCAAAATGGGAGTGAGAAAAGACCATCGTCGATGTCCTTTGGCGTAGCCGGCGGTTTGAGTGAGATCTTTTCTGTCTTGATACAAGGGAGAAGAATATGGTGTCAGGTTTACAGTGATTTGAGAGGAGTCTGGGAGGAAAAGTGAAAAGAAAGAAAGAGTTTTTTCGGTGTGTAAGGCAGGTTTTGCTTATTTAACCGCCCTTGAACTCGGTTATTGGCAATAATACCTTTGGTTGCAGAGCAATTGTCAGACTGATAGAATGGGGCTAGCTTGCATTTGATCTGAGTACGGGGCAAATTGACTCAGATTTTTATGTAGCTGTATATGTATAATGAAGCGGGGGAAAAGGGAAATTTTATTCCCAAGATTATTTGTCTGTTTTGGCAGTGTAGCTTTTTGCAGACATCTCTTTTCTCTGTGAAAGATTTCGGGTGCAAACCGAGGATTGATCAAGTATTCTCGTGCACTAGAAGAGTGGTTGGGCGTGCTGTCCCTTTTTGGTCCGGCCAAGTTCATTGTTATTTGTTTTTTGTTGCGTAAGCACGAGAAACAAGTTATCGAATCAAAATAACTAGGTGGAACCATGAAAGAAACGTGGCTCACCCCCGAAGCGCATGAACGCTTGAAGGCTGAATTGCAGGAGCTTGAGACTACGGGACGAGAGGAAATTCGTCTCCGTATTCTTGAAGCACGAGAGCTGGGGGATCTTCGCGAAAATGCCGAATACGATCAGGCGAAAGAAGATCAAGCTTTCTTGGAAGCACGTATTCGTGACTTGACGGAGCTTCTCCGTCATTCTCGGGTCGGAAGTGCTCCTATAGGCGAAAGAGGAGTCGTCGGCGTAGGTACAAAAGTTCGCTTGCGTGACCGATACGGAGATGAGGACGTCTACGTTTTCACTTCTCCGGAAAACAAGCTTGACGACGATGAATTGATTTTGTTGTCGCCTGGATCTCCACTTGGAGAGGCTCTGAACGGGAAACGTGCTGGAGACACAGTCTCTTACCACGCACCTGGCGGTGACTTCACTGTCGAAGTTCTGACTGTAGAGCCTATCTGAGATATCGTGCTGAATTTTCGTAGGCTGTGTTGCCGGGACGACGGTTTGTCGTGTGATTTTCACAGGGCGCGAAAGTTCTTGATTACTCTTTGGCTGTTTGGGGTGGAGTATGCGGCTGTGTTTCCGGGACGACAGCCCTTTCTCTCCTTTTGTAGGAGAGATGCAAATGTTTTCTTGTCTATTGGGTTCTGAATAACGCTTTTTGTGGGCTGCTTTTTTCTTTTCTCTGAGCAGCCCTGTCAGTTTGTTCTGGTGTGTTGAGATTCTCTTTACAGGGTGTGTTTTTCCTTATCGTATGAGGTGGGAAAGAGCTATCTTTTTTGATGATTTCCGAAGCTCTTTTTGCAAGTTTTTCAGTTGTTGCTGAAGATCGAACATTCGGGAAGATTCTTACTCTTTTAACTTATTATCATTATTCTTGTGTAAGAGTCCTCTGTCGAAGTAGTGGAATATTCTGAGAGAAAAGAAGGAATGGTTTTTTTGTCAGAATGGCAAATGGAAACCGGAAATCCTGTCGATTTGTAAAAGAATATTTTTTTATTTCTTTTCGTTTTTTAGAGAGAAGGAAAAAGAGTCTGTCCGGAAAATTCACTTTTCCGGACAGACTCTTTTCTGACGGTTTATCTATTTTGTATGGTTTTTCAGGATTTTGTTATTGTTCGGTAATAGTCACAGAATGCATGATGTCGCCGACTTCCATCTTGCACGCGATATCAGTTCCGCTCTCGACATAACCAAATAGGTTGTAAAGCTTGTCAAGTTTTCGGGTGCAGTCGTCGATACAGATAAAGAATTGGCTACCGTTTGTGTTTTGGCCTGAGTTTGCCATGGCGACAGCACCTAATGTGTATTCTCCGCGTACGGGCTCATCAGGAAACTTGTAACCAGGACCACCTCGTCCGCTGCCTTCTGGACACCCGCCTTGTGCCACGAAATTGGGCACAACTCGATGAAAGGTAAGGCTGTCGTAGAATCCGTCGCGGGCAAGGGCAACAAAATTATTTACTGTGACAGGTGCCAATTTTGGGTCGAGGGATAGCACCATATCCCCTTTGCTTGTGTTGATGGTTGCTGTGTACGTCTTTGCTAGGTCTATCTGCATATCTGGTGCCGGCATGGTTGGTCCTTTTCCTGATGTAATGAGGCTCCAACAGCGTGGAGACTCTGTATTTTTTGGTGGAGAAAGCGCGTCTTTTTACGGTTTTCTGGTTTGGGGCAGCAGTGATTTCCGACTTTAAGGGAAAAGATCTGGATTTGGAGGACTGTGCTTTGTGCAGAAGATTTTCGATGATCTGACGCTGTTCTTGTCTGATGGAGCCCGTTGGCCTTTGTGCTTCTTCTCTTTGTCGTGACTGACCGTGACTGATTGAAGGTCAGTAAGAGTGGGGGAATAACCGCTTTGGCGGGAAAGATGGGGAAGCGGTTTTCCTTCCTTGCGGTCTTTCTGCCAAGGGTACCCCCCCTTTTTTTCCGCTTCTCGTTCCTTTGACTGAGGCGGCCTTGTCCTCTATCACAAAATGGTTGACTGTGCACGCTTCTTCGGTCACGGAAGCGTGCACAAGCCTAGAGGAAAGAGAGAGAGACATGTGAGGACAAAAGAGCAGAGTGGTTCTCCGCGGAAATTACCAGCCGTTTTGCCGGCTTTCCCTGTCAGGAGTTTGGGGGGCGAAACCCGCCATGATAAGAAACAGTGATGTTTCGCTATGGGTTTGTGCTGGTCTGCAGGAGTGGCCAGCTGGAGTTATCCGTGTGTGCTGGGTGTGGAAAGATCGGTGCGGATGTGGGGAATTGTCGCGGCGCGCGTCTCCGCGACGAGGGAAAAATATGCTTGGATATTTGCTCCGACTGTGTCGTCTGTTGGGATTTCTCCAGGGTCACATGTAGTGACAATGACAACTTCAGTGCTGTTTTCTACTCGGGCATTGCCGGCGGAAGGCATGGCTTGTGCCCAAAGAGTGAAGGCAGAGAAGAGCTCTTGCGTATCGGTGGGAGTGTCACCGGTGACAGAAAAGCGTATACATGATCGTTTGTCCTGCATAAAAAAGAGAGAGCGGTCGCCTCCCCATCCTTCGATCGCTCTTTTCGCGACGTCAGGTGCTGTCTTCTCCGAGAGGATCAGGAACAAAAAGAGTGCTCCTAGTTCCTGTTCGGATCCGAAAGACACGGCTTTGTCAGGGAGGGATGGTAATGGCAGGAAAACAGGTTTTTCTTTGCGGAGAAAAGTCTCCGGAAAGAGGATGTGCTCTTCGCTGGAAGGCAGGTCTGCAAAGGCAGCGTCAATGGCGGCCCTTCCTCCTGTGGCAGCGAGATACTCGATAAAGAGTGGACCAAATTCGTAGGGAAAGGTCTGTTGCAAGGTGAGGACGGGAGGGAGAACCGTGTTGTGGGGATGCGGGAGCACAAGTTGTGGGACTTCCTCGAGGTTTTTCTTTTCAGAAAAAGTACGCGCATAGGCTGCCTCAACTTGGAGGGCCTCTCCTTCAAGCAGGCTTGTGAGAGCAAAAAGCGCTTTTGTGGGGTCTCTTTTTTCTTTCAGGCTGCCCATGATCGCGCGTTGTCTGAGGAGAGACAGGTCGAAGAGCTGATCTTGGAGGGCATGTGTGAGCTCGTGCGCGAGCAGTATCTGTTTTTCTCGCGGGGATGCACTTTTTTTGAGGAACACGCGCTTCTCATGGTTGTCGTAAAAACCCAAGAGATTTTCTTCGTAGAATTCTGCCCAGGCCTTTTCCAGATCGATCGGGCCTTGCGCGAGGCCAAGGGCACGCAATAAAGCAGGGGTGTTTTCGATGCGCGTTTCTTGCAGGCTGAGGGGTAAGGCTGTGTTTTCTGTCGCGAGGATCGCCGCAAACTCTTCTGCGGAGAGAAAATACGCTGGAACAGGATCGGTGAATTGTTTTCCACTGGTTTCCTCGACAAAGCGGGCAATTTTTAGTGTTTCGTCATGCCATGTCACCTGTTTTTCAGAGGTTGGCGGGAAAGGATGAAGGCTTTGTGAGGTGGCATGAGAAAAAGCGGGAAACGTCCGGGAGGAAAAGCCCTGGTAGAGCGCCTTTCCCGCGAGAACGAACAGGACCAGACCGCAAATAGTGCGATATGGAATGAGGTGTTTTGCTCTGGGTGTAGCGCTCTGCTGCGGAGCAAGATGTTCGTGAGGAGATATGACGGGCTCTTGCGGCAAAGTGCTTTTGTTGAGGAGTAGCTTGCGCAAGCGGAAGACCCCGAGGAGAGAGACGACTTGGCTGCCGGCGAGCTTCGTCGGGTTTTTCAGGATCCCGATCGGTGCTGCCTCGCCTGTCTGATCGGGAGGCCAAATCTGGACATGAGCAGTTCGGGGATATCGAGTTTGTAGATTTCTGGCGCAGATATACAGGTGATGTTGAGCGGGCAAGCGTTCGAGCGGCCGATGTTGCTTGTGTAAAAAAATGGCAGGTTTGTCGCGAGTACTCGCGACAAACCTGCCATTTGGTGTGGAGAAAAGATCAGCCGAAGGCACCTTTGAAGGTGGCCAGGACGAGGCTGGAAAACTCGTCAAGCTCAGCTTCGCTTAGTACAGCAAAGTCCCTTGCGATCCGATTATTTGTGGCTTCTTCAGCGTGTGCACGCGCAGCTTTGTGCTCTTCCGTGATTTCCGGGTGAGGGGCAGGCCAGCCATGCATGGGTGCCATCGCTGCCTCGCTGCTTGTGAGTATGGCCTCAAGTGGAGTCATATTTGCGCTGATCACTGCGCACGCGTGCACACTGCCGCGGTGTTCTCGTAGCACATTGAGGACTTGCGCGGCGCGGCCTGGCGCGTCTTCAACTCGTGGCATTGCGCGCCATCCGGCAAACAGGGGAAGTCCGGACGGGTCAACAGCGTCGATAATCTTTTCTGCAAGTTCGATGAGGCGAGGCAGGTCAGCTGGGTTCGTGAAATGATCACGGCCCCATTGGGCGCAACAGTCTGCAAAGCCTTGGGCGGCAACAGTTGGATCGCCTGCCTTGAGCACTTCTTCCCAGCCCGCGGTGACTGTCTCTGGGCTGAAGAAGGCGAACGAGGCCACTACCACATCTGCAGGGACATTACCGAGGGCGCCACCACGTCCTCCCATATAAAAAGACATGCCAGGGAAGCCAAGTTCGCTACCTTTGGCAAAGGTGGGGCCATCAATCATGAAGGCGGCACCTATGGTTCCAATAGCGTTTTGTACAGAAGAGGCTGCTTCTTCCGGTTTCATTTTCCCCCATTTCGCGTGAACTATCGGGATTGTCGATAAGCTCTCATGCTAGAGAGAAAGGAAGAAAGACGCGAAAAGAAGCGGTTTTGCCAGAGACTTTGCTCTTGAGGGCGTGATATTTTTTCGCGCAGAGAGGGCGGAGCAAGTTCTGTGTGGCGGACGTCGCTCCTGAATGCCGACAAATGCAGCAGGCAGCGGTTTTGTGGGGTGATGGGCTCGTGCGAGATCTTTTTTTCGAGAAGACTATTTTCTCTCTTCGAGAAGGCGCCCCGCTGCGTGGGCTGCCTTTTCGGCAGCGGTAATCTGGGCGTCAATAATCTCGAGTCCCCCATTCCAGAAGCCGGGGTCGGACAAGTCGCATCCGACGATTTTTCCGAGCTCTTCTGGGGGCATTGATCCTCCAGCGCGCAACAGGTCGAGATAGCGCGGGACGAAGCCCGCGCCTTCCTTTCGGTAGTTCTGGTAGACAGCCAATGCCAAAAGCTGCCCATAGGCATATGCGTACACATATCCTGGGGTGCTGATAAAGTGAGGAATATACGACCACCAGGTACGGTAGCCGGCCGTGACTTCCACACTTTTGCCGAACAGGGATGTTTGAGTTTCTTCCCATAGCTCATTGAAGCGTTCGACCGACAACTCGCCTTCGGTACGCCGTGTGGTGTGGACTGCGTCCTCAAAACGGTTCATTGCTGTTTGGCGGAAGACTGTGGCAATTGCACCATCAAGACTCTCTGCGAGCAGCTCCAACTGTTCGTTTGGGTCATTCGTGGTAGAGAGAAGGCGGTTGAAGGTGACCGTCTCCCCAAAGACAGACGCTGTCTCGGCCAAAGTAAGTGGTGTGTTTTGGTGAAAGACCCCTTGCGGGGCAGCGAGACAGGCGTGCAGACCATGTCCGAGCTCGTGTGCCAGCGTGAGGGCATCGTTGCGTTTTCCCGCCCAGTTCAAAAAGACGTAAGGGTGATGGGAAGGATCAGTGTACGCACAGAAGGCTCCAGGCCGTTTACCAGGGCGGATGGGGGCGTCGATCCATTTTTCCACAAAGAAACGACGCGCAAGATCGGAAAGTTCGGTCGAGAAAGACGCGTAGGCATCGAGCACAAGTTCCTGGGCTGTATCCCAGTCCATACGAGTTTCTGTAGTGGCTACTGACGCCATCCGGTCATAATCTGCGAGTCGGTCGAGACCGAGCAGCCGTGCTTTCAGGGTATACCAGCGTTGCGGGATGTCGTACCGGTTTTGTACGGCTTCAATAAGCGTTCTCACAGATTCGTCGCTTGCTTCGTTCGAGAGATTGCGACGTTGTAGCCAGTTGTCGTAGTGCTGCAGCCGGTCATCGATCGCCCGATCCGCCAAGATGGTGTTGAAAAGGAAAGCCCGCGTGCGGAGACCCGGAGCTAGCCCTTTTGTCACGGCCTGCGCGGCTGCTTGACGAATGGAACGATCCGTAGCGTGCAGGCGGGACAATCCCTCTTCCAGGCTTGCTGTCCTGGTGTTGTGGCCCGTGTCGTGGCTGGTGTCGTGGGAAGTCTGCTCGTGCGGGAGCTCGACAGTGATGGTTGCGCTTAGTTCGCCAAAGAGTCGTTGCCACGCGTCGGCCCCGGTAATGGACTTTTCTTGTAAGATCCGTTCTTCGGGTTCGCTCAGCAAATGATCACGGTACCGGCCGAGCGAGACAAGGTAGTGGCGACAGAACGCAAGGTTTTCTGCTGCGATGAGGCCGGCTGCATGCTTGGTCTCAAGTGCGACCCATTCGAGTTCAAAGAAAATGAGTCGAGCGCTGATTTCTGTTGCCCGTTCCTGTACATGCTGGACGAGTGCGCCGCGTGCTTCGTCGGTGGTGTCAGCCGAGTGATGGAGCATGGCATAAGAAGACGCGAGTGAGAGTGCGGTCTGCATGTCGGCGGCTTGCGTCATGAAGCTGTACAGGCTGGAACTGTCGAATGTCTGCACTTTGTTTTTGTGGATTTCGAGGCGTGTGACGAGCTCGTCCGCTTTTTCCAGCAGTTCTTTGACGCCCTGTTCTCCCTTGTTGTCGACCAGGGGTTCAATGTTCCAGGTGGCATGACGGGCCATGAGGGTGTCGTCTGCGGTGTCGTCTGCAACGTTGTCTTGCGTGCTGTTGCGAGTGGGTGCTTCTGCCATGTGCGCGAGGCTTTCTTGTCAGGGTTTTTCTGCGAGGAGAGGCAGCTAAGAAAGGATCGGGGACCGCGGGAGAGTGGGCTGGATGCGCAGATGCTTTTGGCCGTGTGTGCCGAAAGGAGGGGACAGGTCTGCCACAAAATTATCGCCTGGCGCCAGGGTGTTTCCCGCAATGGTTACTGGACGATGCACATGGTAGATGGATGGCCAGGGGCAGGTATCCCAAAAAGATGGTTGGTGAGGGTTCGCATCGGCAAAGCGCTTGATCGCTTCTACTTGGAGGGCGGTGTCGATTGCGTCGCCGAGGGCCAAAGTCTCTTTGTGGTTGGGATCTTGTTTCCACCATCTGTTGAGTTCGTCAACATATTTGGGGTCCGCTGCCCGGATAATTCGCTCATCGGGGTCAGTCAGCCGCCAGCGTTCGGAGACCGGATTGTATTTTGCGTACTGGTCTGTTTTGTCAGAGAGGTTGGGTTTTGAGAGGAGCTGTCCAAGTGAGGAGAGGAGCGCGAGCGCATTGAGGGTATGGTCTTCGAGGTTGAGTTGCTCTTCGGGCAGTAGGTTATTGCGTAAAATATGACGGGCTGCCGCGATGGCGGATGCGATATTTTCTGCCATCTGCTTGAAAGTCGATTGGTCTGCGAGTTCTTCTGGGGAACTGGCTTTTTCCGAGAAGAGCGCAAGCGTCCTCTTTGTGGAAAACTCGAGTTCTGTGCACGTGTTGAGGGCAGCTTCGAGTTGGGCAACGGAACATTCGCTTCTGGCACATCTCCAAGACGGCAGGGGGGCTGTTGTCTCAATGTCGTAGGGGTAATCTGGAATTTCGCTTGCGCTTTTCGCTGCTGCAAACCAGGGTTCTACCTCTTTGTAGAAGAGTTCGGCCTGCGCGAATGTTTCATCCTTCGGAGAAGTGTCGAGCATATCTGTGGAGACGAGTTTTTCTCCGAGTACCTGTCGAACATATGCGTTCCAGGCAAATGTCAGCGCGATGGGAAGAGGATGGGGAATTTCCCAAAGGCTGCAACCATCTTCAATGTATTGTGCGCGTTCTTTTTCAAGCGAGATTAATAGGCCATGAATTTCGTGACCTTGACGACGGTATTCCTGGAAAATACTAGGAACATTCGACATATCGGCAGTTTTCAGAGCTTCCCCAGTGGCATTGCCAATCATGCGTGTTTCCCTTGGTTTTCCCAGTGTCTTCGGGATATCCGCCAATATTTTTCCTGTCCGATTCCCCGGAAGTCTATAGGCAGCCATGCCTGATCTTGGCATGTCACAGTGTTGCTTTTTCCAGAGTGTTTTCCCCGGTGTGTTCTGCTACTTCGGAGTGATTGCGAGTAGTGCCTCACCTATGCCGGATTCCTTTCCTGTAGGAGAGACAATCGAACAATGCGAGCCGAGTCTCATTGAGAGAACTCTGGGACCTGACGGTTGTCGGTGAATTGGTCTAGATGTGCTTCGGCATGACTGTTCTCAGTGCCTTCCCTCTTTTGTGAGGCCGGATTTTCGTGGAACAGGTATCGAAGATACTTGTTTTTGCTTGTTGCCCATCCCAGGATAATCGGGAAAACCAATCGGGAATGAGGAAACTGTCCCTGGGGTGTGAGAGCGGGAATGGCCCTGGGAAAAAGCCGTCCTGTCAGGTGCCTGAGAAAAAAATTTGCCGGTCTCGATCTGTCACAAAACCCTCCGATGCTTATCCCGCTGTGCTTTCTCGCGCTGTATGAGTTTTCCACTGTGGCGGCTTGGTCTGTGGTATCTGTGATGTTGTGGTACGCCCGAGTCGAACCCTGTTGTGCTTGGCGTCTTGAGGGGAAGCGTGAAAGATCGGAGGACTTTTCTTCCGGCGTACAGCAAGCTCCGGGGCTGTGGGGAGCGTTTCGTGAAGCGCCCCCGGCAGGAATCGAACCTGCGACCTACCGCTTAGGAGGCGGTTGCTCTATCCTGCTGAGCTACGGGAGCACATGCGCAGTCTACCTTTTTCCGGAGACGTTCGGAGATCCGGTTTATGAGGACTTCTGGGAAATCTGCCCGCGTGAGATTTCGGGAAGAGACTTCAAGACAAGATCTCCGGAAAGACGAAGAAAAGCCGGTTTTGTCTGTTGAGTGAGCCATTCTTGGGGGAGCCATGCTCGGGTCCGTCATGCTCGAGTCATCCACTCTTGGGGGATATGCCCTCGGGAGAGTCGCCCTGGGCGAAGTGGCCATTGCAAAAAGTTTTCTGGAGATCTTTCGGGGTCTTGGCAAGAAAGCAAAAGGCAACGCAGGCACGGGCCGGGATGCACCGGCGAAGAAGTCGGCGAGACTGGTCGTGGGCGACTGGCAGGAGGACTGTCAAGGGGGAATATTGGACACGTCACTGCCCGAAGAGATCGAAGATCTTGCGCAGCACGCGCGGGCGCTGTCTACAAGTGTGCTGCGGCCAGGAGCGGCGCAGGCCACAGATGACCATCAATGGTCGGATGCCGCGCAGCAGGGATTTGCCGAACTTGGGGTACGCGGACTGTTTGTGCCGGAAACCCAAGGCGGAATCGACCGGCCACTTGCTGCAGTTGTGGTGCTTGATGCGCTTGCTGCCGGAGACGCTGGGGGCCTTTTTTTGGCCGACCGGCCGGGAGTCGCCGCGGGGTTCCTGCGGGTTTTGCCAGAGGAAGCGGGCGCTGTTGAGCTGGCAGGGAAAACGCTTGCGGGCGAGGGGCTGCTTGCTGTTTCGATGATCGACAGTATTGCGTTTCTGGCAGGAAAAGACCTGGCAAGTTTGGTTGTGCCTTGGGCGCCAGGAACAAGTGTCCCGTGCGCGCTTGGTTTCTTGGCAACGGACGGCCTTGGTCTGGTTGATGCCGCGGGATTGTCCGCTGTGCCGGTGCTCGGGGGGGCATTCGAGGCGTCTGGGGGTGTAGAGGTACGTGTCACTGACGCGAATGCCGTGCGCGTCTTTCCCTGTGACCCAGCCACCGCTTTTGCGGGGCGCGCGATCACACGCCTCTGGGCAGGAGCAGTTCTCTGCGGTATCGCGCAGGCATCGATCGGGTACGCCGTGGAATACGGTCGTGAACGAGTGGTCTTTGGCAAACCGGTCCTGGGCCATCAGGCGAACGCCTTCGAGATGGCCGCTGCTGATACTGGTATAGGCGCGGCTCGTCTGGCGTTGCGCGTTGCAGCCTGGCGTTTTGAGCAAGCTGACCCAACTGCTGCCTGGCTCGCGTCACTCGCGTACCTTGAGGCAAGGGAAGCATCCCTGCATGCCACAGACCTCGGGGTACAGATGCTTGGGGGGCACGGGTACATACGTGATCATCCCGCTGAAAAATGGTACAGGGAAGCGCGCATGCTCGCCTTGCTCTTTGGCGGGGAAGACGCTGCGCTGGACGATCTGGCCGATCGGGCGCTCGATGCCCCTGATCCTTTGGTGGCGTGATGAATCTTGAACTGGACCAAGCAACAAAGACCGCGATCGAGATGATCCGCGCGCTGGGAAAAGAATATTTGCGACCTCTTGGCATGGAGGCCGACCGTTTGTACCGTCCTATCCCGGCTGATCATTCCTTCTTCCAAATGCTCGCCGAGTCAGGCTTTATGGCGCGGGGCGCTGCCATGGGTCGTGACGAGGACCGCGAAAATGAAGCGGGAGCTGCAGGGGCATCCTCTGGGCAAGCCAAGGCGGCGTCAAAACCGGCCGCCGGCTCGCAGCAGCCGGCGAAAAAATCGGGAGGCAAACGCACCGGGAATGCCGTGCGTGGCGTGATCGTGAGCGAGGAAGGCGCCTATTGGGATCGTGGCGCGATGGTGACCTTACCTGGTCCCGGTTTGGGTGCTCCTCCTGTTGCCAAAATGGGCACACCAGAACAACGTGAACGTTTTCTTGGCATCTTCAACACGCGGGAGCGTCCACTTTGGGCGGCTTTTGCCATGACAGAACCGAGTGCCGGGAGTGATGTCGCCCGCATTCAGATGCGGGCTCGCAAAGACGGCGACGAATGGATCCTGACCGGCCAGAAGATGTTTTCTTCAAACTCGGCGCGGGCAGAGTGGGTTGTTGTTTTTGCGACGATCGATCCTGAGCTTGGCCGTGCCGGTCACCGCGCGTTTGTCGTAGAAAAGGGCATGCCTGGTTTTGAAGTGCTTCGTATCGAGGCAAAAATGGGCGTGAAAGCCTATGAAACCGCGAGCTTTGCCCTTGACGATTGCCGTGTTCCTGCGGACAATCTGCTTGGCAGCGAGGCATACTATTCGGCCAGGGCAAACCGGGGCTTTGGTGGCGCAATGGAGACCTTCAATGCCACCCGTCCCGTGGTCGCCGTGCACTCGATTGGCATTGGCCGGGCCGCTCACGATCGAGCACGCGACTTTGTGGCTGAGGAGTTCCCGGCGCACGCCGCACGCCGCCGCCGGCGCGCTCTGGAGCGTCTTGTGGGAATCCGTCGCCGCCTCGAGATTGGCAAACTGCTTTGCGTGCATGCCGCGGCAGTCAACGATGAGGGCAAACCCAATGGTCGCGAGGCTGCCGCCTGCAAGCTGTACTCCCCTCCAGCCGCGCTCGCTGCCATCCAGGTTGCCGCCGGCATCGTGGGTGAGGCAGGCGTGCGCCACGACCAGTACCTCGAGAAATGGGCGCGCGATGTGAAAATGCTTGATATCGGGGAAGGCACACAACAGGTGCAGCGCCGCATTGTGGCCCGTCACTTGATTGGCCCGGATATCGCGCGTTGAGGTTGGGCGCCGGCGGACACCTGTTCCCCCGTTCCCTCTCTCGCGCTCTTGCCGACACTGCGCGTTGGGACAGTGCGCGGCGGGTGTGACAAGGTGTGGGAGCATCGGGTGCGGCGCATCTTGAAATGTGCACTCTCTTGTTGTCGGGATCCTCTGTGATTTTTGATGCACGGTGTATGGTGTTGCGTGTGTAGATTCCAAGCAAGGGTCTCTTTTCCCCCATACCAAAAAGAGTCTGCATATTGAGCGCAATAAGATGATTTTTCAGATACCGCGCACTATGCAGCGCTCTGTTGGAAATATGCGTACCGCGTATCCCCGGAATCTCCAAAAAAGCCGGCAAAGAGGGGATTCCCTCCTGCCGATACCCCTGGAAGAAGGACAGTAAAAAAAGAAAGAATACGATTAAACACTGCCCTGCAGATACAGCAGAACAGCCGTCTCTTTCCCCGCAGCGCCTCCGAAACTTGGTTGTCATTTTGTCGAGTACGGTGCTGCTATTTTTTTGGCAAATAGGAACTTTTTCTAGGGAAGTTGCCGCTCATCCTGGCGGTACTGCCGGCGATGGTTGTCATTTTTGCCGCACAAATTGTGCAAAATATGGGGAAGTGCAAGACCAGAGGCACTGCCACAATGCAAAAAGCTCTCCGGCTCCCGTAAAATCTTCTGCTCCGCCGCCTCCACCAAAAACACCGCGCACGACTGTGTCTCCCACGACGGTACCGCCCACGACGGTACCGCCCGACACTATCGCCCCGAAGAAACCGGTTCTTCAGCTTCGACAAATCAGGAGTTCCGCCGAAGAGGCAATCCTCGTGGTGAACGCCGAGGCCCACTCAAGAGTGCGGATTATCAGAATTGCAACTGAAGAAACAAGAGAGGTATTCACTGCCATTGCCACAGGCGAAGAACAAGAATTCCGGGTGAGTCTCCCCTCACCGGCAATGTGGGAATTCTTTGCCACTGCCCAAGACCGGGCCGGAAACACATCAAAAGCAGCACTCCTCCAGCTTGACACACAGCTTGTGGAAAACATGCATATCGACCTGCTCTCCCCTCCAGGAGAATCTGATGCGGTCTTGCAAGTAGAAGGGACCTCGCCTACTTCTTCCCTTGTCGTCCGAGAAAAAGACGTCATACTCGCAGAAATTCAGCAGCAGTCCGAAATTGCAAAAATCCATCTGAAAGGACTCTCTGACGGGAATCATGCGCTCCTTATTTCTGGAACAGATCAGTATGGACGCCCCTTGCCCGAGACCACGTATGAGGTTGTTGTGGATACAACTCCTCCCACAATTCTCATCACCTTGGATAAAGAGCAAAGCAAAGCAGGGGTTTTCGCCTACATAATTTCTTCGAACGAAGACGCACATGTCAGGGTCGAGTCTGCGTCACCAAAGCTGGCTGCCATTTTTTCGATACGCGCCGGAAAAGCCCTCAGTATTGGGAAAGAAGTCGAGAATAGCAAAGAGCATGAAATACGCGTGAGGGTTGCCGACATCTATGACAATGAGTCGGTGCAAACCGCGCGCCAGCTGATAGAACTTCCCCAAGAGAGGCCTATCAAATTCGTCGCGGGAATTTTCGCTACAGGTGTTGTTGGGGCAGGAGTTCTCGGTATTGGGGCAGGAGTTCTCGGTATACGAAAAGGCCGCCTTTCCTCCATGAAGAAGCCCCCTACGGAAAGTACCGGGTAAGGCAACGCTTGTCCTGGGAGCAGGCACACGTCGGATAATCCTGCCATTTGAGCATTGCCCTGGGCTTGTTCCCAACAAGAGTGCAATCTCAAGCGGTGTCACTCTCGGAACCGTTCCCGGCTTTGCTCTGGCTGCTGGCCCCGCGTCTTGAGATGTGGTCAGTTCGTAACCGGGAACGGTTGCGGCTCTGGCTCCTGGCAGTTCGGCACTCTTGCTCCCTGGCAGCTTGCGCCGCATGATGCCCGCAGGGAAAATGTTTTTCCGGTTGTCGGGGGTTTTCCTGAGACAGGATCGAAGAAATGGTTGGGGTATAATTGGTTCGAGAACACAGAGTGTCGAGAATGCCTGTGTGTATCGGCAAATGCCCGCATCATGTCATGAGGGAAAAACCCTACGATCACCCTACGATCAGTGATGTGTTTCGGATCAGCGAGGTGTTTCGCGCAGACAGAGTGTTGTTGATGTTTCGCTGATGTGTGCGTGATGCGTCAGTTTTCGCTCCTGCGACGGGCAGTAGACGCACATATTTTCCAGGCAGACTGTTCAGTCTCATGTGCCACAATTGTGCACGCGGTGTATGCCCGTGAGGCTCGCTCGTAAAAAATAGCCACCTATTTCATCTTCAAATATGGCAAGTATTCGTATTTTATCTGGTATTCAGGCAACTGGGACCCCGCATCTAGGGAACTACCTGGGCGCGATAAGGTCTTGGGTGCAACACGCAAGTTCGTCAACTTACTTTATGATTGCTGATCTTCATGCGATCACAGTTCCAAAGGAACCGGAACTGTTGGCGCAAGGGCGCTTTGCCACAGCCGCGGGCCTGCTGAGTGCCGGACTCGAAGCGACAAGTGCCGTGGTTTTTGCCCAGTCTGTGGTACCTGAGCATACGCAGTTGGCTTGGTTGCTTGGTTCGATCACTTCAATGGGCGAGCTGCAGAGAATGACGCAGTTTAAAGCGAAGTCCGACAGTCTGCAAGAGACGGCATCCGCTGGACTTTTCACTTATCCCATACTGCAGGCCGCCGACATTTTGCTCTATGACGCTGATCAAGTTCCGGTAGGCGACGATCAACGTCAACACATTGAGCTTGCACGTGATCTTGCCATCAGATTCAACCATCGCTTTGGAGACACATTCAAAGTGCCTGTGGCGACTTTTCCTCCGGTGGGTGCACGGGTCATGGATCTTCAAGAACCAAGAGCGAAGATGTCGAAGAGTGCGAAGAGCCGGCGAGGAGTTGTGCTTCTCACCGACGACGATACCGCGATCCAACGCAAATTTCGCCGCGCGGTGACGGATAGCCATGAAGAAGTTGGCTATGACGCAAGCGGCCGACCTGGCATTGCCAACATGATTGAGATTGCGGCTGCGGTACGAACCGAACCAGTCGAGCAGGCAATTGAGCGGTATTCGGGTTGGAAGTACGGCAAGTTCAAGGACGAGGTTGCTGATCTTGTGATCAACCTTGTCGCGCCGATACGAGGAAGAATCGCAGAATTCCAGGAATCGCCACAGGAGCTACGCGCTCGACTGGGTGCCGATGCCGAGCGGGCAACACACATCGCGAGTCAGGTCCTGCGGCGCGCAAAACAAAATATTGGCCTTGGCGAGTTCTAGCTGAGCTTTTCTTGGGTTCTGGCCGCGTTTGTTGGGTGCTTCCGGGCAGAGACTTGGGCGGCAGGTACAGTTTTTGTGTTTGGACGCACGAGTTCCTGATAGGCATCCGGCTTTTTGTGTTCAGGTTTGATCGAGCAGCGGGGGTGGCTCTATGCCCTGGGCGCGAAGTCCTTCTTCGATATGGTGGTTCACTGTTTCGATCACGGCAATGCGCGCGTAGTTTTTAGAGTTTGCGGGGATGATGCGCCATGGCGCACAAGGCTGATCGGTATGGAGAAACATGTCTTCCAATGCTTCCAGGTACTCTGGTCGTTTTGCCCGGTTGCGATGATCCTCTGGCGTGAGCTTCCATTGTTTCAGCGGGTTTGTTTCTCTATCCCGGAAGCGTTTGCCTTGTTCTTTGTGGGAGATGTGCAGCCAGATTTTCACGAAGACCGTACCTTCTTCGCTCAGCATCTTCTCGAACCAGCGAATCTGTTGGTAAGAACGTCGCCACTCGTCATGGCTGGCAAACCTCTCAACCCGCTCGACGAGTACTCTTCCATACCAAGAGCGGTCCAAGACCGCCATACCACCCCAGCCAGGAAGAGAAGGCCAAAAGCGAGTCAGGAAATGATGGCGTTTTTCGCTGGGAGTGGGGGCGCTGAACTGATGCACGCGCACATGACGAGGATCAAGGCCCGAGACAAGCCGTTTGATGCAGCCTCCTTTGCCTGAGGCGTCCCAGCCTTCCATGACCACGCAGATCGGAGGCCCCAAAATCGAGGGAGGCATCATGCCGGCTGAAATGAGGCGGAGCTGTAAGAGACGCTTTTGGCCTTCGGTGAACCGAGAGGCTGTCTCTTCCCGTGAAAGTTTTATGTCCAGATTGAGTTTCTCAAGTCTGCTCATGCTTCTCATTGTGTCGCGTGTGAGTCCCGACATTTGATGCGGAACAGGCCAACTGTTGTCTTGCGTCTTTTTCTGTCTTTGTTTTCTTGCCTCGGAGGCTCACCCTGTAGGGAACAACAGTATGGCGGAAACATACGTGCCCATGACGGGTTGCTCTCGTCTTCTGCAGGGAGCACAAGACCGAAAAATCTCATCCCAAGCGAAATTCTGCTCGTCGTGCACGCTGAGCCGGCGAGAAGGCCAGAAGAGAGGGGAAGAACTTGTACGCTATTGCGACCGGTGCCGAGTGTGAGTGTGGCTGCTGCATATGCAGAGAAAAGAGCCGGCGAGTATGGTGCCGGAGCCTTCGTGATGTGGGCGCAAGCCACAAGCTGTGTTTGGCTGTGTGCTTGCCGGGAGAGCCTGCTTTTCAGTCGTCCCAGGCTGGAGCGAAAGGTGGGTCCACCAGGCGGAGCCTTTGATCTCGTGCCTTGATCGCGCTGTGTTCCTCTGGAGTGAGGGTGAAGTCGAAGACATCGAGGTTTTCTGCGAGCCGTGTGGGGTTTGTTGTTTTTGGGATTGCGCTGAGGTTGGGTTGGTCGAGCAACCAGCGCAGCGTCACTTGGGCCGGAGTTTTGCCGTGGGCGGCGCCAATGGCACGGATGACAGGGTCTTCACAAACTTTCCCGCGTGCGAGGGGAGCGTATGCGGTGAGGAGAAAACCATCTTCTTTTGCCATACGTGTGAGGGCAGTTTGCAAGAAGTAAGGATGGTATTCCACCTGATTGCAGAAGATGGGGGCGAGCTTACGCGCGGTCTGTAATTGTTTCGGTGTGAAATTACTTACCCCAATGGCGCGGGTTTTTCCCTGTGCTTGTAAGGACTGCATGGCGTCGAGTGTTTCTGCGATCTCATCAAAAGCGACTGGCCAGTGGATGAGGAGCAAGTCGACATAGTCGGTGCGGAGTTTTTTGAGGCTTTGTTCGGTTGAGGATTTTACTGCGGCAGCGGCGTGTTCTTTGTTGCCGATTTTTGTGGTGAGAAAGATTTGCGAGCGGTCCGGGCCGGCTTTGCGCATTGCCTTGCCGACTTCTCGCTCGTTTTGGTAGAGCTGTGCGGTATCAATATGGCGTATGCCCTGTTCCAGTGCTTCTTTTACGATGCGTTGGCAGGATCGACCTTGGGCATGCCATGTGCCGATGCCAAGAGTTGGAACAGTGATACCCTGAATGCAGACTTCTTCCATGCAGCTTTTTTCTTTCGAGGCGGGGACGAGATTGCTAGGTGGACATAGCATCGTGGCGCTGTCGATGTTGGCGGCGTATGCTCCGGTATTTGCCTTGGATACGTTGTGTGGAGAACGCGATGCAGAAGTCGCTTACCATCATTGCCTTTTTGAAATGGTTCGTCTCGGTTTTTGCAATGGCGTTGATATGGCAGGACATCATACGGCGAGCCGCGGATTTGCGGCGTTTCGTGTTTGACGAGTCGAGCCAGGTCCAAGTGTTGTGCGTATAGTGTTGTGTGCGCATGCGTCGGTGAAACAAGGGCTCGGGAATCTCGCGGAAGGTGCCAAGGAGAGCGAGTTCTCCCAGGAGCACACGGTCTGGCTCGGGACAGTTTCTAATGAGTCCGGTTTGACGCAGTGCGTCAGCACGAATCAGCCCGAAAACAGGACGAGTGGGATCAAAATACCTCCATATATAGGTGTGAAAACGCCGAAATAAATGTACTTGGTCAGTAATTCCAAGGGATTCGTCGCGAATATGGCGTTCAGTACCATTGAGTTCTGTAACTTGCATTGCGGGATAGCACAAGACGCTTTCCGGATGCGCGTTCAGCTCGTTCACGCATTTTTGCAGAAAATCTTTTGAGATCCAGTCGTCATGTGCCGCCCACTTGAAGTATTCCCCTTGTGCGATTTCAAAGACGCGAGAAAAATTTTTTGCGGCACCGAGATCGGTTTCGTTTCGATAGCAGCGCACTCTGCTATCGGCTGCTGCATATTCCTCCACGATCGCGACAGTGTCGTCGGTGGAGGCATTGTCGCACACGATAAGTTCAAGATCTGTGAAATCTTGTTGCAAAATAGAATCGATTGCCTGCCTGAGAAAGTGTGCACCATTGTGGACCGGCAAACCAATACTCACAAGGGGAGAAGCAGAACCAGAAGGTTGGAATTTTTTCATAGGACGCAAGAATATAAAGATGCTTATGTCCTGTCTAGGGGAGGATGTCCCCGGTGCTTCGGTAAAAAGAGGCAGAAAAAGTGTGCAGGTTACAACTGTGCTGTGACAAGGAGATATGGGAGCGCTGTCAGAAAACCGAAAAAAGTTTGGGTTTTCCGCTGAAGCTCCGGAGATCGCGTGTTGCAGGTAGCGCGTCTTTCGGGGTTGGGGTTGTGAGTAGCGCGTCTTGGTGTGTGTGTGCGTGCACTGAAAAGTGGTGTGTCCATTTTGTCTGGGCGCAGAGATTCGGGTATGTAAGAGTATGGAGAACTGCACCTAGGTGTTCGGGTCCCCAGTGGTACCGCCCGAGGTTGCCGGTCTGTCGGAGTCGCCGTGGTCATCCGGGGCGCTGTTCATTGGCTGGGGGAACAGGGCGCGGGTGGCCCGTCCGACGCGGGAACCTGGTCGCCGTCCGTGTTGCCGTCAGTCGTCAGTATGGATGTCAGTGGGCAGCCGGCCCGCGAGGCGAGGATCTGCGTGAATCTCCGCTGTGGCTTTCGACTCTCGGAGCAATCGTCCGACTGGCGAATAGTGTTGCAGGGCCGAGACCGCGGCAAGCGTGCGAATCAACTCATTCACGAAAACCGTCCGGTCCCATTTTGGCAGGAACATCACCCAGGGGAACACGTCATCCACCATCCCCAGACTGACCGAGTCAAGTTTCGAACACGATAACGAGTACCTCGTTGCTGGAAGAGCGATCCGGGTCAGCGTGGGGATGCCTTTGATGACGGCGGCATCGTCGTTCTGCACCCCCGATCAGCACCTCCGCGCTTGGTGATGCTTCCTCAGTTTCGGGTTGCCGTGGATGATGCTCAGGCTTGCGCAGTAATAATGTGGGCGGGGGCATCAAACACCATCTCCCCGTCGGCAGTCACATATTCGCTCAGCACGTCGTCAGCTTCGTCAAGGATCAGCTCGATCAGGTCGTCGTCAAGCGACACGCCCATCACGGGCAGCCAGCCGCGCAGGTCAGCCTCGACCATTGTGCGCACGCTGGGGAACCGGGCAGTGCCGTGTCGAGTGTCGATCGAAACCGTTGACGCGCCGGCCTCTTCGAACAAGCCTCGCAGCTTGTTGGTGTCGCCCAGAACAAACGGGGTCCGGAGCGCGTTCGCGGCGGCCGGACCGGCCCGTCGCTGCAACAGGTGAACCGAGACCGGATAGGCTTCCGAGCGCTCGAGCGCATCCCACACCGCAACAACAACCCGGGCGCCAGGCTTCGCGCAGCGGAGCATCTCGTGGATCGCCTGCGCACGGTCAGGAAAGAACATGAGACCAAACTGGCTGACCACGGCGTCGAATTCGTTATCATCAAAGGGAAGATCGCAGGCGTTGCTCTCGATCCAGCTCACGCCAGGCCCAATACTTTCCGCCACAGCAAGCATGCCACCGTCGACGTCGATCCCAGTCACCGCCCCTGTGGCCCCAACACGACCAAGGGCCTCACGGGCGAGCACCCCAGTGCCGCACGCAACATCGAGCACCCTGCTACCGCTGCGCACACCCGCTGCATCAAGCACCGGCACGGCCCATTGCCGAAACAACGCATTGACGTGCAAATCTTCATAGGCCCATGCAGCTTCAACAGCTGGGTCCACTTCATCTGACATAGCATTTCCGTTTCAGCGAAACTGGCTCCTGCCGACCTTACCGGTCCGCCACCGGAATAGCGATCAAACTTTGTTCCGACATGTCTTTGACGACGAAGACCTCTTTGCCAATGACCAATGCCCAGCAATCCGAGCCAGATTCCGTGGCCACCACACTGAAACGACCCCTACCAACCCCCTTCTCCAAATGACACCCGCCAAAGCCGCCATTCCCAAAACCCACCGTGTGCCCCCCTCTCCACCCCGCCACCAAACCCACGACAGACCACTACCCCAGGAAAAAGCAGTCGCATCTTTACTCCGACTCGCCTTGCCACTTTCTCAATATTTCCCGGACCGCAAGAGTTGTGGGG
>Ga0209345_10001267_pt1 | contig 30584 bp, 26 predicted proteins | sample Cruoilmetagenom7_FD_187294 | JGI IMG/M metagenome (GOLD analysis project Ga0209345, IMG submission 187294) | Oil polluted marine microbial communities from Coal Oil Point, Santa Barbara, California, USA - Sample 7 (SPAdes) (version 2) | ecosystem: Environmental > Aquatic > Marine > Oil seeps ...
GCCCGCTGGTCAGCGCGATCCGCACCGCATCTTGGCGAAATTCGTCCGTCCGTTTCAATCCCATAGTCAGTCTCCTTTGTTGCAGTAAATGCTATCAAAGGAGCGGCACAAATACGCGACAGGTCCAGCCCAGACATCAAGCAGATAGAAGTGATTGTTGTTCAAGTTGCCTTCTGTAAGGACAGAAAAGCCGACCAGTCGCTTACCCTGCTGGCTCGCATGCGTCGGTATCGTGAGAGGGGCGGGGCTTTCTTCTCCTGACGGAAGTTTCCTTGGGGTTTCCGGCCTTTCGATTACATCGAAGTCCTCTCCATCGGTCAGGATGACTGTGGGAGGCAGCGTCTTAGCTCCTTCGGCTTGGAGCACAACCCAAGTCTACAATCATCCTTGTTCCGATTCCGACTAACGCATGACCTCGGCGTGCCGGACGGCGTTCAGCTTCTCGATCCAGGGTTCAGGCAAACCGTGCTGGACGGCCCCCTCGCGGATCAAAGTGATATAGCGCAGCGACGGATTGCTGTCCTCGGGCAACCCGTCGGCGATCAGGCTGAAGGCGCGGAGCCTGTTGCCCTCACGATCCTCGACATCGAGCCAGACCGGATAGTATCGCCAGCCCGGCACGCCTTCGGTCGAGTGCAGCCAGACCATGTCGCGGCGGGTCATGCGGTAGAGCACGCCCCAGACCTCCGTCTCCGGGTCCGGCGCGATATTGGCCGGGGCGGACAATCCCTTGGGCCGCCCGTGCAGGTTGAAGCGCAGCCGATAGCCCGGCAGGCGGCCGACGCGCCATTCCAGGGGCGTCATCTTCCGCCGGTCCAGAAAAACGCTGTCGTTCATGTTGGCGCCGAAGGCGAAATACCAGACCTCGTCGTCTGGATGACCATCAAGCTGCAAGCCCCAGCCGCGATACCAGAGCCGCGCCAGCGGCCAGCTCCGCAGAATAATCGGCAGCCACAGGCGCTTGAGGAAACGGCGGAAGGCGATCATCGGGTTCCATTCGGCGCAAGTTTAGATATGCGCAGAAGCAGCACCAGTTGCAGCAGCGCGGCGAGGATGGCGGCGACGAACACCGCCTGGATCGAGACCAGCGAGACGAGCCCTGCGCCAAAGAGCGGCAGCAGCGCCGCGGGCGAGGCCATGGCGTTGAAATAGGCGGAATAGGCGGGGCGGCGATCGTCGGGAGAGATCTCCATCAAATAGCCGAGATAGCCGATGGTCACGCCGTTCATCATCGCGCCGATCACCACGAACAACGCCATGTAGCCGACAACGCCCGCCCCCAGCCCGAGCAGGACAAGGACGATCAGTGGCGGCAGCAATCTGATGGCCGCGACGGTTTGCAGCATTCGAAGTTTGCCCGCGCTGTCGCCGAGCTTGCCCCAGACCGGGTTCGAGGCAAGAGCGCCGGCGGTCTGCGCGCCAAGCAGCAGTCCCACATCCGCCGGTGTGACGCCGCTTTTGTCCGCCGCGACGACGTAGAAGGGCAGCGCCATCAGCGTCGCGCCCCCCAGCCATTGCGAATAAAGAAAAAGGCGGAAGCGGCCATCGCCGCTCAGAACATGCCAGCCGCCCCTGAGAAACGAGCGCACGTCCCCGGGTGTCTCTTGCCCGTCCTGGCGCGGCGGCATGGGCGGCTCTCCGGCCGAGACGAAGAGCGTCGATGAAAGGATCAGGAGCATCGCCGCGAGCCCAAAGATCAAAGCATAGGCCTGAAGGTTCGGGAGGATGTCGAGGCTGAGGCTGACGAAGGCCGCGACGCCAAGAGCGAAGATCCCGCCGCCGAAGAACCGCCAGGCCAGCATCCGGCTGCGCGCCTCGGAGCGGATCGAACGCCCGACGATATCATTGTAGGGCACGGCAACGACGCCGCTCACGAAGGCGTAGACCGTCCAGAGCGCCAGGAACGCCACCCCCAGAAGGGCCGGGGACAGGCCGCCACCGAACCAAAGCAAAAGCGCGATCAACCCGGCCATGAGCGCCCGGCCATAGGCGCCGAAGACGTAGAACGGCATCCGCCGCTCGGCCCGCTCGGCAAGAAAGCCCACGACGAGCTGCGGCAGAAGCCAGCCCAGGCGCAGCACGGCGCTGGCGAAGCCCACGGCAAAGGCGCTGCCGGTCAGCTGGAAAACAAGGCTCGCCACGATGGTCGCGGAATCGATCGCCGAGGCGCCGGCCTGAAACGCGGCGCCCGCGCCGGCGATGCGCCAGAAGCGGCCACGCTCGCCGGGATGGGGGGCGGCTTCAGACACGGATATCGGCGGCCTCCGCCTCAATGCGCGCGCGGCGGATGTCGATGCCCGATTGCCAAAGCACGATGAGCCCGACTCCCACGACGAGGATAATCGACATCATCCAGTTGAACAGGATCATCAGCAAGGCCTGTTCCTCTGGCACGCCGAGGAGATCGAAGGCCAGCGCCGAGCCGATGACGAAGCCGCCGGGCACCCGCACGAAACGCGAGAGCACCAGCGAGAAGCCGGCGAAGACCATCAGGAAGAGATAGTCGAACGGCGCCAGAACCACGCCCACAGCCAGCCCCGCCCAGAGGTAATGTGTGGCCGAGACCAGCTTGGCCGCCACCGCGCCGATCAGAACGTTCAGCCGATGCCAACGGCTTTGCGGCCACACCACGCCGTCGCAAAGCGATCCGCGCAGGGCGGCGCCGTTCGCGCGGAACCACTTCGCCACCCAGTCGAAGAGCCGGCAGATCAGCGGCCCCTCGCGCGCGAAGAGCGCGCGGAACCGGAACATCGCCCAGAGGAGAGTGCCGAAAAGTGCGAAGTTCAACGCGCCGGCGACGGCGAGGCCGAGCTCGAGGTTGCCCGCGATCTGCGGCATCTTTCCCGCCATCGCCACCAGCCCGGCGAAAAGCGCGAAGACGACACCGTCGATGAACCGCGCGAGGACCGTGGTGGTCAGCACCGTGCCCATCTTCAGGTCCTCCATCCGCGCGATCAGCCAGGAGCGCACCAGCGGGCTGATCCCGAGCGGCACCAGCACATTGGCGCCGTAACCCGCGAGCAGCGCGCTGGTCAGCCGCAGTGTCCGCACCGGCTTGACGTCATGCAAGATCTGCCGCCACTTCCAGCCGTTGACGAGTTGCTCAAGCAGGATCGTCAGCCCCAGCATCGCGATCCAGCCGGCATGGGCCGCGCCGAGCCCTTCCACAAAACGACCGAAGTCGAGGTCGCGATAGAGCCAGAAGATCAACGCCAATGCGACGACGCCGCCGACGAACGGCGGCAGCCATCGCGAGACAAGACGGCGCGTCCCGCCTTTAGACCGGGTGCTCGGCTCCATAAGGCGGGATTTGCGACCGGACCAGCCCGGCAGGTCATGATGTTCTATCTTTTCCGGCAAGTCAGCCCCCTGAAAAGGGACAGAATATCTTCTGTAGTATGCCGTCAAGGTGCTCAACGGGGCGCTCGCGATAAAGTTAACGTGTCGACTGAAGAAAAGAAGGTCTCTCGCAAATGTTGTTAAAAGGCTCGACGCCGACACCGCGCTTCGATTCTCTGACACGCTTATCGGGATATCTCGACCAACAGTGCATAGGGCAGCCATCACTGCCAGCATGGCCCGTATTCCTTCGAGCGCCGGAGTTGCTTATCGGCAGTTCCCCGAAGCAAGACGCGGATCTGGTCGAACGCCGGGATCGGCTCCCAGATCGTCGTAGATTTCTACCGCCCTGCACCGGCTTTCGTGGTCCATTGCTTGACCACTTCCCGGACGGGGTCGCGATGGTTTCACCGCCAGACGATCTCGTCGAGGTATCGCTGGAGGTGCTGTCGCCCCATGTTGTGGTAGATGCCGAACAGAGCACGCTGCATCTGGGAGATCTCCGCGTCGACCGTGTTCGCGTGGGTGCCGGTTTCCGGGTTGGCATATTCTTTCTGGCTGTGGATCACATACTGGTGGTCGGCCATGGTTTTTCCCAGGCCCCGGTAGCTCTTGCTTCCATCGGCCATTAGCCTCGTTGTCCCCGGGGCAAACCATTCCAAGAGAACCGGCTCGAGCGTTGCCCTTTTGTCATCAGAAACGGCCTTGACGCGCGCTTGCCCGTCCCGAGAGGCTGCTACGAAAATCATCGGCTTACCGGTGCCCTTGCCGCGTGGATAGTAGGCCCCTGAAAGGGATTTCGGGGCTCCCCCGACATATGCCTCGTCCACCTCGACGATGTCCTTTAATGGCAGTAGCTCGGCGTTGCACTCGTCCATCATTTCCCTGATGTCGTGTCCCCATCTTCCAGGCGGTCTTCTGGTTCACCCCGAGCAGCCGTGCCATCACGACCGAGGAGATGCCCTTTCTCGATGTTAGCATAAGGAACATCGAGCAGATACAGATATGCAGATCGAGCTCAATGCCGTGCATCGGGGTGAGCATGGTGACCGTAACTGGAGCCAGCAGTCTCGGCACTGGAAGAGCCCGGTCGGCAGGTCCGGCCGCTTAGCGCCGAGTTGCCTATCGACCCACAATGCGGACAGTGCCTGCCAGTCGACCATATGATACCTTCCAGGAAGTTTCGCGCGTGCATCTCGCTCGGCATCCGCTTCCAGGTTTCTGGAATAAATTTCAGTTCGGTGATCAACAGGACTCTCCGCTCGTTCCGCCTGTCGTGCAATATTGGCCCGGTGCGTGTTCGGCGAAGAATAAACGTGAAAAATCGCGCAAAATGCGGCGGAATGGCGGAAAAGATCAGCTAAGTCAGGTGACCTGCTCCCCATTGAGTCCGCTAATTTAGGTTAGCTCTGTTCAGGTTTTGGTCCTCTTCTGACCTGTTAGCATATTCGACTGGCGTCAGGCCAGCGAGGCTTGTGTGTGGGCGGTGGTGGTTGAAGTCGGTACGCCACGCAGCGATCAACTGGCGGGCATGGCGCTGGTTGTCTAACAGGTGCTCGTTTAGACATTCATCCCGCATCCTCCCGTTGAAGCTTTCCACGAACCCATTTTGCATGGGCTTGCCCGGTGCGATGTAGTGCCAGTCAACCTTTCGTTCTTCCTGCCATTTCAGGATCGCATTCGAAGTTAGCTCTGTGCCGTTATCGCTGACCACCATGCAGGGGTAGCCGCGCATCTCAGCAATGCGGTCCAGCTCACGACCCACACGGTCGCCTGAGAGCGATGTGTCGACCACGGCAGCCAAACATTCGCGGCTAAAGTCGTCGATCACGTTCAGAATGCGGAACCGGCGACCGCAGGACAGGCTGTCGGACACAAAGTCGAGCGACCACCGTTGGTTTGGCCCCTGCGGGATCGCCATCGGCGCTCGGGTGCCCACTGCACGCTTGCGACCGCCACGTATACGGACTGTTAATCCCTCTTCGCGGTAAATCCGGTACAGCTTTTTCCAGTTTACTTGCCAGCCTTCGCGTTTGAGCAGGATGTGCAGACGACGATAACCAAACCGCCGCCGCTCAGACGACAGATCCTTCAACCGATCTCGCAGATCAGTATCCGCTGGCCGCTTCGACGTACGCCGATAAACACGCGGGTCGATCCCAGCCAAGGCGCACGCCCGCTTCTGATTGTATCGTTTCTCTGTCATGGCCCAGGTCACCGCGCTTCTGCGTGAACCGGGCCTCAAAAGTTTTTTCCCAACATCTCCTTGAGCGTTGAGACATCCATCATCTGTTCCGCCAGAAGTTTCTTCAGTTTCGCATTCTCAGCTTCCAGCGCTTTCAACTTCTTCGCGTCTTCTTCGCGTCGGACACCTCCATGCCGCCATACTTAGATCGCCATTTATAAAACGTCGCATCACTGACGCCATGCTTGCGACAAAGCTCCTTCGCGCCAAGCCCAGCCTGATGCTCCTTCAATATCACGATTATCTGCTCTTCGCTGAAACGGCTTCTCTTCATCGTCTGTCTCCTTTTGAGAGAACAGGCTAACTCAAAAACCGGACTTTTCAGGGGAGCAGGTCATTTTCCATATAGGTGCGCAGGTAGATCAAGCCCTATCATCGACCATTCGACCTTTGACTGACACCAGCTCTCGTGTGTTGGTAGAACATAGGATTGATCGTCAATCACACCAGCTTTCACAAAAACGGTTTGGGGAAGGTGTTTAGATGTTCCGAATAGTGGAGCACCGCATCCGAGGCAAAAGTTACGGGTTAACTCTCTTCCCGCGTCCGAAACCTTAGTGAACGAACTAATTCTACCGGACATGACTTGAAAGCCGCTTGCTTCGAAAGGGACGGCGACACTGAATGCAGCGCCAGTGGATTTACGACAATCCGTGCAGTGGCAATAGCTGCCCGTTCCCAATGGACGGCCACATATCAGTCGTGCCTCGCCACAGAGGCAGGTAGCCGTAATTTCATCTGCCATATTACCCTCAAGCCTTCAGGACTTTACCAATATCTCACAGGCCTTCCTCTGTGACTATGGGCTCCAAGCGGACCTTCGCCGCGCTCACCACGAAGGGCCGCTAAGGACCGGAAACGGGCGATAGGCGTTAACGATGCTGCGGCAACGGATTATCTTCTATTGCGGGTAATCTGGCGGGCAGGATCGAGGTGGCGCGAAAGGCGGGCTTAGACCTATAAAGGCGGTAATCGCGCCCGCTCAGCGGGCACTTTCCATCAGTATCTCCACGAACGCTTGCGCGGGCGGCGCCAGCACCTGCGACTCGGGTAGCACCAGCTTCAATTCACAGGGTATACTGGGGCTGAAGGGACGTATTTCGATCTCAAGGTTCGAATAGGCGTCTGCTGTCAGAATGTCCATGATCGACACGCCCATCCCGCTCGCGACCAAGCTGCAGATTGGGCCTGTGTAGGTGGAGTCCAGAATGACGTTTGGCGTGACATTTGCCTCGTTGAACGCTTTCAGCAGTCGCTTTCGCATTAGGCTGCTCTCCGAAATCAGTAGCAGAGGGGTCTCTTTGAGATCCTGCGGCGCAACGGAGTTCAATTTGGCCAGAGCGTGGTCCTTTGGCATTACACAGACAAGGTTGGTCTCGGGCATCGTCTTGATGGCCACACCGTGGACATTAAGCGGCAAAAGCGCCAACCCGATGTCGCATCTGCCTTTTTCCACATGTTCGACGACCTCAGGCGATGGCCCGCTAACCAAGCTGATCACCACATCTGGCCAGCGCGCGTGAAAAGTCTTGATGACCTCGGGGAGAAAAAAATACGAATGCCCGACGGTAGAGGCGAGGCGCAGTCTCTTTTTGCGGTGAGCGCCGAGTTCAGTGGCGAACTTGACCATCTGTTCCAGTTCTCCGTAACAGCGTTCGACTTCCGCATGGAGAGCAATGGCATCCTTGGTCGGGTCGATGCGGCCGGCATGACGGGCAAACAGCTGTAGACCATACTCTTCTTCAAGGTCGCGGATCAGGCGGCTGATGGCGGGCTGGGTGACGCCAAGCACTTCGCCCGCTTGAGTCATATTTCCAGTTTCAATCACTGCGCGAAACGCCTCGATCTGCCGAATGTTAAATCGTAGCATGAAATTCGACCCCATCAGGTTTTGTTATGATGTGATGCTAATTTAGAATTTGCTTTATGCCCAGCCCTAAGCAAAGTTTCTACAAGATCGACCAGTCAGATAAATATCAGGCGGTCGCACAGGCACAAATCGGGAGCTGCAGGGAGGCAGCTTTCGGTAGGAATGAGTGCCAATATATCTCTGGGAGGAGACCGCTGATGAGACCGATGTACCTTGCGCTTTCTGCGAGCCTTTTGGCCAGCACCGCCATGCCGGCGATGGCCGGTAAGGCGGATGACACATTGAATTGGGCCACCGACAAGGAAGTCGCCGTTGTCGACCCCTATTTCAGCGTGACCCGTGAACTCGTCATCATGGGGCATATGGGGTGGGACGGCCTTGTCCTTTTCAACAATGAGACCGGCGAGTTTGACCCGCTGTTGGCCACCTCGTGGGAGTGGAAAAGCAACACTGAGGTCGAGTTCGATCTGCGTGAGGGCGTCGTCTTCCACGATGGCAGTACCTTTGATGCGGATGACGTTGTCTATACGATCAATTTTTTGGCGGACGAAGCCAATGGCGTTCCTGCACAGTCTGTCGTCAACTGGATGAAAGGCGCGACCAAGATCGATCAGTACAAGGTTCGTCTGGAATTGGTTCAGCCTTTCCCGAACGCCTTTGCCTATCTGGCGAATGAAATCTCGATCATGCCCGAAGGCTACTACGAAAATTCAACAATCGGTGCAGATGGCACTCGGGACCTGTCGAAGGTGACGCCAATCGGGACGGGCCCCTATACGGTCAGTGATGTGAGAACGGGTAAATACGTCAACTGGGCGAAGAATGACCAGTATTTTGCCGACGGGCCGAAAGGCACTCCTCAGATTGGCAACATCAACTTCCGGACAATTGGCGAGTCGAACACCCAACTGGCCGAACTGATGACAGGCGGGCTCGATTGGGCATGGGACGTGCCGAAAGAGCAGGCTCTGCGTCTTGAGGAAAGCGGACAGGTGCAGGTGGTCAACGAAAAGACGCTGCGGATTTCTTATCTGGCCTTTGATGTCGATGGCAGTTCTGGTCAGGATTACTTCACAGATCAAAAGGTCCGCGCCGCTTTTGCCCATGCCATCAACCGCGAAGCCATTGCAAAAGAACTGGTCGGCCCGGCCTCTGTCGCCATCCATTCCGCCTGCCACCCTGAGCAGTTTGCCTGTTCTCAGGATGTGCCGCACTATGACTATAACCCGGAAAAGGCCAAAGAGCTGTTGGCTGAGGCGGGATACCCGGACGGTTTCAAGTTCGACCTTTATGGCTATCGAGAGCGTGAGTTCACCGAAGCGGTGATCGGCGATCTGGCGGCGGTTGGCATTCAGGCCAATCTGAACTGGCTGCAGTACAGCTCGCTGCTTGAAAAAGTTCAGAACGGCGAGACCCCGGTGAACCACATGACCTGGGGTTCAAGTTCGATCCCCGATGTCGCGGCGATCACCAGCCATTTCTTCTCGGGCAGCAGCGATGATCCGGCCAAGGATCCGCGCACTGCCGAAGCGCTGGCGCGCGGTGATACCTCGGTCGATCCCGAAGTGCGCAAAGAGGCCTATCAAGAGGCGCTGAATATCATCGCCGAAGAAGTCTATTGGCTGCCGATGTTCACCTACGCCAAATACTACGTGTTCTCCAATGATCTCAACTTCACGCCCACCGCGGATGAGATCCCCCGTCTCTATGAGGCGAGCTGGAAGTAACACGCCGCTTGAGGGCGGGGCCGTATGGGCTTCGCCCCATTTAGGCTCCCCCAAACCTGCGGGTACCCAGAACCTGGGTATCCGCAGACGGGGCAAACCCAATATCCACAGCATTAACAATCGAGGTTGACCGGTGCTTGCATTCCTTCTCAGGCGAATATCGACGGCTCTACTCGTCGCTTTGACCGTGTCGTCGCTCACCTTTTCGCTCAATTTCCTTTCGGGGGATCCGGCCATTGCCCTTGCGGGCGAAAGCGCCACCCAAGAGGACCTACAGACCATTCGCGAGGCTTATGGCTACGACAAACCTATCCCGGTTCAGTACTTCAACTGGCTAACCGGGGCGCTGCAGGGGGACTTGGGCCAGTCGCATTACCTCAACCAGCCGGTTGCAGATGAGATCTTCCAACGCCTGCCCACCACCATGACACTTGGACTGAGCGCACTTGTCTTTGCGCTGGTCCTCTCGATCCCCTTGGGGGTGTTGGCGGCGATCCGACCCAACAGTCTGTTTGACCGATTTGCCCTGACCGTGGCCGTGGTGGGGCAGGCGATGCCCAGCTTCTGGTTCGCGCTGACGATGATGCTGTGGTTCGCCATCAATTGGCGCATCCTGCCGGTCTCTGGCAGCAATACCTGGCTGCATTTCGTCATGCCCTCCATTGCCCTTGGCTACTACATCACACCGGGCGTCATGCGCCTGACCCGAGCAGGAATGCTGGAAGTCCTGCGTTCCGACTACATTCGGACTGCCCGCGCCAAGGGGGTCAGTCGCTTCTCGCTGATGTTCAAACATGCGCTGCGCAACGCAATCATCCCGGTGGTATCACTGGCGGCCGTGCAGTTCGGCTTCATGCTGGGCGGGTCCATCGTGATCGAGACGATTTTTGCGATCAACGGCCTCGGCTTCTTGGCTTGGGAGTCGATCCAACGGGCGGACCTGCCGATGATGCAGGCCATCGTGCTGGTTCTCAGCTTTTTTTACATCGCACTCACCTTCCTCGCCGACGTTCTGAACGCTTGGCTGGACCCGCGGATTAGGATCGGATGATATGAGCACGCTGCAAAACAACGCCCCCACGATGCCCAGCGAAGCGCTCGTTCGCTCCCCCCGGCAGATGATGTTCCAACATGCGAAGACCCATCGCGGATTGATGCTCGGCGGCTTTGTCATCGCTGTAATCGTTCTGGTGGCCCTCCTGGCGCCGCTGATCGCACCGCATGATCCCTATGCGCAGATGCTGTCGCGCAAGCTGATCCCGCCGGTTTGGTTCGATAGCCCGAAAACAACTTGGGACCATGTACTTGGCACGGACCATCTGGGCCGCGACTACCTTTCCCGTCTGATGTATGGCGCGCGGATCTCGCTGATGATCGGTTTCTCCGCCATGCTGATCTCGGGAGTGATCGGCACCATCCTGGGCATCTGTGCCGGATATTTCGGCGGCCGGGTGGATATGGTGATCAACTTTATCATCACCACGCGCCTTTCGATGCCGGTGGTTCTGGTGGCGCTGGCCGTCATCAGCATTGTCGGGTCTTCGCTGACGGTGGTGATCTGGGTGATCGGCCTTCTGATCTGGGACCGTTTCGCGGTGGTGGTGCGCAGTGCGACCCAGCAGGTGCGGGGGCTGGATTTCGTGGCCTCGGCGCAGGCTTTGGGAAGTTCCACACCGCGTATCCTTTTCAGTGATGTCCTGCCCAATATCTCTAACCATATCATCGTGATCGCCACCCTTGAGATGGCCCACGCCATCCTGCTCGAAGCGGCGCTGTCCTTCCTCGGGTTGGGGGTGCAGCCGCCCACACCAAGTTGGGGGCTGATGATCTCGGACGCCAAGGGGCTGATGTTCTTTGACGGTTGGCTGATCGCCGTGCCGGGGACCGCGCTCTTTATGTTGGTGCTGGCAATCAATCTGCTCGGCGACGGGCTGCGCGACGTGACCGCCCCGGAGGACCGCAGCTGATGGGCAATCTGATGAAACACTCTGGCAAGATCGGTGAGCACATGACCAATTCGACCAAGCCAATTCTTTCGATCCGCAACCTCACGGTGGCCTTGCCGGTTCAGGTGGAACGCGCCAACGCGGTCGAGAACCTGACCTTTGACGTCCGGCCCAAGGAAATCCTCTGCGTTGTGGGTGAATCCGGCTCCGGCAAGTCGATCACGTCGCTGGCCACGATGGGGCTCTTGGCCTCCAGCCTGAAGGTGACCGGGGGGGAGATCGAGTTTGACGGACGCGATGTTCTGAAACTCAGCGAAAGCGAGCATAACAAGCTTCGCGGCGACCGTATGGCGATGATCTTTCAGGAGCCGATGACCGCCCTCAACCCGGCCTATACCGTCGGCAACCAGATCGAAGAGGTCTTGCGCGTCCACCGGTCCTTTGATGCGGCAGAGCGGCGTGAGCGCACGTTGAAGCTGCTGGATGAGGTGCGGCTTCCGGACCCCGAGCGGCTGTTCAACTCATACCCACACCAGCTCTCAGGTGGCCAGCGGCAGCGGATCATGATCGCCATGGCGCTGGCGCTGGACCCCAAACTCCTGATCGCGGACGAGCCGACCACCGCGCTGGATGTCACGACTCAAAAGCAAATCCTGCATCTGCTGAAACAGCTCAACGCTAAACACGACGCCGGCATCATGTTCATCACCCATGACTTTGGTGTGGTGGCCGAGATCGCCGACCGTGTGGTTGTCATGCGCCACGGCCAGATCGTAGAGCAGGGCACCGCCGATGAGGTGCTGAACAATCCGCAACACCCCTACACCCGTGCGCTGATCGACGCGGTGCCGCGCCGTGCCGAAGACCGCGAGATGACAATCTCGGAAAACCCGGTTGTTGTTGACGTGCAGGGGCTGATGAAGACCTTTCACACCTCAGGCGGCATGTTCAAGAAAAGCCGGACCGTCGCCGCGGTGAACGATATTTCCTTTCAGGTGCGCCGGGGCGAGACACTGGGCATTGTGGGCGAATCCGGTTCGGGCAAGACCACGCTGGTGCGCTGTCTGATGCGTCTCATTGACCCCGACAGCGGGGCAATCAACATCTCGGGTGTGGACTTTGCCAGCAAGACCGCTGCCGAGTTGCGCCGCCACCGCAAGGACATTCAAATCGTCTTTCAGGACCCCTATGGCTCGCTCAATCCGCGCCGCACCATCGGCAGCCAGTTGATCCAAGGCGCGATCAATTTCGGAATGCCGCGCGAAGAAGCGTGGAAGCGAGTCTATGAACTGCTCGAAATCGTGCAGATGCCAAAATATTCCGTTCACCGCTATCCCAGCCAGTTCTCGGGCGGTCAGCGCCAACGCCTGTGCATCGCACGCGCACTTGTGGTCAATCCCAAGGTGCTTATCGCGGATGAAGCGGTGTCGGCGCTGGACGTATCGATCCAGCGTGAGGTGCTCAAGCTGATCAACGACATCCGCGACCGGCTTGGCCTTACCGTAATCTTCATCACCCACGACCTGCGGGTCGCGGCGCAGATTTGCAACGAAGTGCTGGTGATGAAGCATGGCGAAGTGGTGGAACGGGGCGGCGTTGGCCGCATCTTCACCAACCCGCAGCATGAATACACCAAGGCACTGATCGCTGCGCAACCGGGGCAGGGCTGGGAGATACCCGACATGGCCGAATTTGCACCACAGACCCTGTCGGGTGGACATAAGGTAGCCGAGATATGAGCGACGCGGCTTATGACTTCATCATCGTCGGCGCGGGCTCGACCGGCTGCGTGCTGGCCAATCGCTTGTCGGCCAAGCCGGGCTTGCGCGTGCTGTTGCTTGAGGCCGGACCGCGCGATTTGAACCCCTGGATCCACATCCCTATTGGCTACTACCGCACGATGGATGACACGCGCATCAACTGGCAGTACCAGACCGAAGATGTGCCGCAATCTGCCGGTCGGCGCTTTGACTGGCCGCGGGGCAAGGTGCTGGGCGGCTGCAGTTCGATCAACGGGCTGGTCTATGCCCGGGGGCAGGCGGCGGATTTTGATCATTGGCGGCAGCTTGGCAATCCGGGTTGGAGCTATGCAGATGTGTTGCCTTACTTCCGCCGGGCCGAGGGTGCGTCGATCGACGATATCGACGAGGAATTCCATGGTCGCGACGGCCCGCTCGGTGTCAGCCGCGCAAGTGCGAACCCGCTGTGCGACGCCTATATCGCCGCGGCAGATGAGGCCGGCATTCCACCAAATCCCGATTACAATGGTCGTGAGCAGGAAGGTGCCGGATACTTTCAGGTCACCACCCGTAACGGCTGGCGCAGCAGTGCAGCGACAGCCTATCTGAAACCCGCCCGCAAACGGCCCAATCTACATGTGCAGACCGACACGCTTGTACGCCGTCTGATCCTCGAAGGCACCCGCGTGGTTGGGGTCGAGGTCGAACAGGGCGGCAAGGTCGAAACCCTGCGCGCCGGGCGCGAAGTGCTGCTGGCGGCGGGGGCGATAAACTCGCCGCAGATCTTACAGGTTTCGGGCATCGGTGACGCCGAGATGCTGCGCAGGGCTGGCGTTGATGTGGAGCATGATCTGCCAGAGGTCGGTGAGAACCTTCAAGACCACTACACCTGCCGCAGCACCTACCGCTGCGCGCAGCCTGTCACCGTCAATGACGAGGTCCGCAGCTGGCCGCGCAAGGTCGGGGTCGCGCTGCAATGGCTAAAGGACCGCAGCGGCCCGATGTCGCTCAGCGCGGGCCAGGTCGGCGTTTTTGCCAAGACCCGCCCGGAATGCGACACCCCGGATGTGCAATTCCACTTCTTGCGCTACAGCGCGCAGAAACGCGGCCGCACACTGGACCCGTTTTCAGGCTTCACCGTGACCATGTGTCAGCTGCGCCCAGAAAGCCGTGGCCATGTCCGGATCACGGGTCCGGATCATCGGGCGAAACCGGCGATCCAGCCGAATTACCTTGATGCAATCATCGACCGCGACACCATGGTCGCCGGTATGAAACTGGTCCGCAAAGTCGCGGCGCAACCGTCTTTGGCCGATTACATCAGCGAGGAAATGTTGCCCGGTCGTGATGTGACCAGCGATGATGCCCTGCTGGACTACGTTCGTGCCAATGGTTCGTCAATTTTTCACCCCAGTTCTACCTGCCGCATGGGAGTGGACACGGGCGCCGTGGTCGACCCGCGGCTCAGGGTGCATGGTCTGACCGGCCTGCGGGTGGCGGACGCTTCGATTATGCCGACACTGGTTTCGGCCAACACCAATGCCGCCTGCATCATGATTGGTGAAAAAGCCGCTGACATGATCCTCGAGGACATCGCCTGACATGACCCACATCGAACCCAAGAAGCGAGCAAGCAGATGAAGATCAAGGATATTAAGACCTTCGTGGTCGGCAATAAATCCATTCACCGGGGCGGTCCTTACTGGGTCTTCGTCAAGGTCACCACCGATTGCGGCACAGTGGGCTACGGCGAAATCTACGGCGTGGCGTTTCATCCCAAGGCGCTGACCGCGATGATCGACGACATGTTCGAGCGCCATTTCGCAGGCACGGACCCTTTCAAGATCGAACGCCACTTCCGACTGGTCTATTCGGCAGGCTTTTCCCAGCGTCCGGATCCGACGGTCATGGGCATCTTCAGCGGCATCGAGATGGCCCTGTGGGACATCATCGGCAAGGCGCTCGACAAGCCGGTCTATGAATTGCTCGGCGGGCAAGTGCATGAACGCCTGCGCAGCTACACCTATCTTAATGCCGCCCCCGATGCCGCGTCGAACCAGAAGGTCTATGACGATCCGGACGCTGCGGCAGAGCGGGCATTGGAATATGTCGCCCAAGGATTCACGGCCCTGAAATTCGATCCGGCGCGGCCCTATACTGCCTTTGATCCCCGCCAGCTTTCGATGGAGACCCTCGACTTTGCCGACCGCTATACGGCGCGTGTCCGGGAGGCGGTGGGCGCAAGCTGCGATATCCTGATTGGCACCCACGGCGAGATGTCCCCCTCGGGCGCGCTGCGCCTCGCGCGCAAGTTGGAGCCGCACGATCCGCTCTGGTTCGAGGAGCCGACACCGCCTGACAACATCTCTGGCATGGCTCTCGTCGCCGCCGGGACCCGCATCCCTGTGGCAACAGGCGAGCGGTTGACCACCAAATACGAATTCGCCGATCTGCTGCGCCAGAATGCTGCGTCGATCTTGCAGATGAACCTCGGCCGGGTCGGGGGCATTCTGGAGGCCAAGAAGGTCGCTTCCATGGGCGAGGCCTTTCACGCCCAAATCGCACCGCATCTGTTCTGCGGCCCGCTGGTCGGTGCGGCGAACATTCAGGTTTCTGCCTGTAGCCCGAACTTCCTCATCATGGAGGGGATCGAGCAATGGGGCGGCTTTCAGGCCGAAATTCTCAAGACCCCGATCCACTGGGAAGACGGCTATGTCATCCCACCGACCGCGCCGGGATTGGGTGTCGAACTCGATGAAGCCGTGGCCGAGGCCAATCCTTACACCGGCGAACGTCTGCAACTGCGGATGAAGGACACGCCAGCATGACCCAAACGACTGGAGACAACCCCATGAAGAACCCATTCTCGCTTGAAGGCAAAGTCGCCATCGTGACTGGCGGCAGCAAAGGGATCGGCCTGTCCATCGCGCACCACCTTGCCGCCATGGGCGCCAAGGTCGCCATCGCCAGCCGCAAGATTGAGGCCTGCGAAGCCGCCGCACAGGAAATCCGCGATGCCGGGGGCGAGGCGATGGCCGTGGCTTGCAACATCTCGCGTCGCGACGAATGTGAAGCCTTGGTGGCCAAGACCCATGACACATGGGGCCGTCTGGACATTTTCGTCGCCAACGCGGCGGTGAACCCGATCTATGGCCCGCTCGCCGACCTAACTGACGAGGCGTTCAACAAAGTAATGACCTCCAACGTCCACAGTGCGATCTGGTTCGCCAACGCCGCCATGCCGCATATGGCCGAAGCGGGTGGCGGGGCGTTCATCATCGTTTCCTCCATCGGCGGTCTACGTGGCTCGGCTACCCTGGGGGCATACGGCATTTCGAAAACAGCGGATGTCGGTGTCACGCGATCCCTCGCGGTGGAGTGGGGGCCGAAGAATATCACCGTCAACTGCATCATGCCGGGGCTGATCAAGACCGATTTCGCCCGCGCCCTTTGGGAGAACGACAGCCTGCGCGATGACCGTATTGCGCGGACCCCGGTCCGGCGACTTGGCGCGCCGGAAGACATCGGCGGGGTGGCGACTTTCTTGGCCGGACCATCGGCCCGGTTCATCACCGGCGAGGTCATCGTCGTGGACGGGGGGACAACCATCGTCGGGCCATAAGGCCGCGTTTCTGAGCAAAAACTGAACCCAAGCTGCAGGAGGTAGCGCAACGGCCGACTTTAGGCCGCGGCCTCTTGCACCTTGAAAACGGCCGCGGGCCGGAAAATAAAGGAGTAATATCAATGGATTTCGATCACAGCCCCAAGGTGAAAGACCTCTGCGACAGGCTCAACGCCTTCATGGAAGAGCACATCTACCCCAATCAGGAGCTTCACAATCAGCAGCTCCAGGAAATGGGCCACGGCATCGAGCACTGGGAAAACTGGGGCGGCGTACCGATCATCGAAGAGCTCAAACCCAAGGCCCGCGAGGCCGGGTTGTGGAACCTCTTTCTGCCCGAGAGCCGACGGGGTGGCGGACTGACCAACCTCGAATATGCACCGCTTTGCGAGATCATGGGTCGCGCACCTTGGTCGGCGGAAGTGTTCAACTGTTCCGCACCCGATACCGGGAATATGGAAACGCTGGAACGTTTTGGCACCGAGGCGCAGAAGAAAGAGTGGATGGAGCCGCTTTTGGCGGGCGAAATCCGCTCCTGCTTTTCCATGACAGAACCCGATGTCGCGTCCTCGGACGCGCGTAACATCAGCCTGACCATCACCCGCGAAGGCGATGAATACGTCATCAACGGGCGCAAATGGTGGACCTCAGGTTCGGGCGACTCGCGCTGCAAACTGTTCATCGTGATGGGTAAAACTGACCCAGAGGCCGAACCTTATCGCCAACAGAGCATGATCCTAGTGCCGCGTGACACACCGGGCCTGACGATCAAGCGGATGATCCCAGTCTTCGGCTTTTCCGACGCGCCGCATGGGCATGGCGAGATCCTTTACGACAATGTTCGCGTGCCTGCGGAAAACATCCTGCTGGGCGAAGGGCGCGGCTTTGAGATCGCTCAAGGGCGGCTTGGACCCGGACGCATCCACCACTGCATGCGCATGATCGGGCAGGCCGAAGTGGCCCTTGAGAAGATGTGCAAACGTGCGCTCGAGCGGCGACCCTTCGGCAAGCTGCTTTCCGATCAAGGCGTCACGCGCGAGCGGATCGCGGAATCCCGCATTATGATTGATCAGGCGCGTTTGCTGACGCTCAAGGCCGCGGACCGGATGGACAAGGTCGGCAATAAAGAGGCCCGCAAAGACATTGGCATGATCAAAGTCGTCGCCCCGCGCATGGCTGCGCAGGTCATCGACTGGGCAATCCAAGTCCACGGTGCCGCCGGGATTTCCAGCGATTTCGGTCTCTCCTACGCCTATGCACGGGCCCGCGCGATCCGCTTGGCGGACGGGCCGGACGAGGTTCACCAGAACCAGATCGCCCGGTTGGAACTGAAGCCTTACACCAATGAAAGGGTTTGAAATGAGCGCTCCTAAAACCATCGGTTTCATCGGGTTGGGCCAAATGGGCGAACCCATGTGCGCCTTCATTTGCAAGGGCGACACCCCCGTATTGTGCTATGACCGGGTGCCGGACCGAACCCCTAAGGGCGGCACCGCCAAAGATAGCCTTGCCGAGGTTGTTGCGGGTGCCGACACGGTCTTCCTGTCATTGCCCGACGGCAAGATCGTGAACGCTGTCGTCGACGATATCGCCGCCCTGCCGAATGTCGCGGGCAAGGTCATCATCGACATGTCCACCATCGGCCCCGCCGCCGCAAAACAGGCCGCCGCCACCATCGAAGGCGCGGGCATGACTTATGTCGATGCGCCGGTCAGCGGCGGGCGGCAAGGCGCGCTCAAGGCTGCGATCACCATCATCTGGTCCGGTCCTAAGACCGAAATGGAGCGGCATCAGGCAATCCTCGATCTGTTCAGCAAGAATACGTTCCATGTCGGTGAAACGCCCGGACAGGGGCAGGCGGTGAAGCTTTTGAACAACTTCCTGTCGGCCACGGCCATGGCGGCCTCCTCCGAGGCGGTGTTGTTTGGCTTGGCGCATGGGGTCGAGATGAAAACCATCCTCGACGTGGTGAAGGTCTCGACCGGTAATAATACGGCCATTGAGGACAAGTTCCCCAATCGCGTCCTGCCCGGCACGTATGACGCAGGCTTCTTCGCGGAACTGCTAAACAAGGACGTCCGCCTCTACAACGAGTTCGTGAAAGAGGCGGGCACCTCCAACCTGATGGGCGAACGCGTGGCCGAGGTCTGGAACCTTGTTGAAGACAGTCTGCCACCGCAATCGGACTTCACCCGCGTGTTTGAGGTTTTGGAAAAGAGGAACCGGTCATGAGCTATGAACGACCATATGAAGGGCTGAAGGTCGTTGACCTCTCCCAAGGACTGGCAGGGCCCTATTGCGGCATGCTGATGGCCCAGCAGGGCGCTGACGTGATCAAGATCGAACCGCATGGGGGCGATTGGGCCCGCCTGATCGGGGGCGTTTTTGGCGATCACACGGCCTATTCCATCGTTGCCAACACCGGCAAGCGGGCCCTGGCGATGAACCTCAAGAGCGAACCCAGCGGCGAGATCGTCGACAAACTGATTGCGCAGGCGGATGTCTTTATCGAGGGCTACCGTCCGGGCGTTGCCGAACGGCTGGGCTATGGCTACGAACGGCTGCGCGCGCTCAATCCGGGGCTGATCTATGTGTCGGTATCTGGCTTCGGGCAATGCGGCCCAATGCGCGACCGGCCCGCGATGGACCCGATGTTGCAGGCGTTCAGCGGTTTCGTTGCAGAAAACACGGGGACCGACGGTACGCCTCACCACACACCGGTCAGCTATTTCGACATGTCCACAGGGCTTTATGCGCAACAAGCACTGGCCGCTGCACTTTACGCGCGACGTGATGGGGCGGAGGGCCGCAAGATCGAAGTGAGCCTGCTCGAAGCGGCAGCCAGCATTCAGGCCGTGCGTCTGCTGAGCGGCTATCGCACCGGGCCGCGACGCGCTTCCACCGCGCCCTCGGGGACCTTTCAGACCAGCGATGGGCATATCCAGATCAACATCGTGCGCGACCGCGAGTTCAAGGTGTTCTGCGACCTGCTGAAGCTGGACGATCTTTGGGCCAACGAGAAGTATCACACCATTGCCGGACGCTTGGAGGATATCGACTTCCTCTACGACTACGTGCGCCGCTTCACCGCAAGCTGGAAAACGGCGGAACTGTCGGACCTGCTAAGCAAGGCAGGATTGCAGAACGAGGTCGTGCAGACCTACCGCGAGCTTGTACACCATCCGCAGGCCGAGGCTGTTGGCGTTTTCTCATGGCTGCAGCAAGCCGGTGCCAATGATCCTTGGCCGGTGCCGAATATCCCCGGCCTGCCGGCCTTCGTTCCGGGCGATGATCGCGCCCAATCCCCCACCGTCGGCCAGCACACGCGCCAGATCCTCACGGAGCTGGGCTACGGCAACGACCAGATTGACACACTCTATGCGGATGGCGTGGTCGCCTGACCACCCCTGCAGGCACAAAGCAAAAGGAATAGACAAATGGACGAGAAACTTTTCGAACTGGGCCTTCAGCAACGCAAGAAGGTCGTCGGCGCAGAGTATGTCGAGAAGAACCTCGCGGCAGCCGATGACTTTTCGCTGCCGTTTCAGGAAGCGATGACCGCCTGGTGCTGGGGCTTTGGCTGGGGCGATGACACCATCGACCTCAAGACCCGCTCGATGCTCAATCTCGTGATGCTGGCCGCTTTGGGCAAGATGCACGAATGGGAGATCCATTGTAACGGCGCGATCAACAACGGCGTCACGAAGGAAGAGATCCGTTCGATCTTGCACATCATCGGCATCTACTGCGGCGTGCCCCAGTCGCTGGAATGTTTCCGCCATGCCCGCAAGGTACTGGAAGAACGCGGTCTTCTGGAGGTTGCAGCCAAGTGAACGGACATCAGGACGGCATGATCACAGTCGATAAACATTACATCGACGGCGCGTGGGTCGCAGGGCAGGGCGGCAAGCCCTTCCCAATTATGAACCCCGCCACGGAGGCGCAGTTCGGCACCGTCACTCTGGGCAGTGCCGCAGATGTTGACCATGCCGTCGCCGCCGCCACACGCGCGTTTGCCAGCTTTTCGCTGAGCTCCAAGGCCGAACGTCTGGGATATCTGCGCGCGCTGCAAAAGGCGCTGGAAGACCGCACTGACGACATGGGCCGGGCGATCAGTCAGGAGATGGGCGCTCCTATGACATTGGCGCGCAACGCGCAAGCCGGCTGCGGGCCGCGTCATGCCGCCGCCTATATCGCAGCGCTAGAGGCGCATGAGGAAGAATACACGCTGCCAAATGGCGATATCATCCGCAAAGAACCCATCGGTGTCTGCGGTCTGATCACGCCATGGAACTGGCCAATTAACCAGATCGCACAAAAGGTGATGCCGGCGCTTGCCGCCGGGGCGACCTGCGTGCTTAAACCGTCTGAGCACACGCCACTGTCGGCGGTTATCTTTGCCGAGTGCGTGCATGAAGCAGGCTACCCCGCCGGCGTGTTCAACCTTGTCTTTGGTGATGGGGCCGATGTGGGCAGCGCCATGTCGCGCCACCCGGATGTAGCGATGATGTCTTTCACCGGATCGACCCGCGCCGGGGCCATGGTATCGCGCGACAGTTCCGAGAGCGTGAAGCGCGTGGCATTGGAATTGGGAGGCAAATCGGCCAATCTGGTCTTTGCCGATGCCGATCTGGAAACGGTTGTTCCGGCGTCGGTCACGCGCTGCTTTCTCAACACAGGTCAGGGCTGCAACGCGCCGACGCGCATGTTGGTGGAACGCAGTTGCTATGACAAGGTCGTCGATCTAGCGCGCCAGACCGCCGAGGCGCAGGTGGTGGATGATCCGGCCAAGGAAGGCAGCCATATCGGCCCGCTCTTTGATGAGATGCAGTTCAATCGGGTGCAGTCAATGATCCAGCTTGGCATTGACGAGGGCGCACGGCTCTTGGCGGGCGGACTGGGGCGGCCAGAAGGGTTGGCCAAAGGCTGGTTCGCCAAGCCGACTATCTTTGCCGATGTGAACAACGACATGCGTATCGCTCGCGAGGAAATCTTTGGCCCCGTGCTTTCGATCATCCCCTTTGAAACCGAAGAAGACGCCATCCGCATCGCCAATGACAGCGACTACGGCCTTGCAGCCTATGTCCAAACCGGCAGCGCCGCTCGGGCGCAGCGCGTGGCCAACCAGTTGCGCGCGGGGGTCGTGGCGATCAACGGACAGGGCGCGGCCTATGGCTCGCCTTTCGGGGGCTTCAAACTTTCCGGAAACGGACGCGAAGGCGGTGCCTTTGGGCTGGAGGAATATCTTGAAGTCAAAGTGATGCCCTCGATCGATGCGATGGCCGAAGCTGGCCGTTTCACCACGGCCTGAGCCAATACCGCAAGGAGCAGAAGATGTTGGACGCCTATATCTATGACGGACTCCGCAGCCCCTTCGGACGGCACGGCGGGGCGCTAGCGGCGATCAGGCCCGATGATCTGATGGCACAGGTCATCAATGCACTGATGTCGCGCAGCACCTTGCAGGCCGAATGGGTCGAGGATGTGGTGCTTGGGAATGTTTGCCAATCCGGCGAGGACAGCCGCAATATTTCGCGTTTCTCGGCACTGCTCGCCGGCCTGCCGGAAGCGGTCGGCGGACAGACAGTGAACCGGCTGTGTGGATCGAGCATGTCTGCCGCGCTGGATGTGGCGCGGGCGGTGACCGTCGGTGAGGGTGAACTGTTTGTTGCAGGCGGTGTTGAAAGCATGACCCGTGCGCCTTTTGTCATGGGGAAGTCTGCGACCGCTTGGTCGCGTCAGGGGGAAATTCATGATGCGACTGCGGGCAAACCTTTCCCCAATCCACGTTTTCAGGCGGCTTTTGGACAGGACAGCATGCCGCAAACGGCCGATAATCTCGCCGCCGATTACGGTTTGACACGCGCAGCCTGCGACGCTTTTGCCGCCAACAGCCAGCGCCGTTTTGAAACCGCTCGCAAAGGTGGGTTCTTCGACGGCGAGTTGATCCCGATTGAGATTGCTGGACGCAAAGGCGCGGTCACCACCGTGGCCGAGGACGAGCATCCGCGCCCGGACACCACGCTGGAAAAGATGGCCAGCCTGCGGCCGCTGGACCCGGCGGGTGTCGTGACCGCCGCGAATGCGTCAGGCATCAATGATGGCGCTGCGGCTTTGCTGATTGGCCAGAACGGCCTTGGCCCCGCGCCACGCGGGCGCATCCTCGCCGGGGCTGTATCGGGTGTGGCCCCTCGAGTGATGGGCATCGGCCCCGCGCTGGCCATCCCTAAGGCGCTCAGCCGGGCAGGGCTATCCCTTGAGCAAATGGATGTGATCGAGATCAACGAAGCTTTCGCGTCGCAGGTGCTCGCCTGCTGCAAGGCGCTCGACCTCTCGCCAGATGACAGCCGGCTCAATCCAAACGGCGGCGCCATTGCCGTGGGCCATCCGCTTGGTGCGTCAGGCGCGCGTCTCATGCTCACTGGGCTTCGGCAGCTCGAGGCCAGCGGCGGGCGCTATGGCTGTCTGTCGATGTGCATCGGCTTTGGTCAGGGCATCGCAGTGATCATCGAACGGTTGAAATGAACGGGGAAGGGGCAAGGGCCATGAAAGATAATGTCAGCGGATTGGTGGTCATCGAGACAGAGGGTGAGATCGGGTTGATCCGGCTGGCTAAGCCGCCCGTCAATGCCATCGGGCTGGCGCTCCGCACGGCGATCTATGAGGGCTTCAAAACCCTGCAGAAAGATCCCGCTGTCCGGGCCATTGTGCTCTACGGCGAAGGGCGCTTTTTCTCAGCAGGTGCCGACATCAAAGACTTTGGCAAGGCCGATATCCAACCCACCCTGCCGCATATCCTCAAAGCGCTGAATGACAGCGAAAAGCCAGTGATCGTGGCGCTGCACGGTGTAGCTTTTGGCGGAGCGCTGGAAGTGGCGCTGGCCACCCACCTGCGCGTCGGCGTCGGGGATTTGCGCATCGGCCTACCGGAAGTGAAGCTGGGGTTGCTGCCCGGCGCCGGGGGCGCGCAGCGACTGCCGAGGCTCTCTGGGCTGGCAGGGGCGATAGATATCATCTGTTCCGGGCGCGACGTGTCTGCGCGTGAGGCGCTGGACCTTGGCATTCTGGATCGACTTGCCGAAGGCGCGCCACGCGAGGCGGGCATCATCGCCGCGCGCGACGTGTTGGCCGGAAAGCTTGCTGCCCGCCGGACAGATACGCGCGATGTGGCCGAAGACCTTGCCGCAGTGAAGGCCGCAAAAGCACGCTTGAAGGCTAAGCGCCCTGCCTTGCAAGCACCGCTCACAGCACTGGAGGCCGTCTGCGCCGCCACCCTGCCGATTGACGAAGGGCTCGCCAAAGAACGGGCGCTGTTCATGGAATTGATGGCGGGAGAGGAACGTGCCGCGCTGGTGCATGCGTTCTTTGCTGAACGCGCCACTGTCGATATTCCTGAGAAGGCCGCGCACCCCCGGCAAATAGACCGCATCGCCGTGATCGGCGGCGGGACGATGGGGGTCGGCATTGCCACGTCCCTGCTCATCGGCGGTTACCACGTCGACCTGATCGAAGCGCAGAGCGAACGAGTCGCGCAGGCGCGTGCCGGGGTGGAGAGCAATCTTGCCGGCGCGCTGAAACGCGGCAAGCTGACCGAACAAGCGCATGATGCCGCTCTCGCTGCGCTGGACTGCGCTGACAGTCTGGATGCCGCAGGCCGGGCCGATCTGGTGATCGAGGCGATCTTTGAAGATATGTCAGCCAAGACGGCACTTTTCACCAAGCTGGATACGATCTGCAAACCCGGCGCGATCCTTGCTACCAACACCTCCTATCTCGATGTGAATGAGATCGCCGCCGCGACCAAGCGGCCCCAGGATGTGATTGGTCTGCATTTCTTCTCGCCCGCCCATATCATGCGGCTGATCGAAGTGGTGGTCGCGAAGGAGACCGCGCCGGACTGTGTTGCTTCGGCCTTCGCCTTGGCACGCAAACTCGGCAAGGTGCCGGTGCGGGCAGAGGTCTGCGACGGCTTCATCGGCAATCGCATCTTGACCCAATACCGCCGAGCGGCCGATTACCTACTGCTCGACGGCGCCAGCTTCACCGAGATCGACGGCGCGTTGGAGGATTTCGGCTTTGCCATGGGGCCCTTCGCGGTGTCCGATCTTGCCGGGCTCGACATCGCCAAGGCGACCCGCGATCGAAAAGCTGCCACGCGGCCAGCGGAGGAACGCTATTCCCGCGTGGCCGATCTGATTTGCGATCAGGGTTGGTTTGGTCGAAAGACCGGGCAGGGCTATTACGTCTACGAGGGCGGAAAGCAGCAGGGTGGCAACCCCGGAGCATTTGAGATTGTTGCAGCGGAGCGCCGCGCTCTGAACCTGCCCAAGCGCAGCTTCACCAGCGAAGAGATCGTTTCACGCTGCCTCACCGCCATGATCGCCGAAGCTGTCCGTGTGCTCGAAGAGGGCATCGCCTTACGGCCCGTGGATATCGATGCGGTCGAGCTTTTCGGCTACGGCTTTCCCCGCCACCGCGGTGGGCCGATGCATCAGGCGGACCTGATCGGCCCCGCAGAGCTGATCCGGCGGATTGAGCTCTATGCCAACGATGACCCCCAGTTTTGGCAAGTGCCGCACTTGCTGCGCGACATGGCGCGCGAGGGTCGCAGTTTTGCGGATCTGAACGGCGCATTGACAGGACATGTCACAAAAGGAAGCACAAAATGAGCGAGAATGGTGGCCCCCCCCTTATCACAGTCAGCGAAGCCCTCAGCTTTGACGAGGCCGCGCTAAAGGCCTATCTGTCCGACCATTTGGAAGGATTTTCCGGCGACCTGCAGGTGCGCCAGTTCAATGCGGGCCAAAGCAATCCAACCTATCAACTGTCCGCCGGTGGGCGCAAATACGTCCTGCGCAAGAAACCCCCGGGCACGCTACTGCCTTCTGCCCATGCCGTTGATCGCGAATACCGGGTGATGGATGCCCTGCGCGACACGCCGGTCCCGGTGCCGAAGATGCTGCATCTCTGCACTGATCCATCGGTGATCGGCACTGATTTTTACGTGATGGAAATGGTCGAAGGTCGGGTCTTTCACGATCCCAGCCTGCCGGGATTGACCCCGTCTGAGCGCCGTGCCTTTTACGAAAGCTTCATCAAGGCTTTGGCTGACTTGCATGCGGTCAAGCCCGAGGCTGTGGGGTTGGGTGATTTCGGCCGTCCCGAAGGATATCTGTCGCGTCAGGTCGCCCGCTGGACCAAGCAATACAAAGCGACAGAAACCGAGACCATCATGGCGATGGACAAGCTGATGGAATGGCTGCCAGCCAATCTGCCTGCCGATGACGAGGCCGCGATCGTACATGGCGACTTCCGCCCTGGAAATGCGATCGTGCGCGACGGCACGCCCGAGGTAACTGCGCTGCTGGATTGGGAGCTTTGCACGCTGGGCCACCCGCTCGCCGATCTGGGGTATGTCTGCGCGAATTATCACGCCGACAACCTGCCCACGGGGCAGTTCAAGGGGCTGGACTTCGAGGCCTTGGGGATTCCGACCGAACAGGAGTTTTTGGAACTCTACTGCCGCTATTCAGGGCGTGAGAATGTATCGAACCATCTGTTTTTCGTTGTGTTTTCCTTCTTCCGCAGTGCCGCGATCATTCAAGGGGTCTACAAGCGCGGACTTGATGGCAACGCCGCGTCGCAAAAAGCGTTGAAATTGGGCCATCTCGCCCGTGTGCGAGCCGAAAACGCATGGCGGATCGTGGAGCAGAACCTGTGATCTCTGCCCCGCAAAAGAGTGATCGGCAATGAAATACACCTCAAGATGAGTAGGGCTAAAATCATGCCATCCCTGTCCCACATCCATTCCGAGCCTCGCACCTGATGTCTGGGTTGGCGCCTATGGCCGGGCTCAAGGTCGTCGAACTGGCGCGAATTCTCGCAGGGCCTTGGATCGGGCAAACGCTCGCGGATCTCGGGGCGGAGGTGATTAAGGTCGAAGCCCCGGAGGGCGATGATACTCGCCGTTGGGGCCCGCCGTTCATTGAACGGACTCGGCCCGATGGCAGCACCGAAACGGTATCGGCTTATTTCCAATCGGCAAATCGTGGCAAGACCTCACTGACCTGCGACTTCACCAATCTCGCGGATCTGGCGGAACTGAAAGCGCTGATCGCGGAGGCCGATGTGGTGATCGAGAACTTCAAAGTCGGGGGGCTGGTCAAGTTTGGCTTGGACTACGCGTCAGTGGCAGCTGAGAACCCGGGTCTGGTCTATGCCTCTGTCAGTGGCTTTGGTCAGGACGGACCACGTGCCAAGGAGGCGGGTTATGATTTCCTGATCCAAGGCATGTGCGGGATCATGGACCTGACAGGCGAGCCAGACGGTGCGCCCCAGAAAGTCGGCGTGGCATGGGTGGATGTTTTTACCGGGCTTTACGGCGTGATCGGCATTCAGGCGGCGCTGGCCGAGCGTGCGCGGTCGGGACAGGGGCAACATGTCGATCTGTCGTTGCTGGATTGCGGGGTTGGCGTTCTGGCCAATCAGGCGAGTAATTACCTCTTGAGCGACGCCGCCCCCAAACGGCTCGGCAATGCGCACCCCAACATCGTACCCTATCAGGTGTTTCCGACCCAAGAGGGGCATTTGATTATTGCCTGCGGCAATGACCGGCAGTTCCGCAAACTCTGCGAGGTGCTGGATATGCCCGAGGCGGCTGGCGACACGCGATACGCGACAAACCCCGCCCGGGTTCGGCACCGGGATACGCTCTGTCGCCTGATTGCGGAACGCACCGCTCATCACACGAAAGCGTCTTTGATCGAACGGCTCACCGAATGCGGGGTGCCTGCAGGCCCGATCAATACGGTCGCGGAGGCGTTGAACGAGCCACAGATCGTGGCCCGCAGCATGCGGATTGACCCCGAGGGTATTGATGGGCTGCGCACGCCGGTGCGTTTTTCTCGGAGCCAACTGGCGCTGGATCGGGCAGCACCAATGTTAGCCACTGGTAGCCGCGGTTTTGGGTTTCGCAGGTAGATCAGTTCTAATGCCAAGAAGCCATTCGCGACGTGACTGTTTCGCAAGGCGCGCCTTCTGCGGTTTTTATGAGCATGTCATGCCGATGATATCAAACGGCAATGTGGATACTGAGCAAAGTCGGATGCGAACCTTCTGCTGCGTACCGGTCTCAAGCTTCGCGGGTCCTGCGTTCTCTTTTGCGAATTTACTAGCTACCAACCCTATTCAAGAGCGCCTGGATTGCGGAGAACAGCGGAAAACCCCTCTGGATGCCCACATTAGGCTGGAATACCGATCATGGCCGAACATGCGGCGGCTGCGATCCCGGGCCGCGCGCCTCACTTCCGACTACGAAGCGAAATGCCCTTAGGTTCAAGGCGACCCTAGACTTTTAGATCAAGCTGTTTCCCACACCTGATTTAAACCCTCTGCCATATCGGCTTCGATATCGCGTATTTCAGCAAGTTTGATCTGGCGATCTTTGAAAGCTGCCACCATTACTGCCGTATAGTTCTCGGGCGGCAATGTTGCATTGATTGGCTCTTTTGTTTTTTTGGGCAGCAATAGGTTGTTCGGCAAGCCAAACCTCTCAATTTCACCAATTGGAATTGCGGGGCTGCGATCACCGATTGCTAACTTGGACCAGCTGCTTCGGACCTTGGCTGTGAGGAGGTACATGAACAGCACGCGGGGATCGCAGTAGTGGAGCCCGTCTTTCGCGGGTGTTGACCTGCGGGGACGGAATATCAGAAGTGACTGAGCTGCCCATACTTTAGAGGCGTCAACTTCACTGCCGTTGACGTATGCAACCCGCCCGACTGGCCCCCGGTGAGCAAACAAGACGTCACCCGGCTTCAAGAGTTGTTCCTCTAAGCCTCTTTCTAACGTCGCACGTATATTGATTTGGCGTGATGCCCCGGAAATTTCGCCGTTTTCAGTGAGGTCGCCTGCGCGCACCTCTCGCAACAGCAGCGTCCCAACCGGGTCACCTTTCGTCGTCTTTGGCCGAATGATCTCGAAAAAATCGGCAAGCCGGTGCCTGGTGGGTTTGTAAGTGTTCTGGAAATGATCAGAAAGGCTACGCCCACCGGTGGGACCGTCGCCGAGATACCGGGAGGGTGCGAGCGAACCACCAGCAGCAAGTATTTCGTCAACAGCGACGACATCGGATTTCCCACGAAGGTTCCTTTGGTAGAGTTCCATACCAGTAAAGCGGTGTACCGTATCTGCGGACACCATCTGAATTGTTTCGTTTGCACCGTATGTTGCACCGAGTTTAATCAGGAACTGTCTTGGCGACGCAGCGTTGATCTCAGAAACCCTACTGATGCGCCCGCTCTCCAATAGGCGTTGCCGGGTACCTACAGTGACTGTCTATGGTCTGAACGTCTGGCGGCTTCGGCGCTGATTTCGCCAAGCTGCTCAGCTCGCAAGTATGGCATCGCATAGCCAAGCGCGGTCAGGTCGTTCAACAAGCGGACATGAGGGCAAGCGAATTGTCGGGCCAAGTCCTCGGCTATGATTGACCAGCCGCGGTTGGTCAATCTGGCGCTGCCCTCATGCACCGGACCCGCAACCGCGATGACAATTTCGGAAGGGGAGGCGGTGACCTGTCCTTGCAGATAGTCCTCAATCACCGCGTCGATGCTTGCCCAGTCCGTATTCGCCTATCTTTTGACGGAGCCAGCCTTCAACGCCCGTCTGGCAGAGCGCCAGACGGGCGTTGATGCCGCCGATATCCGCAACAAGACGCAGGGACATCAGTTCAGACGCAGGCCGGTGTCGGGCGCAAAATAGGAGACTTTGCCCAGATCGAATGCCAACCGCTGTGTCACGCCGGGTGAAGCGGTGGTTTCGGCGTGCAACCGCGCGGTGACATGTTTGCCGCCCAACTCCATGACGGCATAGGTGTCAGCACCAGCAGGTTCCACAATGTCGATCACGCAGTCGGCTTCCTGCGAGTCCGAGCCGGATTGCGCCTTTGCATCCGCAATGTTCTCGGGGCGCACGCCGATGATCACATCCTCCGGCAGGCTGAGGTTCTTGCGGTCCGTTAGTACCATCGGCCCGCCCGACTTGCGGGCAATTTCGATCCGAGTTCCGGCACTGTCTGATTTGGCCTTTGCCGGGATCAGGTTCATCGCCGGGCTGCCCATGAAGTCCGCCACAAAGAGGTTCGCCGGGTGGTTATAGATCTCTGCCGGCGTGCCAATCTGCTGAATGATTCCGCCTTTCATCACGACGATCTTGGTGGCAAGGGTCATCGCCTCAATCTGGTCGTGGGTTACATAGACCATAGAGGCGCCCAAACGCTGGTGCAGGGACTTGATCTCGGTCCGCATTTCGACGCGCAGCTTTGCATCAAGGTTGGACAACGGCTCATCAAAAAGGAACAGCTTCGGATCGCGCACCAAGGCGCGGCCCATGGCCACCCGCTGGCGCTGGCCGCCCGACAGATGGCCGGGTTTGCGGTTGAGCAATTGCTCGATCTGCAACTGTTGCGCTACATAGGCGAGCTTCTTGTCCTGCGTCGCCTGATCCACACCGCGGACCTTCATGCCGAAGGTGATGTTCTTGGCCACGGTCATCGTCGGGTAGAGGGCGTAAGATTGGAACACCATGGCGATGTCCCGGTCCTTGGGGCTGACATTGGTCATGTCGCGCCCCCCGATATGGACTTCGCCGCCGCTGATCGGCTCAAGCCCGGCGATACAGTTGAGCAAAGTCGATTTGCCGCAGCCGGATGGGCCGACCAGTACAAGGAAGTCACCCTGTTCGATCGACACGTTAATGTCTTTGAGGATCTCAATCGAGCCATAGCTCTTGTAGAGGTTGTTGATTTCGAGGATCGGAGCCATTGGTTTATCCTTTCACGGATCCAGCGGTCAGACCGCGGACAAAGTATTTCCCGGCAATCACATAGACCAAGAGGGTCGGCAGACCTGCGATGATCGCGGCGGCCATGTCCACGTTGTATGCCTTGATGCCAGTGGTCGAATTGACGATGTTGTTGAGCGCCACGGTGACGGGCTGGGTGCCTGCCTGACTGAACGAAACGCCGAAGAGGAAGTCATTCCAGATTTGGGTGAACTGCCAGATCACAGTCACCACGATGATCGGCAGCGACAGCGGCA
>Ga0209345_10001269_pt1 | contig 30577 bp, 32 predicted proteins | sample Cruoilmetagenom7_FD_187294 | JGI IMG/M metagenome (GOLD analysis project Ga0209345, IMG submission 187294) | Oil polluted marine microbial communities from Coal Oil Point, Santa Barbara, California, USA - Sample 7 (SPAdes) (version 2) | ecosystem: Environmental > Aquatic > Marine > Oil seeps ...
GCCGTAGGCGATCGCCTGTTCCGAGTGGAAAGTGCCCTGCGAGCCGGTGAAGCCCTGACAGATGACCTTGGTGTTTTCGTTGACGAGGACTGCCATGCTCTTATCCCTTCACCGCTTTGACGATCTTTTCGGCGCCATCGCGCAGGTCGTCTGCCGCGATCACATCCAGACCGGAGTTGCGGATGATTTCCTTGCCCTTGTCCACGTTCGTGCCTTCAAGACGCACGACCAGCGGCACTTTCAGGCCCACTTCCTTGACCGCGGCAATCACGCCCTCGGCGATCACATCGCAGCGCATGATGCCGCCGAAGATGTTCACGAGGATGCCTTTGACGTTGGGGTCGGAGGTGATGATCTTGAACGCCTCGGTCACCTTTTCCTTGGTGGCGCCACCGCCCACGTCGAGGAAGTTGGCGGGTTCGGCACCATAAAGCTTGATGATGTCCATGGTGGCCATCGCCAGACCCGCGCCGTTGACCATGCACCCGATCTCGCCGTCCAGCGCGATGTAGTTCAGGTCGTATTTCGAGGCGGCCAGTTCCTTGGGGTCCTCTTCCGTCTCGTCGCGCAGGGCGGCGATGTCGGAATGGCGATAGATCGCGTTGCCGTCGAAGCTGACCTTGGCGTCCAGCACCTTGAGGTCGCCCTTGTCGGTCACGATCAGCGGGTTGATCTCCAGCATCTCCATGTCCTTCTCGACGAAGGCTTTGTAGAGCTGGCCCATCAGGGTGACGCACTGCTTTATCTGTGCGCCTTCAAGGCCCAGCGAAAAGGCGATGCGGCGACCGTGGAAGCCCTGGTAGCCCGTGGCCGGATCGACGCTGAAAGTCAGGATCTTTTCGGGGGTGTGCTCGGCCACTTCCTCGATGTCCATGCCGCCCTCGGTCGAGCAGACGAAGGAGATGCGGCTGGTCTGGCGGTCCACCAGAAGCGCGAGGTAAAGCTCGGTCGTGATGCCGGAGCCGTCTTCGATATAGATGCGGTTGACCTGCTTGCCGACCGGGCCGGTCTGATGCGTGACGAGCGTGCGGCCCAGCATCTTCTTGGCTTCCTCGGCGGCCTCTTCGACCGACTTGGCAAGACGGACACCGCCTTTTTCACCGGCGTCGGCTTCCTTGAACTTGCCCTTGCCGCGACCGCCCGCGTGGATCTGCGCCTTGACGACCCAGAGGGGTCCGTCCAATTCGCCTGCGGCTGTCTTGGCTTCTTCGGCCCGGAAGACGACACGTCCGTCCGAGACCGGAGCGCCGTAGGTGCGAAGGAGGGCCTTCGCCTGATACTCATGAATGTTCATGAAATTGTCCCGTCTTGCTGCGATTGCGACGGGGTTTGGCACAGGTCGTATGCGGAAATAAACGGTTTTCGGCGGTTTTCGAGCTTTTGAGCGATAATTTTCGCATTTGTGATCACACCTAGAAAATCTGTGATCACAAGATGGACTCGGGCGAGTCACGGGCTGTCGGGGTGATTTGGCAAAGAATCAGGGCCGGCGCATGGCCAGCCCTGACAGGATAGAACACCGGTTTCGCATGCGAAACCTTTGGTTGTATGGCTTAGGCCAGCGAGGGGTCGATCTCTTTGCAGGCGGCCACCAGACCTTTGACGGCATCGACCGACTTGTCGAACATCGCCTGCTCGTCCTTGGTCATGGCAATGTCCACGACCTTTTCGACACCACCGGCACCGATCACAGTCGGCACGCCGACGTAGAAGCCTTTCAGGCCGTAGGCACCGTCCACATAGGCCGCGCAGGGCAGGACGCGCTTTTGGTCTTTCAGATAGGCTTCGGCCATTTCGATGGCGGATGTGGCGGGGGCGTAGAAGGCGGAACCCGTCTTCAGCAGGCCCACGATTTCCGCGCCGCCGTCACGGGTGCGCTGCACGATGGCGTCCAGCTTGTCCTGCGTGGTCCAGCCCATCTTGACCAGATCCGGCAGCGGGATGCCTGCGACTGTGGAATAGCGCACCAGCGGCACCATCGTGTCGCCATGGCCGCCCAGCACGAAGGCGGTGACGTCGCGCATCGACACACCGAACTCGAGGCTCAGGAAGTGGCGGAAGCGCGCGGAGTCCAGCACACCGGCCATGCCGCAGACCTTGTGGTGCGGCAGGCCCGAGAATTCGCGCAGTGCCCAGACCATCGCATCCAGCGGGTTGGTGATGCAGATGACGAAGGCGTCGGGGGCATGCTTGGCAATGCCTTCGCCCACGGATTTCATGACCTTGAGGTTGATGCCCAGCAGGTCATCGCGGCTCATGCCCGGCTTGCGGGGCACACCGGCGGTGACGATGCAGACATCCGCGCCCGCGATATCCTCATAGGACTGGGTGCCGCGCAGGGATGCGTCGAACCCTTCGGAGGGGCCGGATTCCGCGATGTCGAGTGCCTTGCCTTCGGGCGTGCCTTCGGAAATATCGAACAGGACGATATCGCCCAGCTCTTTCAGCGCGGCGAGGTGGGCAAGCGTGCCCCCGATCTGTCCGGCGCCGATGAGGGCAATCTTGGGTCTGGCCATTGGAACTGTCTCCGCTTGGTTGAATTTGCCGCATGGCCTAGTCCCTTCCGCGTCGCCGCGCAAGAGTGCTGCGCTGCGCTGCGGCAGCAAGGGGGGCTGTTGTCGGCGCGCGGATGGGGCTAAATGCGTGACAGGGCGCAATTTTCACGAGCAGGGCCGAGGATGGAGCTGGACGCGCAGTTTTTCATGGTAGCGATACCTGCCGTCCTGTTCGCGGGGATTTCCAAGGGCGGCTTCGGATCGGGCGCGGCTTTTGCCGCAGCGTCGATTCTGGCGGTGGCGCTGGAGCCGGGGCAGGCGCTGGGGATCATGCTGCCGCTTCTGATGCTGATGGATGTGGCCAACCTGCGCCCCTATTGGAAGAAATGGAGCGCGCCGGACGCCAAGCTTCTGATCCTCGGCGCGCTGCCCGGCGTGGCGCTGGGGGCCTGGCTTTACACGATGGCCGATGCGGATGTGTTCCGGCTGCTGATCGGCGCGATTTCGATCGGGTTTGTCGCGTGGCAGATGGGGCTGAAGCTGGGCCTGATCCGGGCGGCGCGGGCGGAACTGCCGCTCTGGGCCGGGGCGCTGGCGGGCGCGGTGGCGGGGTTCACCAGTTTCGTCAGCCACGCGGGCGGGCCGCCGGCCGCGGTCTGGCTGCTGTCGCGCAAGCTGGGCAAGACGCCCTATCAGGCGACGACCGTGATCGTCTTCTGGGCGGTGAATATCGCCAAGTTCGTGCCCTATGCCTTTCTGGGCATCTTCACGGCGCAGACCCTGCTGGCCGATCTGTTTCTGGCGCCGGTTGCCCTGCTGGGGGCATGGCTGGGGGTGAAGGCGCATCACATGGTGCCGGAACGCGCCTTCTTTGCGCTGACTTACGTGTTGCTGACGCTGACGGGGATCAAGCTGATCTGGGATGCGCTGACCTGAGCACCCTCAGGCCCCCTTGCCGGGGGCGGGTGGCGCGTCGGTCATCGTCTCATAGGCCTGGCCGCTGGCGACAAGGCAGGTGAGGCCGCTGGGCAGCGTCACGGTGATCGTCCAGCTGCCGCTGGCGTCGCTGGCGAACACCTCGATCACGGCGTTGTTGGCCCCCAGCCCCATGGACCGGCGCGTTTCGCCATAGGTGCCGGCCAGCCGTTCCACGACCCGTTCGCGCGGGGCGCAATCGGATGCGGTCTGTGCCTGCGCGGCGGGGGCCATTGCGGCAAGCGCGAGGGTCAAGAGGACCACGCCCACCGTCAGTATCGTCCTTTCCAGTGCCATCGTTTCGACCTTTCGCTGATCGTCCTGACATCACTGTGCGGGTCGAGCGTTTCGTTATGGTTAACGCGCCGCGCCGGGTGGCCAGCATACCATGGCATGCGCTTTTTTCTGCGATGCGGCACGAATAGTCTTGAAGGTTTCCACCAAAAAATGCGATCCGTGCGCAAGATAATTACAAGGAAGACTCAAGCCATGGACATTCGCCCCTATCGCTCGGTTCTCTATATCCCCGGCTCGAAAGAGCGCGCGCTGGAGAAGGCGCGCGAACTGCCCGTCGATGCGATCATCTTCGATCTGGAGGATGCGGTGACGCCCGATGCCAAGGTCGAGGCGCGCGCGACGTTGGCGCAGGCCCTGGCCGTGGGTGGCTATGGCGCCAAGGTGAAGATCATCCGCATCAACGGGCTGGATACGGAATGGGGCGCGGGCGATGTCGCGGCGCTGCGCGACGCGGGGGCGGATGTGTTCCTGCTGCCCAAGGTGAATTCCGCCGCCGATGTGCAGGCTTTGTCGGAGATGCTGGGCAACGGCACGCCGATCTGGGCGATGATGGAGACGCCGCTGGGCATCCTGAACGCGGCCGAGATTGCCGCGCATCCGCAGCTGACGGGCTTTGTCGCGGGCACCAACGATCTGGCGAAAGAGCTGAACTGCCGCTACCGGGCGGACCGTCTGCCGATGCAGATGGCCTTGCAGACCATCCTGATGGCGGCGCGGGCCCATGGGGTGATCGCCATTGACGGGGTCTATAACCAGTTCAAGGATGAGGAGGGCCTGCGCGCCGAATGCGAGCAGGGCCGCGACATGGGATTTGACGGCAAGACGCTGATCCATCCGGCGCAGGTCGATGTGACCAATACCGCCTTCGCGCCGTCCGAGACCGAGATTGATCTGGCCCGCCGCCAGATCGCCGCTTATGAGGAGGTCGAGGCCAGCGGGCAGGGCGTCGCCGTCGTGGATGGCAAGATCGTCGAGAACCTGCATGTCGAGACGGCCAAGAAAATCCTTGCGATGGCCTCTGCCATTGCGTCGCTGTGAGTGGAGTTCGTAGATGACCCTTCTGATCCTCGGCCTGATCCTGTGGTCCGGTGCCCACTACTTCAAGCGTCTGGCGCCCGGCCTGCGTGAGCCGATGGGCGACAAGGGCATGGCGCTTGTCGCCGTGGGGGTCCTGGGCAGTCTGGTCCTGATGGTCCTTGGCTATCGCCAGGCCGAGGTCATCCCCGTCTGGTATCCGCCGACCTGGACCGTGCATCTGAACAACCTGCTGATGGTAATCGCGATCTTCGTCTACGGGATGAGCGCCACGACCGGGCGTCTGCGCGGCAAGATGCGGCATCCGCAGCTGACGGCGGTCAAGATCTGGGCGGTGGCGCATCTTCTGGTCAATGGGGATCTGGCCTCGATCGTCCTGTTCGGCGGCATGCTGGCCTGGGCGGTGGGATCGGTGATCCTGATCAACCGGTCCAGCCCCTGGGTGCGGCCCGAGCCGGGTCCGGCCAAGAAGGATATCGTGCTGGTCGTGATCACGGTGGTGATGTTCGTGGTCATCACCGGAATCCACGCCTGGCTTGGCGTCTGGCCTTTCCCGGGGTGAACCGATGCAGCTATACCGTTTCCTGACCGCTGACGACACCGCCGCCTTCTGCCACAAGGTGACGGCGGCGCTGAACAAGGGCTGGGTGCTGCATGGCGGGCCGACATATGCCTTTGATGCGGCCAATGGTGTGATGCGCTGCGGTCAGGCGGTTACCAAGGAGGTGCCCGGCACCTATTCCCCCGATGTCATTCTTGGAGAGCAGTGAATGAAAATCTCGCAATTCCATGTGGTCCCGATCAAGACAAGCGCGGGCCGGTTCTTCGAGGATTATCACATCGGCCAGGTGATCGACCATGCCGTGCCGCGCACGGTCTCGGGTGGCGAGCGGGCGCTTTACCACGCGCTCTATCCCGCGCGGCATGCGCTCTATTCCTCCGACGAGTTCGCGCGGCGGTCCGGGTTGCCGCAAAGCCCGCTGGATGATCTGGCGGCCTTTCACATCGTTTTCGGCAAGACAGTGCCCGATGTGTCGCTGAACGCGATTGCCAATCTGGGCTATGCGCAGGGGCGCTGGCTGAAGCCGGTCTATGCGGGGGATACGATCCGCTCGACTTCCGAGGTGATCGGCCTCAAGCAGAATTCCAACGGCCAGTCGGGTGTTGTCTATGTGCGCACGCGCGGTCTGAACCAGCATGACGAGGCGGTGCTGGAGTATGTGCGCTGGGTCATGGTGCGCAAGAACAACACCGATGCGCCGTCGCCCGAAACGGTCGTGCCGCAACTGGCACCGGTGCTGACCCCGGATCAACTGGTGGTGCCCGAGGGGCTGGATTTCAGCAATTACGATTTCACCCTGTCGGGCGAACCGCATCGCTGGGACGATTACGAGATCGGCGAGACGATCGACCATGTGGACGGTGTCACGATCGAGGAAGCCGAGCACATGATCGCCACGCGGCTGTGGCAGAACACGGCCAAGGTGCATTTCGACGCCACCAACCGCGCCGACGGGCGGCGGCTGATCTATGGCGGGCATGTGATCAGCATGGCGCGGGCGCTGTCCTTCAACGGGCTGGCCAATGCGCAGATGATCGTCGGGCTGAACGCGGGCGCCCATGCGAACCCCTGTTTCAGCGGCGATACGATCCGCGCCTGGTCCGAGGTTCTGGACAAGGCCGAGACATCGGCGCCCGGCGTCGGTGCGATCCGTCTGCGGCTGGTGGCGACCAATGCGGCGGGGGCGTTCCGGCTGAAAAGCGATGACGGGAAGTATCAGCCGCATGTCCTTCTGGATCTGGATTACTGGGCCTTGATGCCGATGTGATCACAAAAACGGCGTGGCATTTCATGTCTGTCCCCAAGGTCGCTGACCCTGAGTCTTGTGTAAAACGGATGAGTCCATTCGGTTTTCCCCTGCTTGATTCCCATTTCGCGACTCCGGGGCGGCAGGTTTGTGATCACGGGCAAACCTCTTGTGATCACGAATACCCCCAATGCGTCACTTCGCGCAGATTTTTCTGCATGTCGGGGCTGTGCTGACGTGACAGAGCCGCTAAAAAGAGTATCAAGGCCGCAAAAGGCATCGAAAGGTATACCGTCGTGTGCAATGTTGGCGCCGGTCCTTTCGCAACCCAAGAAGGAAGGGACACATGGCTGACGTGAACCGGGGCAATCGCCCGCTTTCGCCGCACCTGTCAATCTATCGCCCGCAACTGACCTCGATCACGTCGATCCTGACGCGGATCACCGGCAATGCGCTGATCGTGGCGTCCTTGCTGATCGTGTGGTGGTTCCTGGCGGCGGCGACCTCGCCTGAGTATTTCGCGCTGGCCGATGCGGTCCTGACAAGCTGGTTCGGAGATCTGGTGATGTTCCTGTCGCTCTGGGCGCTGTGGTATCACACGCTGGCGGGTGTCCGGCACCTGATCTGGGACAATGCCAAGATGCTGGATCTCGATAGCGCCTACAAGCTGGGCTATGCGGTGATCGGCGGGTCGGTTTTGCTGACCCTGCTGACCGTGGCCGTGATCTGAGGAGGATGGACATGCGTTACCTGACAGACCGCAAGCGCGCCATGGGAATGGGATCGGCCAAGACGGGCACAGCCCACTTCTGGTCGATGAAAGTGTCCTCGGTGGCCCTTCTGATCCTGATCCCGCTGTTCGTCTTTACCTTCGGGCCGATCCTGGGCGCGCCGCATGACGAGGTGCTGGCCTATTTCGCGCATCCTTTTCCGGCCATCGTGGCGGGGCTGACCATGATCGTGGGGTTCAAGCACTTCAACGAGGGTGCCCAAACCATGATCGAGGACTATGTCCACGGGACGACACAGAAAATCGTGATCATCGCGGTGACCTGCCTGAGCTATGGCGCAGCGGCCACCGGGCTGTTCGCCATCGCCAAGATCGCGCTTTAAAACTTCGGAGACCGTTGCAATGGCAGCTTATGAATATGAAACCCACGACTATGATGTCGTGGTGGTCGGGGCCGGCGGTGCCGGTCTGCGCGCGACGCTGGGCATGGCCGAACAGGGCCTGCGGACCGCTTGCGTGACCAAAGTTTTCCCGACCCGCTCGCATACCGTGGCCGCACAGGGCGGCATCGCCGCCTCGCTGTCGAACATGGGGCCGGATCACTGGCAGTGGCACATGTATGACACCGTCAAGGGGTCCGACTGGCTGGGCGATACCGACGCGATGGAATATCTGGCGCGTGAGGCGCCCAAGGCGGTGTATGAGCTGGAACACTACGGCGTGCCGTTCTCGCGCACCGAAGAGGGCAAGATCTATCAGCGCCCGTTCGGTGGCCACACGACCGAATTCGGCGAAGGCCCGCCCGTGCAGCGCACCTGTGCCGCTGCCGACCGGACCGGCCACGCGATCCTGCATACGCTCTATGGTCAGAGCCTGAAGCAGAAGGCTGAGTTCTACATCGAATATTTCGCCATCGACCTGATCATGTCCGAGGATGGCGTCTGTCAGGGTGTCGTCTGCTGGAAGCTGGACGATGGCACGATGCACGTGTTCAACGCCAAGATGGTGGTGCTGGCGACGGGCGGCTATGGCCGCGCCTATTTCAGCGCGACTTCGGCCCATACCTGCACCGGCGACGGCAACGGGATGGTGGCGCGGCAGGGTCTGCCGCTTCAGGACATGGAATTCGTGCAATTCCACCCGACCGGCATCTATGGCGCGGGCTGCCTGATCACCGAGGGCGCGCGCGGCGAGGGCGGCTATCTGACCAACTCGGAAGGCGAGCGTTTCATGGAACGCTATGCGCCGACCTACAAGGATCTGGCCAGCCGTGACGTGGTCTCGCGCTGCATGACGATGGAGATCCGCGAAGGGCGCGGTGTGGGGCCGCAGGGCGACCATATCCACCTGCACCTGAACCACCTGCCGCCCGAGGCACTGCATCTGCGCCTGCCGGGCATTTCCGAAAGCGCGCGGGTCTTTGCCGGCGTGGACGTGACCAAGGAGCCGATCCCGGTTCTGCCGACCGTGCATTACAACATGGGCGGCATTCCCACGAACTACTGGGGCGAGGTTTTGAACCCGACTGCTGACGATCCCGACCGGATCGTGCCGGGCCTGATGGCCGTGGGCGAGGCGGGCTGCGCCTCGGTGCACGGGGCGAACCGTCTGGGCTCCAACTCGCTGATCGACCTTGTGGTCTTTGGCCGCGCTGCCGCGATCAAGGCGGGCGAGGTCGTGACAGCAGGTGCGCCGAACCCGAAGGTGAACAAGGCCTCGGTCGATTTTGCCTTCAACCGTTTCGACGGTCTGCGCCATGCGAAAGGCAACGTCGGCACCGCCGAGCTGCGTCTTGAGATGCAGAAGACGATGCAGGCCGATGCCGCCGTGTTCCGCACCGACAAGACGCTGGCCGAGGGTGTCGCCAAGATGGAGGCCGTCGCGGGCAAGATGGATGACATCAAGGTCACCGACCGCAGCCTGATCTGGAACAGCGACCTGATGGAGACGCTGGAACTGACCAACCTGATGCCCAACGCGCTGGCCACCATCGTCGGGGCCGAGGCGCGCAAGGAATCGCGCGGCGCGCATGCCCATGAGGATTATCCCGACCGGGACGATACCAACTGGCGCAAGCACACCATCGCGCGGGTCGATGGCACCAAGGTGGACCTGAGCTATCGCCGGGTCGTCACCGAGCCTCTGACCAAGGAAGCGGAAGGCGGGATCGACATGAAGCGGATCGCGCCCAAGGCACGGGTCTATTGATCCGTGCGACCGGCATAAACGCCCTGCGCGGGCTGTCGCTGGCGGCGCTCTGCGCCGCCACGCTTGCCGCCTGCACGCCTGCGGATCAGGACCAGCTGACCCGCGACGCGGCCCGCGCCGCGGTCACGCCGGTTCTGGTGCAGCGCTTTCCGGGCGTGCCGGTGCAACCGGCGGTGGACTGCATCATCGACAATGCGAACAGCCGCGAATTGCTGTCGCTTGCCGCCGACAGCCTGACCGGACCCACGGCGAATACTGTGGAACTTGTGACGAATATCGTGTCCCGGCCGGACACGCTCAATTGCCTGCTGGCCAATGGCCTGCCAGCCCTTCTGTGACGGGAGAGACATCATGGTGCAACTGACACTGCCGAAGAACAGCCGGATGCGGACCGGCAAGACCTGGCCCAAGCCGGAAGGTGCCAAGAACATCCGCACCTTCAAGATCTATCGCTGGAACCCCGATGACGGGGAAAACCCGCGGCTGGATACCTATCACGTCGATCTGGATACCTGCGGGCCGATGATACTGGACGCGCTGATCAAGATCAAATCCGAGATCGACCCGACGCTGACCTTCCGCCGCTCCTGCCGCGAGGGGATCTGCGGGTCCTGCGCGATGAATATCGACGGGATCAACACGCTGGCCTGCCTGCATGGCATGGATGACGTGAAGGGCGATGTGAAGATCTATCCGCTGCCGCATATGCCGGTGATCAAGGACCTGATCCCGGATCTGACGCATTTCTATGCGCAGCACGCCAGCATCATGCCCTGGCTTGAGACCAAGACTAACCGCCCCGCCAAGGAATGGCGCCAGTCGGTCGAGGATCGCGAGAAGCTGGACGGTCTTTATGAATGCGTGATGTGCGCCTGCTGCTCGACCTCCTGCCCCAGCTACTGGTGGAATGGCGATCGGTATCTGGGACCGGCTGCTTTGCTGCATGCCTATCGCTGGATCATCGACAGCCGCGACGAGGCGACGGGCGAGCGTCTGGACGAGCTGGAAGATCCGTTCAAACTCTATCGCTGCCACACGATCATGAACTGCGCCAAGACCTGCCCCAAGGGTCTGAACCCGGCCAAGGCGATTGCCGAGATCAAGAAGATGATGGTCGAACGCACCGTGTGATGCGGGCCTCGCTTGAGTATTTGAAGCAAGATGAAGGGGGTGGGCGTGATGGCCTGCCCCTTTTGCTTGGGCAAGAGGGCGTCGCATGCTGATCCCCATCGGGCTGATCATCGCCTTCGTGCTGATCGCGATTTTCGCGCGGCGGGGGATGCGGCTTTGCCGGTGGCGGATGGACCGGACGCGGGACCAGGACGGGTTGCAGTTCTTCCGCTGTGCGGCCTGTGGCGCGGAGGTGCTTGTGCCGATGGGCAAGACACCGCAGGATTGCCGTGATCCGCGCCGCGCCAAGAAAGGATAAGCGACCATGTCAGAACCAGCCGATGCCGCCGCGCGCCGCGCCGTGACTCCCGTGATCTGCTATCCGGTAGACACATTGCCGCAGCCGGATTCGGCACTTTATGCGCGGTTCCGGGCAGGGGCGGTCAAGACGGGCGAGGTCGTCGTGCCACCGCGCGAGGCGGGGACGTTCCGCGTGCCTGCGGGTGGGTTCTTTCGCATCTCGTCCATCGAGGGGCCGCAGGTGGGCGATCTCAACCTGTGGAACGCCGACGATCTGTCGGAACGGTTCTACAGCGGCAAGACGCGCGCGCTGCATGGCACGCATGTGACGACGGGACAGCGGCTGTGGTCGAGCTTTCCGAACTTGCGCCCCATGGCCACGATTCTGGCGGATACGCTGGGTTGGTATGGCAAGGACGATTTCGGCGGATCGGTGCATGACGTGATCGGCACGCGCTGCGATCCTTATACGCATAACCTGCTGTCGGGCGGGCAGTATCACCATTGCTGCCATTCCAACCTGACCCGGGAGCTGGCCGATGCCACGGGGCTGTCCCTGCACGAGGCCGAAGGGCATGTGCATGATGTGCTCAACGTCTTCATGTGCACCGGCTTCACTCGCGACACCGGGCAGTATTTCATGAAGGCGAGCCCGGTGCGGCCGGGCGACTATCTGGAGTTCTTTGCCGAGATCCCGCTGCTGGGGGCGCTGTCGGCCTGTCCGGGGGGCGATTGTTCGGCGGAACATTCCTCGGATCAGGCGGCGTGCCATCCGCTGCTGGTCGAGGTGTTCGAGACACCCGCCGCCCTGCTGGACGGCTGGACCAGCCCACCGCCCAACGGATACGACCGCAGCCACGGACGATAGGGTCGCGCGGCAGGGTCAGCTTTCGGGGAAGGCCGCCGCCAGCGCGATTTCGACCATGTCGCCAAAGCTGCTCTGGCGTTGATCGGCGGGCAGGGCGGCCCCTGTGAGCAGGTGATCGGACACGGTCAGCACGGCCAGCGCGCGCACCTTGTGGCGCAGGGCGAGGTTGTAAAGCTCTGCCGCTTCCATCTCGACGCCCAGGATGCCATGGCGGGTCATGATCTCGTTCAGGTCTGGGCGTTCGTCGTAGAAGACATCCGCCGAATAGATGCCGCCCACATGGGTCGGTACGCCGCGCGCCTCGGCTGCCGTGACGGCGGCGCGCAACAGCGACCAATCGGCATGGGGGGCGAAGTTCAGCTCGCGGAAGATGCCCGAGGAAGGGGTCGAGAGGGTCGTGGCCGCCATGGCGATGATCACGTCGCGGATCTCCACATGGGATTGCATCGCCCCGCAGGACCCGATGCGGATCAGGGTCTTCGCGCCATAGTCGCGGATCAGCTCGTTGGCATAGATCGACAGCGACGCCATGCCCATGCCCGAGCCGTGGATCGTCACGCGGTTGCCGCGCCAGAGGCCGGTATAGCCCAGCATCCCGCGCACTTCGTTGACCAGACGCGCCTCGTGCAGGAAGGTCTCGGCCGCCCATTTCGCGCGCAGCGGATCGCCGGGCATGAGGACGGTTTCAGCAATCTCGCCGGGTTTGGCACCGATATGGATGGTCATGGGCGAAGTCCTCAGCGGGAATACTTGATGAAGGGGGTCAGGGTCGCGATGCGGTCGTAAAGCTGCCGGGCGGTCGTGTTGAATTCCTGCGTCATCCAGTAGACGGCGGGGGTGCCACGGCGGTCGGCCTCTTTATACACAGCCTCGATCAGGGCGCGGCCGATGCCCTGTCCCCGCACATCCGGGTCGGCATAAAGGTCTTGCAGGTAGCAGACATCCTCCACGCGCCAGTTGTGGGCGTGCCAGATCGCATGGACCAGACCCACGGCGCGGCCATCCAGATCGGCGATGAAGCAGCAACGCTCCCTGTGGGCGGGGTCAAGCTGGCGCGCGAAGGTGGTCTGGAAGATGTCCTCGGGCAGGGTCGTTTCATAAAACGCCAGATAGGCGGTCCAGAGGCGGCGCCATTCGGCTTCGTCAGCGGCGGTGAGGGGGCGGATGGTCAGTGGCATGGGCAGGGTTCCTTGCATCGTTGGCCCATGTTGACGGCAGGTTTCGTCGGGGTGCAAGGGGAACTGCGCGGAATGCCGCCCCTTCGCGGGCGGCTTGACGGCACGATCCTGCCGCCCGGTTTGCACGGGGGGCAGGGGGTGACCATGTTGGCTGGGCGAGGCGGGCATTCGCCCTGCCGGACAACATGAAACACTGGAGGCATCCATGACACTGACACCACATCGCAGCCTGAAAGCCCTGATCCTGAGCGCATCCGTTGCCGCCTTGAGCCTTGGGGCGGTGGCGCCGGTCGCCGCGCAAACCGCCGATCCCGCGCCCGAGACGCAGACAGCGCCGCAGGTCGAGATGACCGATGCGAAGCTGGAGGCCTTTGTCACGGCGCTTCTGGGGGTCGAGGAGGTGCGGCAGGACTTTACCCCGCAGATCGAGGCAGCGACATCCGAGGAGGCGCAGGCCGAACTGGTCACGCAGGCCAATGCCGAGATCATTGCCAAGATCGACGCCGTGCCGGATCTGACGGTGGATGAATATGTGACCATCGCACAGGTCGCCCAGCAGGATCAGGCCTTGGGCGAGCGCATCGCCACAATGGTCGAGACGCGGATGGAGTGACGTTTGCACCAAACGGAAAAGGGGGCCATGTGGCCCCCTTTTTTCTTTGTGCCAGAGGCCGGTTACTCCGCCGCGACGGCCTTGGGATCGGCCAGCGTCACGATATCCATCATGATCGTGTTCAGCTCGAAATCCTTGGGCGTGTAGACGCGGGCGACGCCCATCTCCAACAGGCGTTTCGCGTCATCCTCGGGGATGATCCCGCCCACCACGACGGGGATATGCGTGAGGCCGGCGGCGCGCAGACGTTCCATCAGGTCGGCCATCAGCGGCATGTGCGAGCCTGACAGGATCGACAGGCCGATGACATGGGCCTGACCCTCGGTCGCGGATTTCACGATTTCTTCGGGCGTCAGGCGGATACCTTCATAGTCGATCTCCATCCCGCAGTCGCGGGCGCGGAAGGCGATCTGCTCGGCCCCGTTGGAATGGCCATCCAGACCCGGCTTGCCCACAAGGAACCGCAGACGGCGACCCAGCTTGTCCGAGACGGTGTTCACGGCATCGCGGATCTCGTCCAGCCCTTCGGTCTTGTTGCTGACCGAGCGGGACACGCCGGTGGGGCCGCGATATTCGCCGAAGACGGCGCGCATCTGGGCGGCCCATTCGCCGGTGGTGACCCCGGCCTTGGCGGCGCGGATCGAGGGTTCCATGATGTTGCGGCCTTCCTTGGCGGCGGCGCGCAGGTCGGCCAGCGCCTCGGCCACGGCTTTGGCGTCGCGTGCGTTGCGCCAGTCGTTCAGGCGGCCGATCTGTTCGGCTTCAACCGCCGGATCGACCGTCATGATGCCGCCATCGCCGGTCATCAGGGGCGAGGGTTCGCCCTGCTGCCATTTGTTGACGCCCACCACGATCGTCTCGTTCCGCTCGATCCGGTTCAGGCGTTCGGCGTTGCTGTCAACAAGGCGCGACTTCATGTAGTCGATCGCGCTGATCGCGCCGCCCATGCTGTCGAGGTTCGCCAGTTCGGCCCGCGCCCCTTCCTTGAGCGCCTCGACCTTGCGATCCACGGCGGGGTTGCCGTCGAAGAGGTCGTCGTACTCCAGAAGGTCCGTCTCATAGGCCATGATCTGCTGCATCCGCAGCGACCATTGCTGATCCCAGGGGCGGGGCAGGCCAAGGGCCTCGTTCCATGCGGGCAATTGCACGGCGCGGGCGCGGGCCTTCTTGGACAGGGTGACGGCCAGCATCTCGATCAGGATGCGGTAGACGTTGTTTTCGGGCTGCTGTTCGGTCAGGCCAAGCGAGTTGACCTGCACGCCGTAACGGAAGCGGCGGAATTTCGGATCGGTCACGCCGTAGCGGGTTTCGCAGATCTCGTCCCACAGGTCCACGAAGGCGCGCATCTTGCACATCTCGGTGATGAAGCGGATGCCCGCGTTCACGAAGAACGAGATGCGGCCCACAAGCTGCGGGAAATCCTCGGCGGGGACCTTGTTCTTCAGATCGTCCAGCACGGCGGTGGCGGTGGCCAGCGCGAAGGCCAGTTCCTGTTCCGGCGTCGCGCCCGCCTCTTGCAGGTGGTAGGAACACACGTTCATCGGGTTCCATTTCGGCACATTGGTATAGCAATAGGCCGCGACATCGGTGATCAGGTGCAGCGACGGCTTGGGCGGCAGGATATAGGTGCCCCGGCTGAGGTATTCCTTGATGATGTCGTTCTGCACCGTGCCTTGCAGCTTACTGATATCGGCCCCCTGTTCCTCGGCCACGGCGATATAGAGCGCCAGCAGCCAGGGGGCCGTGGCGTTGATCGTCATCGAGGTGTTCATCTGCTCCAGCGGGATCGCATCGAAGAGCGTGCGCATGTCGCCCAGATGGCAGACCGGCACGCCGACCTTGCCGACTTCACCCTTGGCCAGGATGTGATCGCTGTCATAGCCCGTCTGCGTGGGCAGATCGAAGGCGACCGACAGGCCCGTCTGGCCCTTGGACAGGTTGGAACGATAAAGCGCGTTCGAGGCCTTGGCCGTGGAATGGCCTGCATAGGTGCGGAAAAGCCAGGGCTTGTCTTTTTGCGTCTGTGTCATGGGGCCTCGCGTGAATCAGGATCGGCAATTTTATTGCGTTCCCGTGTTGATACTTGGAATTTTATGGCGCTGTCAATTCGCTGCGTTGCGGCATGGGGGCGGGGGCTTGGCTTTCGCATTTGATTTACCTTGGCAGGGATTCGCGCCATTGTCCCCCCTATGGGTGCTACTGTCGAAATGCCTGTCTGGCTATTGGTTCTGATCCTGCTTTTCGCGGGCGTGACCTTTGCATCGCATTTCCTGTTTCCATCCGTGCGCTGGTTCTTCCGCAAGCGCGCCGAGCGCGTGATCGACGAGTTGAACAAGCGGTTGGAGCGGCCGATCCAGCCGTTCAAGCTGGCGCGGCGCTATGACATGATCCAGCGGCTGATCTATGATCCCGAAGTGCTGCGCGCGGTGGCGGCCCATGCCGCCAGCGAGGGCGTGCCCGAGAACGTGGCTTTTGAGCAGGCGCGGCGTTATGCGCGGGAAATCGTGCCCTCGTTCAGTGCAAGCGCCTATTTCGGCGTGGCGACGCGGCTGGCCAAGATGATCTCGACCTCGCTTTACCGGGTGCGGCTGGGTCACTATGCGGGCGACGCGCTGGCGCAGGTGGACCGGGACGCGACGGTGGTGTTCGTGATCAACCACCGCAGCAACATGGACTATGTGCTGGTGACCTATCTGGCCGCCGAACGATCCGCGCTGTCCTATGCGGTCGGGGAATGGGGCCGCGTCTGGCCCCTGAGTGCGCTGATCCGCGCGATGGGGGCCTATTTCATCCGGCGCAAGCGGTTCGGCCCTCTCTATAAGGCGGTGCTGTCGCGCTATGTGCAACTGGCGACCGAGGCGGGGGTGACGCAGGCGGTGTTTCCCGAAGGCGGGCTGAGCCTGACCGGGGCCATCGCGCCGCCCAAGCGCGGTATCCTGAAATACATCGTGGACGGGCATGACCCGGAGGGGCGGGACGTGGTCTTTGTGCCGGTCGCCGTGAATTACGACCGCGTACTGGAGGACCGGGTGCTGGTGGCTGCCCATGAAGCGGGCGAACGCCGGTTCACCGCGCGGCTGAGCACGGTTCTGGGCTTTGTGGGCCGCATGTTGCGCCTGCGCCTCAAGGGGCAGTTCCACCGTTTCGGCTATGCCTCCGTCAGTTTCGGCGAGCCGCTGTCGCTCAAGGCGTTCGGGACCCATGTGCCCGCGCTGGCGGATGAGTTGATGGCGCGCATCGCCGCCGAGGTGCCGGTGCTGCCCGTGCCGCTGGTGGCGACGGCCCTGTTGCAGGCCGACGCGCCGTTGAACCGGGCGGAACTGGACCGCGCGGTGCGGGGGCTTGTGGAAGATCTGCCGGAGGCGCATCTTCACATGCCGCGCCAGGATGTAGAATATCTGACCGAGGTCGGGCTGCGGATGCTGATTCTGCGCCATCTGGTCGAGGAGGACGGCGGGTTTCTGGTCGTGGACCCGGCCGAGCGCCCGCTTCTGTCGTTTTACGCGGCATCCATCGCGCATCTCTTTCGCAGCCGCAGCGGATCGGCGCGGTAATGCTGCAACCGCTCGGTTATAAAATTACAAAATCATGCTTATTGCGGTTGCAATGTTGCGCGGCCAACTTTATTCCCAAGAGCAGATGCGCGATTCTGCATTGCGGCATGAGAACACGCGCTTGAAACAGTGACCAACACGGAGGTTGAGATGGCTCTGGATACGCATACCGGGATCGCGCCTTATGATGCGCCCGAAAAAGACCTCTATGAAATCGGCGAGATGCCGCCCCTCGGCTATGTTCCAAAGCAGATGTATGCCTGGACGATCCGGCGCGAACGGCACGGCGCGCCTGAAAGCGCAATGCAGCAAGAGGTAGTGGATACCTGGGCGATCGACAGCAACGAGGTGCTGGTTCTGGTGATGGCTGCGGGTGTAAACTACAACGGCGTCTGGGCCGCGCTGGGCCAGCCGATGTCGGTGTTCGATGTGCACAAGGCGCCCTATGCCGTGCTGGGATCGGATGCGTCCGGGATTGTCTGGGCGGTGGGTGACAAGGTCAAACGCTGGAAGGTGGGCGACGAGGTCGTGATCCATTGCAACCAGGACGATGGCGACGACGAGGAGTGCAACGGCGGCGATCCGATGTTCTCGCCCAGCCAGCGGATCTGGGGATACGAGACCGAGGATGGCTCCTTCGCGCAATTCGCGCGGGTGCAGGCGCAGCAGTTGATGCCGCGCCCCAAGCACCTGACCTGGGAGGAGAGCGCCTGCTACACGCTGACGCTGGCCACGGCCTACCGGATGCTGTTCGGACACGAGCCGCATGACCTCAAGCCGGGGCAGAATGTTCTGGTCTGGGGCGCGTCGGGTGGCCTTGGCTCCTATGCGATCCAGTTGATCAACACGGCGGGAGCCAATGCGATCGCGGTGATCAGCGAAGAGGACAAGCGCGAGTTTGTCATGTCGCTGGGCGCCAAGGGCGCGATCAACCGCAAGGATTTCACCTGCTGGGGGCAGTTGCCCACCGTGAACACGCCCGAATACAACGCCTGGCTCAAGGAAGCGCGGCGCTTCGGCAAGGCGATCTGGGACATCACCGGCAAGGGCGTGAGCGTTGACATGGTGTTCGAACATCCGGGCGAGGCGACCTTCCCGGTGTCGTCGCTGGTGTGCAAGAAGGGCGGCATGGTCGTGATCTGCGCAGGCACCACCGGCTTCAACTGCACTTTCGACGTGCGCTACATGTGGATGCATCAGAAGCGTTTGCAGGGCAGCCACTTCGCGCATCTGAAACAGGCGAGTGCGGCCAACAAGCTGATGCTGGAGCGCCGGCTCGATCCCTGCATGTCCGAAGTGTTTCCCTGGAATGACATTCCCAAGGCGCATACCAAGATGTGGAAGAACGAGCACAAGCCCGGCAACATGGCGGTTCTGGTGCAGGCCCCGCGCACGGGATTGCGCACGCTGGAAGATGTGCTGGAGGCCGGTCGCGGCTGATTCTGACAGCCGGTCCATCTGATTGACAGTGAAGCCCGCGAATCGGTTAACGGTTCGCGGGTTTTTCTTTAACCTTCAGCTTTTGAAGCGATATCAATGTCTTGTCGTTGGTCGTCCCGCCATTTCCGGGGGGCTGATTTTCGTGGATAGGGGCTCATCACGGGCTGTGCCTATAGTGTTCTGTGTCCGGCACCCGGTTGCATCGCTCCGTGTGCCGGGTTTGTTAATCCTTCCTTAACCAGTTCAGGGGATGTCTTGTCATGCAGAATGAATGGCTTTTGGATGTCCTTGCCGATCTCAGAAGTTTCGCGGGTGAAAATGGTATGAACCGGTTGTCACGGCAGTTGGACCAGACCCGCGCTGTTGCCGTGATCGAGCTGGCGTCCTGTCGCGAGGAGGCGCCACAGGCGTTGCCGACAGATGAGAGACGGGCTGGAGCGGATACTTGAAACGGTCGAGGGGGCCTCGGTTCCCGGCGACATGCAAACCGCGATCGAGGTGCTGAGGGAAATCTTCGGCGTCCATCACATGGTCTATCACTGGGTCAGCGCCGCCGGGCAGCAATATGGCTGCGGCACCTATTCGCCCGCCTGGGTGGCCCGATATCTGGAGCGGGATTATCTGCGCATCGACCCCGTCGTGACCGGGTGCATGCAGCATTTCCAGCCGGTCGACTGGAAGCAGCTGGACTGGAGCGGCAAGGCCCAACGTGCCTTTCAGGCCGATGCCATCGCGCATGGCGTGGGGCGTCAGGGGTTCTCGATCCCGATCAGGGGGCCGAACGGACAATTCGCCCTGTTCACCGTCAACCACGACGCCGATGATGCGACATGGGCGGCCTTTGAGCAGCGCCACCGGCGTGACCTGATCCTGATCGCGCATTATTTCAACAGCAAGGCGCTGGAATTCGAACCCGGACGCACCCCGCCGACCGCACAGGCCCTTTCCCCGCGCGAGGTGGATGCGCTCACGCTGCTTGCGATGGGCTACAGCCGCGCGCAGGTGGCCGCGTCGCTGTCGATTTCGGAGCATACGCTGCGTGACTATATCGAAAGCGCGCGGCTGAAACTGGGGGCCTCGAACACCACCCATGCCGTGGCGCGCGCGATCAGTCGCGGGCTGATCCTCGCGTGAGCCGGCCCTGATCCAGGGGCAGCCATCGGTTTCAGAAAGATGAACGCGCCGCCCGGCCCGCTTGGCCCTTGTTCATCTTTTCCCCTTAGCCCTGTTGCCTCAGCCAGGGACAAGGGGGCGGCGATGCTGCGATACGTGACGGCACAGGAAGTGACGCGGTTTCCGCGTCTGCGCGAGACGATGTTCCGCGACCGGGCGGCGCAGTTCCACGACCGGCTGGGATGGGCGGTCGATGTGGACCAACATGGCCATGAGCGGGATCAGTATGACGCGCTGGACCCGCTCTATGTCATCTGGCAGGCGGCGGATGGACGGCATGGCGGCTCGATGCGGTTCCTGCCGACGATGGGGCGCTGCATGGTGAACGAGCATTTCGCGCATCTGAACGGGGGCATGCCGGTGCGCGACCCCCTGATCTGGGAATGCACGCGCTTCTGCCTGGCGCCCGGTGCCGGGCCGCAGGTCGCCGCCGCCCTGATGCTGGCGGGCGGCGAGTTGCTGGAGCGGCAGGGCCTGCGGCATTTCGTGGGCGTGTTCGACGCCAATATGGAGCGGATCTATCGCCGCATCGGGTCCTGTCCGCAGGTTCTGGGCCATGCGGGCGCGGGGCGCGACCGGGTCAGTCTGGGCCTGTGGTCGCTGACGGCGGCGGCACGGATGCGGGTGGCCCGGCGGGCGGGGCTGTCGGCGGCGCTGTCCGATCTGTGGTATCGCCGGGCCTTCGGGGCGGCGATGGCGCGGCCTGCGTGATCGCGGCCTCTGGCCCTTGGCGCGGGGCGGTTGTAGGGTCGCGCCATGACCCTGCCCGCTGTCACATTTTCCGAAGATCAGGCCGAAGCCTTTGACCGTATCGCCGGGGCGCTGCGGGGTGTGGGCGTGGACCTTGAAGAGGGTATCCTGACCCCGCCGACCGAAGGCGCGGCCCGTGTGCTGGCCGTGATCGGCAAGGCCGGATCGGGCAAGACCTTGCTGCTGGCCGAACTGACCCGCGCGCTGGAGGCGGTGGGGGTGGAGCTTGTCTCGGGCGATTACGAGGGCAAGCGCCGCAAGGACCGGCGCACGCTGGCGATCCTCGCGCCCACGAACAAGGCAGCGTCGGTCCTGCGCAATCGCGGCGTGCCCGCGACGACGATCCACCGCATCATCTATACCCCCGTCTATGATCCCGAATACGAGCGGGTGGCCGAATGGCTGGCCGGCAATGGCGAACGCCCCGAGATCGAGGGGCTGACCGATGTGGCGCTGGACCGGGCGCTGGCCTTCTATCAGATCCACAAGTCGATCCCCGGCGCGCTGGCGGCGGCGGGCTTGCGCGGGTCGGATTTCATCACCGGATGGAAGCGGCGCGAGGAGCCGCTGGATATCGGCCTGGTGGACGAATCCTCGATGTTGGACGAGCGGCAGTTCACCGACCTCAAGGATATCTTCCCCACGCTGATCCTGTTCGGCGATCCGGCGCAGCTTGCGCCCATCAACCAGCCCGGCGGGATGGTCTTTGACAGCCTGCCCGCGCCCGCGCGGCTGGAACTGCACCGCATCCACCGGCAGGAGGCGGACAACCCGATCCTCGATCTGGCCCATGCGCTGGCCGATCCCGCCCTGACCTTCGAGGATTTCGAGCGGATGGTCGAACAGGCCGCCGCCCGCGACGACCGCGTGGTCTGGGGCCAGCGGGTCGAGGTCGATCTAATGGCGCGCAGCCCGGTGTTGGTCTGGCGCAATGCCACGCGCATCCGCCTGATCCATGCCTTCCGCGCGGTGCATGGCGCGCCCGAGGATGAGCTGCTGGAAGGAGAGCCCCTGATCTGCGACGGGCTGGAGCTGCCGCTCAAGCATCGTAAGAAACGGCTGGATCTCGAGGCGAGGGGCCTGATCAAGGGCGCGCAGGTGATTTACCTTGGCGCAGGGCGCAAGCCCGGTTTTTCGCGCCTGCATGTGATCGGGGCCGAAGACCCGCAGGTCAACGCAGCCTCGATCGTCAAGATCGAGAAGCCGGACGAGGAAGAGCCCTTCATCCCCTATGCCGCCAAGATGGGCGCGACCTTCCTGCATGGCGCGGCTGTCACGATCCACAAGGCGCAAGGGTCCCAGTGGGAAAACGTGCAGGTCTTCGCCCCCGATCTTTATGCCGCGGCCCGGATGGGCCGGTCCGAGGCGGGCCAGCCCTTGTGGAAGCGGCTGGCCTATGTGGCGATCACCCGCGCGCAGGAGCGGCTCTACTGGGTGGTGCGCAACCGGTTGTCGAAACCCTCGGGGCCGCTGCGTGTGGATGACCTCAAGGCCATGACCGCGCCGTCGCTGAGCCTCGAGATGCAGGAGGAGGGAGAGGTATGAAATCCATCGTCATCACGGGGGCCAGCGCCGGGATCGGTGCGGCCTGTGCATCGGCCTTTCTGGCGGCAGGCTGGCGCGTTGGATTGGTCGCGCGCCGCCGCGATGCGCTGGAGTCGGTGGCGGACGGGCATGATGCGGCCGTGGTCCTGCCCTGCGACGTGACCGATCCGGCGGCAGTGGATGCCGCCTTTGACGGTTTTGCGGCACAGGCCGGACGGCTGGACGTCCTGTTCAACAATGCAGGCAGTTTCGGCCGCGCCGCATCCATCGACGAACTGGGGGTCGATGAATGGCGGCAGGTTGTCGATGTGAACCTGCACGGGATGTTCCTGAGCGCGCGCGCGGCCTTCCGCATCATGCGCGCGCAGGACCCGCAGGGCGGGCGGATCATCAACAACGGCTCGATCAGCGCCCATGCGCCGCGCCCCCATTCGGTCGCCTATACCACCACGAAACACGCGATCACCGGGCTGACCAAGAGCCTGTCGCTGGACGGGCGCGCCCATGACATCGCCTGCGGGCAGATCGACATCGGCAATGCGCGGACCGAACTCCTCGAGGGGATCATCGCCGCCACGCCGGACAATCCGCCGCCCACCATGGATGTGGTCGATGTGGCGCGCGCGGTGATGCAGATGGCCAGCCTCGGCCCCGAGGCGAATGTGCAGTTCATGACCATCATGGCGACCAAGATGCCCTTTGTCGGGCGCGGCTGACACCCGTTTCATCTTGCCACAAATACTCGATACCCCGCCCGCCGCCACGCGCCGTCTGCGGGATCAGCCCTGCCGCAGCACCACGCGGAAGAAGGCCGAGGCACCCCAGCCCGCAAGGATGGCGATGGCCAGCGACATCAGCCCGTAGATCAGCGGCTGTTGATGCGCGAGGGTGAAGAGATAGCGCTCCAACCCGACCTTGCGCACGTCGATGACGGTCTCATACTGCGCGATGACCTCGCCCGCGCGGGCCAGGAAGATGCGCGTGCTGTAGGCCCCTTCGGTCAGGTTCGCGGGCAGGCTGATCGAACTGCGGAACAGTGTCTGCTCCTGCACCTCGACCGACCCCTCCAGCGATTTATAGAAGCCTTCCGCGGTGCGGATGCGGATCAGCGCCTCGGTGAATGTCTGCGCATCGCCCACGGTTTCGGGCGCGCCGACAGAGCGGATCGCAAGGGGGATCGAGACCCGGTGCCGCAGGTCGTCCGTCTGCGACAGCACCTGCGCCAGAGGACCGCTTGTCGCCACCGCGTAGAAGGACGGGGCGCTGTCGATCTCGACCGAATCCGTGTTGATCCACATGCCCAGTCTGCGGTCCTTGCGCCGGATCGTCAGCGGGGTCGATGGTCCGGCGATGGTGACGATCACGTCCAGATCGCCTGCGGGGATCGCCTCCTCGCGCTTGATCGCGCCGAAGATCAGGATGTCCGAGCCTGCGAAATTCGTGGTGATCGAGATACTGCTCTGGCTCAGGCCCATCACGACCTCTTCCGCCTGCGCGCTGCGCGGGACAAGGGCGGCGACTGTCACGACAAGGCTGAGCAGCAGGTTGCACAGGCGGATCATGCGCCACCCCCTGCCGCGCCGATGGAGTAAAGCTCACCGGGCATCAGAAGCAGGTCTAGCGCCAGCTTGCCGCAGACCGCCAGCACGAGGATCGCCAGCAGGATGCGCAGTTGCTCGGCCCTGAGTTTGACGCCGATCCTTGCGCCGACCTGCGCGCCGATCACGCCGCCCAGCAGCAGCAGCACACCCAGGATCACATCGACGGTCTGGTTGGTGATGGCATGCAGCATCATCGTGAAGGCGGTGACGAAGATGATTTGGAACAGCGAGGTGCCGATCACCACCTTGGTGGGCATACCCAGCAGATAGATCATCGCGGGCACCATGATGAAGCCGCCGCCGACGCCCATGATCGCGGTCAGCACGCCGACGCTGACGCCGATCAGCACCGGCGGGATCACCGAGATATAGAGGCCAGAGGTCCGAAACCGCATCTTGAAGGGCAGCACATGCACCCAGTTGCGATGCCTCCGCTTGGCGCTGCTGCTGCCGCTGCCCGCCTTGCGGGCCTTGCGGGCCTTGCGGATCGCGTTCAGGCTTTCGACGAACATCAGCGTGCCGATGATGCCCAGAAAGAAGACGTAGAACAGGGTCACCAGCAGATCGACCTGCCCCAGCGCCTTGAGGTAGTTGAAGATCATCACGCCCATGCCGGCGCCGATCATGCCGCCGCCCAGCAGGACGGTGCCCATCCTGAGATCCACGGTCTTGCGCCTGAGATGCGCCAGCACGCCCGAAAAGGATGAGGCGACGATCTGGTTGGTCCCGGTCGCCACGGCCACGGCGGGGGGAATGCCGATGAAGAACAGCAGCGGCGTCATCAGGAAGCCGCCGCCCACGCCGAACATTCCCGACAGCACACCCACGATCCCGCCCAGACCCAGCAGCAGGTAGGCATTGACCGACACTTCGGCGATGGGAAGGTAGATCTGCATGGCTATCCCTAGCGCGCGTCGGATTGAAAAGGCAAGCGAAGCAGGGTGAATTTCCCCTCAGGCCTGATGCTGCGGAGCAATCTGGACTTATCCGCCGTCCTCAGCGCTCTTTCACATAGGGTGCGCCCCCGGCGCGCGGGGGCACGGCCTTGCCGATGAAGCCCGCCAGAATCACCACCGTCAGGATATAGGGCAGCGCGTCCATGGCCTGCACGGGCAGGGTGACGAAGCCCAGATCGAGGTTCTGGTAGCGCAGGGCGATGGCCTGCAGGAAACCGAACAGAAGCGTGGCGTAAAGCGCGTGCCACGGCCGCCATTTCGCGAAGATGAGTGCTGCAAGCGCGATATAGCCGCGCCCCGCGGTCATGTCCTGCACGAACCCGGCTTGCAGGGCGGTTGCCAGATAGGCCCCGGCCAGCCCGCACAGCAGGCCGCAGATCAGCACCGCGCTATAGCGCAGGCGCACCACGGAAATCCCGGCGGTGTCCACGGCCTCGGGGTTTTCGCCCACGGCGCGCAGGCGCAGGCCAAAGCGGGTGCGATAAAGGATCCACCATGTCAGGGGCACACAGGCGAAGGCCACATATACAAGGATCGAATGGCCCGAGATCAGCTCGTAGTAGATCGGGCCCAGAACGGGCACCTCGCGCAGCGCCTCGGCCCCCGGCAGGGTGATCCCGCCGAACCGCCCACCGCTGAGCAGGGCCGGGGTGCGGCCGCCTTGCTGGAACCAGCTTTGCGCGATCAGCACGGTCAGGCCCGCGGCCAGAAAGTTGATCGCCACGCCCGAGATCAGCTGGTTGCCACGAAAGGTGATCGAGGCCAGACCATGCAGGCCCGACAGCGCCAGCGAGGCAAGGATGCCCGCGCCAAGGCCGATCCAGACAGAGCCGGTGACGGCGGCGATGGCGGCGCTGAAAAAGGCGGCGGCCAGCATCTTGCCCTCAAGCCCGATGTCGAAGATGCCCGCGCGCTCGGAAAACAGGCCCGCCAGACAGGCCAGCAGCAGCGGCGTCGCCAGCCGCACCGTGGAATCCAGCACTTGCAGGACGGTCATCAGGTCCATCACGCACCCCTCCGCCGCAGCGCCATGAACAGCTTTTCCAGCGGTATCCGCACCATGTTGTCCAGCGCGCCGGTGAACAGGATCACCAGCGCCTGAATGACGATGATCAATTCGCGCGGGATCGACGTCCAGAGCGCCAGTTCCGCGCCGCCCTGGTAGAGAAAGCCGAAGAGGATCGCCGCCAGAAACACGCCGAACGGATGGCTGCGGCCCATCAGGGCGACCGCGATGCCGATGAAACCGGCGCCTTCGGTCGCGTTCAGGACCAGACGTTCCGCCTCGCCCATGACGTTGTTGATGGCCATCATCCCCGCCAGCCCGCCCGAGATCAGCATGGTGATCACGGTGATTTTCGTGGGGCTGATGCCCGCATAGCGCGCGGCGGGTTCGGAATGGCCGAAGGCGCGGATCTCATATCCCAGGCGCGTGCGCCAGATCAGGACCCAGACCAGCACGCAGGCCAGAATGCCCACCAGAAACGAGACATTGGCCGGGGCCGCGCGCGAGAACTCGATCCCCAGCGGGGCCAGGATGTCATGCAGGCTGGGCAGGTTCGTCGCTTCGGGAAAGCGCGCGGTCGAGGGGTCCATGCCCCCGCGCGGCTTCAAGGGGCCGACCAGCAGCCAGTTGAGGAAGGCGGCGGCGATGAAGTTGAACATGATCGTGGTGATCACGATATGGCTGCCGCGTTTCGCCTGCAGGATCGCGGGCAGAAAGGCCCATGCCGCGCCGAACAGCGCCGCCCCCACGGTCGATGCGATCAGTGCCAGCGACCAGTGCGGCCATGGCAGGTAGAGGCAGACCAGCGCCACGCCCAGCCCGCCCAGCATCGCCTGCCCCTCGCCGCCGATGTTGAACAGCCGCGCATGGAAGGCCACGGCCACGGCCAGCCCGGTGAACATGAAATTGGTGGCGTAATAAAGCGTGTAGCCCCAGCCATAGGTGGACCCCAGCGCGCCCTTGACCATCAGGTTCAGCGCGTTGACCGGGTCCTCGCCGATGGCAAGGATCACCAGCCCCGAGATCGCCGCCGCCAGCAGCAGCGAGATCAGCGGGATCAGCACCACATCGGCCCATTTCGGCATCCGTTCCATCAGGCGGCCTTTCCGGTTGAGACGCCAGCCATCATCAGGCCAAGCTCGCGGGCGCTGGCGTCCTCGGCGGCGACCTCGCCCATGATGCGACCGTCGAAGATCACGGCGATACGGTCGGACAGGGCCATGATCTCGTCCAGCTCGACACTGACCAGAAGGATTGCCTTGCCTGCATCGCGCAGGGCGACGATCTGCTGATGGATGAATTCGATCGCCCCGATATCCACGCCGCGCGTGGGTTGCCCGATCAGTAAAAGGTCCGGCCCCCGCTCGATCTCGCGCGCCAGCACCACCTTTTGCTGGTTGCCGCCGGAAAAGGCCTTGGCGGGCAGGCGCGGGTTGGGCGGGCGCACGTCGAACCGCTGCATCTGCGCCTCGGCATGGTCCAGAATGGCCGTGTTCCGCATCAGGGGGCCGCGCGCGATGGTCGGGTCGCGGTGATAGCCGAAGACGCTGTTTTCCCACGCGGCATAATCCATGATCAGGCCCTTGCGCTGCCGGTCTTCCGGCACATGCGCGATCCCCGCCGCGCGGCGGCTTTGCCCGTCGGCATGGGGGCCGGTCAGGTCGATAGGCGCGCCCTTTACACGCACGGTGCCGGTGGCGGGCATCATGCCGCCCAGCACTTCCAGCAGTTCGGATTGCCCGTTGCCCGCGACCCCGGCCAGACCCAGCACCTCGCCCGCGCGGATGTTGAAGGACACACCGCGCAGCCGCTCGACACCAGAAGCATCAACCACGCGCAGGTTTTCGACCTCCAGCACCGGCTTGCCGGGTGTGGCGGGCGTCTTCTCGACGCGCAGCAGCACCTTGCGGCCCACCATCAGCTCGGCCAGTTGTTCGGGGCTGGTTTCGGCGGTCTTGACGGTCGCCGTCATCTCGCCGCGCCGCATGACGCTGACCGTGTCGGTGATATCCATGATCTCGCGCAGCTTGTGGGTGATCAGGATGATCGTCTTTCCCTCGTCGCGCAGGTTGCGCAGGATGCGGAACAGGTGATCGGCCTCGGGCGGGGTCAGAACGCCGGTCGGTTCATCAAGGATCAGGATATCCGCCTGCCGATAGAGCGCCTTGAGGATCTCGACCCGCTGCTGCATGCCCACGCCGATATCCTCGATCACCGCGTCGGGATCGACGTTCAACTCGTATTCCTCGGCCAGCGATTTCAGCGCGGCCCGCGCCTTGGCCAGACTGGGGCGCAGCAGGCCGCCCTCTTCGGCGCCAAGGACGATGTTTTCCAGCACCGTGAAATTCTCGACCAGCTTGAAATGCTGGAACACCATGCCGATTCCGGCGGCGATGGCGGCCTGGCTGTCGGGGATGGTGGTCTTGCGCCCGGCGATGAAAATCTCGCCCGCGTCGGCCTTGTAGAAGCCGTAGAGGATCGACATCAGCGTGGACTTGCCCGCGCCATTCTCGCCGATGATGCCGTGGATCGTGCCCGGCATGACACGGACCCGGATGTCCTTGTTGGCCTGCACCGGGCCGAACGCCTTGGAAATGCCGCGCAATTCGATGGCGGGCACCTGTGCATCAGGCGCGGCAGTTGCCTGCCGCGCCCCGTCTGTTGTGTCTGCCGCCATGCTTAGAAGGTCAGGACCGGGCAGCTATCGTCGGAGGTGTAGTCATGCACGGTGATCTCGCCCGAGATGATCTTGGCGCGCGCCTCGTCGACGGCGGCTTTCATCTCGTCCGAGACCAGCGCCGCGTTGTTGTCATCCAGCGCATAGCCCACGCCTTCGGCGGCCAGATCGAGGACTTCGATGCCCGATTCCAGATCGGCACCCGCCATCATGACGTTATAGACCGCCACATCGACGCGCTTGAGCATCGAGGTCAGGACCTTGCCCGGATGCAGGTGGTTCTGGTTGCTGTCCACGCCGATGGACAGGATGCCCTCATCCGCCGCCGTTTGCAGCACGCCCACACCGGTGCCGCCCGCTGCGGCATAGATCACATCGGCACCCTGGCCGATCTGGGACAGGGTCAGCTCCGAACCTTTCACCGGGTCGTTCCACGCCGAGGGGGTGGTGCCGGTCATGTTGGCGATGATGTTCGTATCCGCATTCACTGCCTTGACGCCCTGCGCATAACCGCAGGCGAATTTGCGGATCAGCGGCACATCCATCCCGCCGATGAAGCCCACGGTGTTCGACTGCGACGCCATCGCGGCCATCATGCCGACAAGGTAGGAGCCTTCATGTTCGGTAAAGCCGATCACCTTGACGTTGGGCAGGTCGACATAGCCGTCGATGGTCACGAACATCGTGTCGGGGTAATCGGGCGCGACCTGCGCGATGGGATCGGACATGGCGAAGCCGGTGGTCACGATGGGGTTGGCACCCGCCTCGGCAAAGCGGCGCAGGGCCTGCTCGCGCTGGGCTTCGGACTGCATCACCGTTTCCAGGTAATTGCCGCCGGTTTCGGCTTTCCAGCGTTCGGCACCGTTGAAGGCGGCCTCGTTGAAGCTTTTGTCGAATTTGCCGCCCAGATCGAAGATCAGGGCCGGTTCGGCAAGGGCCGCGCCCGCGCTGAGGGCGGTAGCGGCGGCAGCGCCAAGGAATTTCTGCATCAGGGTCATATCGGGTCTCCCGTTGGTTGACGGCGGAGCGCTGGTTTTTTCGCACTCCGTCCGGAGATCAGAAGGGTTTGATCAGAGGACAGTTTAGGCCGCAGCGCCCTGCAACGGTCAACAGGAAACTGACCGTTGACGTCGCGGCTTGCGCGGAATCGTGACGCAGAAACAGGCTGACGCTAGGTCAGTGTGCGCCGCAGGATCAGCGCATCCGCCGCAGGTGCCCCCTCGCGCGCGTAATAGGCGCGGCGCTGGCCGACCTGCGCATAGCCAGCCGACAGATAGAGCGCCAGCGCGGGGGCATTGTCGGCCGCCACCTCGAGAAAGGCCGTGGTGGCACCGCGCGCCCGCGCGGTGGCGTGGAAACGGTCCAGCAGGCGGCGGGCCAGACCCTCGCGGCGATGGTCCGGGTGGGTGGCGATGGTCAGCACCTCGGCCTCGTCCGCGATGATGCGCGCCAGAAGCAGCGCGCGGGCATCGCCAAAGGCCATCACATGCGGGCTGCGGGTCAGGTCCTGGAATTCCGCAAGGCTCCATGGTCTGTCCAGACGATAGGCGGCGGCATGGACGGCGGCCATGGTGGCCGGGTCCGGTCCCTGCTCAGCCCGCGTCATCGGGCAGCATGACCGGGGGCGCGTCGCGGGCCGGGGCGGCATCGGCGGCGCGGATATAAAGCGGTGCGGGGGAGTGCAGCGTCGCGCCCTCGAGCAGTTGCGTGCGGGCGATGCGCGCCATGGCCACGACCAGATCGGCCGGGGCAGGGGGCAGGGCCAGCGGCAGGCCCATGCTATGGGCCTCGGTCATGCTGACCAATGCGGGTTGTCCGCCTGCGGGGGCGATATAGGCACGGTCCTGCGGTGCGGGCACAGCGGCCAGATGGGGCAGGGTCGCCGTTTTCGAGATCGCGGCGAAGGTGCTGACGCCGATGGCCGGAATGTCCAGGGCCAGGGCCAGACCACGTGCGGTGGACACGGAAATGCGGATGCCGGTGAAATTGCCCGGCCCGACGCCCACCGCCAGCGCCGACAGGTCGGACCAGTCCAAGCCCGCCCCCTTGATGACCTCGTCCAGCAGCGGCACCAGCCGCTCGGCCTGACCGCGCCCCATCTCCTCGGAGGTGCGGGCGATCACGGTCTTTCCGCGCAGCAAAGCGGCCGCGCAATGCGCGGCCGAGGTGTCAAAGGCCAGGATGACCGGTTCGGAGGGATGCGGTGTCACGGTGTCACGCCCTGCCAGCGGCCCGATCAGACGGCAACGGGCCGACTT
>Ga0209345_10001270_pt1 | contig 30517 bp, 33 predicted proteins | sample Cruoilmetagenom7_FD_187294 | JGI IMG/M metagenome (GOLD analysis project Ga0209345, IMG submission 187294) | Oil polluted marine microbial communities from Coal Oil Point, Santa Barbara, California, USA - Sample 7 (SPAdes) (version 2) | ecosystem: Environmental > Aquatic > Marine > Oil seeps ...
CCGGCCAGCGGCTTCTGGAACGCCGCATTCAAAGGCCTGACAGAAGAACGCGCTCGATCACATGCTCAAAGGGTCAAAAGCTTCTTGCATCAAGGACGGCAACCACAGAAGAAAATCGGACACTCTCGAAACTTGGAAAATTGGGCTCTCTCATCAAGTCCGCCGTTTGCCAGTCATATGCATCAAGCGCACCAACAATAGAGCCCAACTTGCTGGGGCGCTATTTGACGTCGCATCGACGGCCTTTCCAATCAATCTGATTGAATGCCTGGATCATTGCGGGCAACTGAACGCTATTGAAAGTTTGGTTATCTTTATGCAAAGTAACTTTGCGAAAGGGGTTGATCGCTAACGTCCCTACAAACTGGAAATTGGAAATTGGAAATTTGTCCCATACTCAAACAGTTTTGGTCAAGTCGACAGACACGGGTGTCATTCAAGCCGCGTCTACTGCGCTAAGTGAACTTGACGGATACCGGCTGATTTATTGCGAGGATGATAAATCCGCGTCAAGCCGGTTGGATGAGTTAAAAATTGATCTCATCTTCTACGATCTCGATCCTAAGAACTTTGGGCCGGACAATGCGCTTACTCAGTCCCGGCTCTCTCATGCCGCCTGTTCTCGTATCGTTGTGTGCAGCAATGCGGAGATGGCCGATGGGGCGCGGGTCTGTGAGGATACTGCATCCTACCTTTATTTGGTCAAACCACTTGCGGAAAAGCAAATTCGGATGGCGGTTAAGCGAGCGCTGGAACATGCCGAATTGTCGCGTCGTCATCGGCTCCTGAGTCGAGAGTTAAAGCTGTCCCTGGATGAGGACATGTTTGGCAAAACCGAAAGCGGGTCGGTTCAAGGCGGTGTGTCTCGGTTTGAGCGATTGGTATATGCCAGTTCAAAGATGGCAGAAGTTGTTGCCGAAGCAAAGGTTGCCGCCACAACGGACATGCCCGTGCTAATTCGTGGCGCGACGGGCACAGGCAAAGAGCTTTTGGCGCGCGCCATTCACTTCAATTCAAATCGCGCAAACTCACCAATGCACAGTCAGAACTGCGGTGGCGTAGCAGACGATGCGCTTTATTCCGAGTTGTTTGGGCATGTCCGTGGAGGATTCCCCGGCGCGATTGCTGACAGACTTGGATTGTTTCGTGCGGCGGATGGCGGAACTGTGTTTCTTGATGAAGTCTCAGAAGTGTCCCCCCAGTTTCAGGTCGCGCTGCTGCGGTTCTTGCAAGAGGGCGAAGTAAAGCCGCTTGGGTCCGACAAAACCCTGAATAGCGATGTCCGCATCATTGCCGCGTCCAATCGTTCGATTGAAGAAATGGTCGAGAAGGGGCAATTCAGGCGTGATCTCTATTATCGTCTCAAGGGTTTCCAACTTGAACTTCCGGCGCTGAAGGACCGAAAGGAAGATATACCTGTCCTGACAAATTTCTTCGTGGAAAAATATGCTGGGGTTGTTGGCCGACGCGTTCTTGGTGTCACAACCGAAGTGCTTAACAAGCTCGAAAACTTTCCGTTCCCTGGCAATGTGCGTGAACTGGAGACCGAAGTTCAGCGACTGGTCGCCGTTGCAGAGCAAGGAGGGTATATTGCGTTGCGTCACCTGTCGGAGAAGATTTCCAATGCGCCTACTCCGAACGATGAAAGCACTGATTTCATGCCGTCAGGGGCGACCTTGAAGGAAAAGGTTGAGAGCCTGGAACAAGCGATTTTGACCCAATCGTTGACGGCATGCCATTGGAACCAGAGTAAGGTTGCTGACGAACTGGGGATATCGCGTGTTGGGCTGGCAAATAAGATCAAGCGGTATGGGTTGCGCAAGGGATAGAAAATGACCGATCATGAGAGAGACGCCAAACTGGTCAAATTTCCTTTCTCAAAATCAGGGCTTTCAAAAAACTCATCCAAACCGCGAAATTTGGGGTTGGCCAAGCTTTCACGTGAGGCAAACACACATGGCACGGGTGCCAAGGGTCATTGGTGCAAAACCTGCAAAGGCATTTGGTACACCTACTTTTTCGAAGTTGAATGCCCCGTGTGCGGTCGCCGTGGATAATGCGGTTTGGCGCAAACTTAGTTTGCAGTTGAGCATGAAACTATGTTTACAGTTTGCACATTGTTTCAGGAAAACTGACGCACAGCTCCCAGACTTGATTTGAAATAATGTGGCGCACGGATCACCCTAAGTGAGACAGCGCAGGCATCAAGCATGTGCCTATTGTCGTGCAAATTCAGCGCGGTGCGACGTTCAAGACACTTAGGGAGGAAACGAAAATGGCTAATCTTTTGTGGCTTCAAGGGGGCGCGTGTTCTGGCAACACAATGTCTTTCCTGAACGCCGAAGAACCTAGCGCCTGCGATCTGGTTACGGACTTCGGAATCAATGTCCTGTGGCAACCGTCTCTCGGGTTGGAGCTAGGGGACCAAGTAAAGGAAATTGTCGAAAAGTGCATTTCTGGCGAGATCAAGCTCGACATATTCGTGTTCGAGGGAACGGTGATCAACGCACCCAACGGAACTGGCGAATGGAACCGATTCTGTGGTCGCCCGATGAAAGATTGGGTCAAAGAGCTTTGCGAAGTGGCCGATTTCGTCGTCGCGATTGGTGATTGCGCCACGTACGGTGGCATACCGGCGACCGCACCAAACCCATCCGAGAGTGTCGGCTTACAATTTTTGAAGCGAGACAAGGGCGGCGCGCTCGGTGAGGGCTTTACCGCGAAGTCCGGCCTTCCTGTTATCAACATCCCAGGCTGCCCGGCGCACCCAGATTGGGTTACCCAGATTCTAGTTGCTGTCGCGACAGGCAGGGCGGGTGATCTGACGCTTGATGAATTCCACCGTCCAAAGACGTTCTTCTCTTCTTTCACTCAAACGGGTTGCACGCGGAACATGCACTTTGCCTACAAGGTGTCCACGACCGCATTTGGTCAACGCAAGGGCTGCCTGTTCTATGATCTCGGGTGCCGAGGGCCTATGACGCATAGCCCATGTAACCGGATTTTGTGGAACCGTCATTCTTCGAAAACGCGGGCGGGTATGCCGTGCCTTGGTTGTACGGAACCAGAATTTCCGTTTTTCGATCTCGCGCCCGGAACAGTCTTTAAAACGCAGACCGTTATGGGCGTTCCCAAGGACATGCCCGAAGGCGTGGATAAGAAGGGTTACATCAAGCTCACAGCTGCTGCCAAGGGCGCGGCTCCTGCATGGGCCGAAGAAGATATTTTCGTAGTTTAACTGCGATTTGGGAGGAATAACTATGTCTGCAACAGTGGAAACACTCGACATTTCGCCAGTTGGCCGTGTCGAGGGCGATCTGGATGTCCGGGTCGATATCGAAAATGGCGTTGTTACCAACGCTTGGACGCACGCGGAAATGTTCCGTGGCTTTGAAGTGATCCTAAAAGACAAGGACCCTCAGGCGGGGTTGGTTGTAACGCCACGTGCCTGCGGCATTTGTGGAGCTTCGCATCTTACTTGTGCTGCTTGGGCGCTGGATACGGCTTGGGGGACGACCGTCCCGCGCAACGCTATCTTGGCCAGAAACCTGGGTCAGATTGTCGAGTCACTGCAATCCCTGCCGCGTCACCACTACGGTCTTTGGATGATTGACTATACCAACGAGAACTACGCGATGAGCCCGTTCTACGAAGAAGCGGTAAAGCGGTATTCGCCATTCACCGGGACATCTTATGAGGCCGGCGTGACGATTTCGGGCCGACCCGTTGAAATCTACGCGCTTCTTGGGGGGCAATGGCCGCACTCGTCGTTTATGGTTCCGGGTGGCGTGATGTGTTCGCCAACCTTGACCGATATCACCCGAGCTTGGTCGATCCTTGAGCATTTCCGTCAAAACTGGATCGAAAGCCTTTGGTTAGGTTGCTCGATGGAGCGGTATGAGGAAATTCAAACGCTTGAGCAGTTTGAAGCTTGGCTTGATGAGAAGCCTGAACACGCCAATTCAGACTTGGGTCTTTTCTGGCGTATGTCCAAAGACATCGGCTTGGATAAGTATGGCAAAGGTCATGGTAAGTTCACGACTTGGGGTTACCTGCCGCATGAAGACAAATACCAGAACCCTACAATCGATGGTCGTGCTGACGCGGTTATCATGAAGTCGGGGGTATATGATGGTGCCACGGATACGTTCGGCCCGATGAATCAGTCATTCGTACGCGAAGATACGCAGCATGCCTGGTACGATGAGAGCGGTGCAGTTCATCCGTTTGATCGCACAACTAACCCGACAGCGAAAAACACAGTTGACTTTGAAGGCAAGTATTCTTGGTCAACAGCGGTTTCGCATGCTGACGAGGGGCGCCTTGAAGCCGGCCCGTTGGCGCGTCGCTTGATTGCCGGCAACGATACAGGCCATGATTTCCAGCACAAAGATGGGTTGGTTTTGGACATGTATCGCAAGATGGGTGGAGCCTCCACAATGCTGCGCCACTTCGCCCGTATGCACGAATTGTGCATTCTTTATCGTGAAGCCGAACGCAATCTACGCGAGTTCAAGTTGAACGACGAATGGTACATCAAGCCAACTGAACGAGACGGCCAAGGATGGGGCGCAACAGAAGCAATTCGCGGTGCTCTGTGCCACTGGATTGATGTAAAGGATGGCAAAATTGCCAACTATCAGATCATCGCTCCGACGACATGGAATGTCGGGCCGCGCACGTCCGATGGTGTCAGGGGCCCGATTGAAGAAGCTCTAATAGGAACTCCGATTAAGAACAGCGCCGACCCGGTTGAAGTCGGGCACGTATGTCGTTCCTATGATAGCTGCCTTGTGTGTACGGTGCATGCACATGATGGAAAAACCGGTGAAGAACTTGCCCGCTTTCGAACCGCGTGACGTCAATTTTGGCCAGCGAGAGCAAATTTTGCTGGCCATTTGACCTGCGACAGGGGAGGGAGGCCTATGTCTGATCATATAAATAAAGAACTGAGCGAAGCGGAGCGGCAAGCTTACCTGGACAAGTTTGGTGTGACTCCCGCAGATGCGAGCCATGACATTCTCCTGCAGATGATCGAAGATCAATTTGCAAATGGCCTGAAAACTCAAGTGGAACCGTTCCCGGAAACCGACCGGGAATTTGGCGCCCTTCTTGATGAGTTGCGCCCTTTAAATGCAGATCAGTTGCGCGAGAAACTGGATATCTCAGGCTGGTTGCTTGAACCATATGGTGAAGACCAAATGCGATGCCAGGAGTGTATGTATTATCTGGTTCACAAACGGTGGTGCGACCTGCCGGAACTAGATCTCCCGGCAGAACCTCAATGGTGGTGCCGTCTTTGGCGGATCTGAAGGAGGCACTATGGATACGGAGACCACACGTGCAGACATAGCAATGTTACTCAGCTCAGGGCTTAAGACCGAGGCATGGCCGCGGGCCGAAACAAGTGCAGATGTCAACAAAATCGTAGGCCGTTTGCAAGTCGAGGCTGCGGACGATCTTGAGAAAAAGCTCATCGTTGCCGGTTTTACGGACTACACCGTCGAGGCCGATGAGATTGAACAACCCTGTGAAACCTGCATGTATTATCAAGTCCATGCCAAATTCTGCGAGTTGCCGGAGCTAATGCTGCCGGTCGAGCCAGAATGGTCTTGCCGCTTGTGGCGCATCTGATGGTGCCGGATGTTGTCGTTATTGGATGTGGCAACCCAAACCGAAGCGATGATGGCGTCGGGCCTCATGTCGTCGCGCGGCTGCACGAAAACGGTTTGCCTGATCATACGAGGGTCTTTGATGGCGGAACTGACGGAATGTCTGTCATGTATCGCGCACGGGGGGCGACGCATCTTATCATCGTAGATGCCCGTATGCCTGAGGGCACACCGGGCGCGATATTCGAGGTCCCGGGCGAAGTCCTTGAGGCGCCACCAAAGCAGAGCCTGAACCTTCATGATTTTCGGTGGGATCACGCTTTGTATGCGGGCCGGCGTATCTACGGCGATGACTTTCCCAAATCGGTCTCTGTTTTTCTGATCGAGGCCGCCAGTCTGAAGCTCGGGCTGGAAATGAGCGCTGAGGTGGTTCTTGCGGCGGAAAACGTGGAGGGCCGCGTCAGGGAAATGATTGCGAAATGGTGTGCTCGGTGAGTGATGGAGTTTCCATTCGTGACGGCAAGATCTATTTGCCGCACGCACTTGTTGACACATATTTCAGGAATATCGACGCCGTCATCGTGCTTATTCAGCAAGGTGAACTCATGGTGATGCCGGTTCACCAGGCCACCTCGGGGGGTAGCCTATTGAAGGTCAGGAATGCGGCCGGTGATCGGGTGGTTCAGGCGCGCGATGTTTTTCAGGATCAAGACATGCTGGGATACAAGGTCGAGAACCTTCCAGTCATCTGGCAATCAGAAAAGGGCGCGTTATGCGCGCAGCTTGACTGAATTTCGAAAACCAAATGTGTAAACTTAGTTTGCAATAAACTAAGTAAGTTGACAATTCTCTGATTCGCTGCTTCAATCTTTCCAAACAAGAAATCGAGGCATTTCGATTCTATCGGGAGGGTTTTCATGACATCTGTCAGTCGTGCGCAGCAGCAGGTGCAGGCCGCCATGAAGGCGGTCGAAACAGCCGCCGCTACCGAATCTGAAAAAGCAGAAATGCTGATGGAGATTGCTATGGGTCTTCAGCAAAAGCCCGAGCGGGTTGAGGACATCTTTGCTGCGGTTGACCTTTACAGACTTGCCATGGATCTGGCCCCAAAGGGTGAAGTGCTCGGCATTGCGCGAATTCGCGCGCGGATGGCAACGGCTTTGATGGCTGTTCCCACCGAAGATGCAACACACCTCAAGGAGGCAAAGTCGGAAATTGAAATTGCATTGGCGACGTTGACGGCCGAAGGGTCGGATGCTGAGATTGCAGAAGCTGAGATGAACCTTGGCCTCATTTGCCAGACACTGGCCGGCATGCACATGCTGCCGATTCAACCAGCAATAAGTGCCTATCAGCGTTCACTGCGGACATTTGATAAGGTGAACTATCCCAAGGAATTCTCGATTTTACAAAGCAATCTGGCGACGGCATTTCTGTCGATCCCATTCACAGATCAATCAGGAAAGATGCGCGAAGCCTTAGCGGTTCAGGCATTCGAAGAAGCGCTAACCGTCGTCAATTTGATCGACCACCCAAATGAGTATGCGATGTTGCAAAACAACTTAGGCAATGCGCTCCAGTACGTGTCGTCCTCTCACCGGGTTGAGAACGGTTTTCGATCCCTCGAAGCTTACGATGAGGCCCTGAAAGTTCGGACTGTGCAGGACATGCCGGAGGAATATGCCAACACGATCGCGAACAAGGCCAACTGCCTGTCGAACTTGCCGGATGATCCGAGCAACCCGGACGGTGGCAATTTTGGCAACCTCGCCGAAGCTGTCCGGCTGCTTGAGGAAGCCAAAACAATCTTTGTCAGTAGGGGCGTGGTCGACAAGGCTGCGGCCGTCAAAGAAGCAATTGACGAGTTATCAGCGGCACTTGGGCCGTCAACAATCTTGGAACGGAGTGGTCTGCAATGAAATATGGAGCAATCGAATGATAGTCACATTAATCTTGGGTCTTATAGCGGGGCTATTGGCGTCCATCGTCGGGGGCGCTCTCTCAGGGTTACGTATTGGTAAAGACGCTATGGGCGCGGAGCTGGCCGTTTATATGGGTGGTCTCTACGGAATCCTGACTGGCAGCCTGGCCGTCGTTGTTACCTTAATCATCTTACTTCTGACTTAGGGGGTCGATATGCTTGGAATGGCAATGAATTCTGCAAAACTGTTTTTTGCGGGCAAACTTTTCAGAGATAATAAGACTGTCATCCGGCAGATACTGCTTGGCGCAACCTTGGGCATTATTGTTGGCGTCGCTGTCGGTATGTTTGCCCCAATCTGGGTTGGCGCGATTGCCGCCGGAGCGGTGAGCGGTCTTGCACAGCCGTTCCTGTTCAAAGACCTGAAATACGCATAAGAGATGCCGGACGCGTCAAATCATACCAATGACACCCCGTCACTCGATCAATTGATCGGAGATCTCAATGCGCTTGAGATGCTGGCGGATGGTTGGGACGAGGCGGCGCGTAACGGTGCCCATGCGCGTGCTGAAGCCGTTGATGCGCTCAATAAGGAAGCGTTTCGACGCCTGATCAGGGCGCTAAAAGACTTGCCAGAGTTTAGCTCTGCACTGCGAGCCGTTGCACAAGATGAGGTGGTCTATGCAGTTCTGCGTCGCCATGGAATTCTCAAAGCCTCGCTCTACGAGCGGGTCGAGGCGGCCCTCGAGACTGTACGTCCGAGCCTTGCAAGCCATGGCGGAGATGCCGAAGTCGCGTCTGTTGAAGGAAATCGGGCGGAAATCCGGTTTCTAGGGGCCTGTGACGGATGCCCTGCATCGCAACTCACGTTCTACGCAGGTGTGAAGAAGGCGATCCAGGAACAGGTTCCAGAAATCACCGAAGTAAAACAGGCCAAAGGGTTGGGTGGTGGCGGGGCCGACGGTGTCCAATTCACATCACCCTTCGCGAATTATGGCGTTAACGAGTGGTCTGTTGCGATGCGCCTCGATGATCTTGCTGACGGGGAAACACGCATCGTTGATGTTGACGACAATTCGGTCATCATCACGCGGTTTGCAGAGAAAGTGAGTTGTTTCAAAAACGCCTGTGCGCATATGGGGCTTGAAATGACACAAGGCGAAATCGCCGAAGCTATCATCACTTGTCCTCACCACGGTTTTAAGTACGCGCTCGAAAGTGGCGAATGCCTAACCGCGCCAGAAGTTCAATTGCACCCGCATGCGGTGCGGGTGAAGGGGCCGAATATAGAAGTCAGGATTGTGACATGAAGGTTTCCCTCTCAAAGTCATTCAGCCCTGTAAAGGCACATGGCACCAATACTTCGGGCGCGCCAATGCTTAGACCGGAAGGCGCACGCGTCATTCTTGGAAGTGATGGTGGCGCGCTGGTACAATCAATTACGCCCTCGGCTCAATTGATGTTTGGCCCGCGCGGAGTGTGTTTGCATCCTGACGGATCGCTGTGGGTCGCAGATACGGGTCATCACCGTATTTTAGGCTGGAAAAGCGTGCCGACCGAAGATGATACGCCTGCCGATATTCTGCTCGGGCAACCTGAATTTGGTCGTGAAGGCCGGAATGCGAAAGGCCCTGTCGGGGCAAATACGTTGAATGTACCAACTGGAATTGCGGCCTTTCGCGGTGGATTGGCAGTAGCAGATCCTTGGAACCATCGCGTTTTGATCTGGCGAGACACACCAACCGGGCCGGATCACCACGCTGATATCATTTTGGGGCAACCGGATGCGCAAAGTTCGCTTGCGAATGTCGGGTTGTCATACGCTGCTGCCGATACGATGCATTGGCCGTACGGGGTCTCGTCAGATGGCAACAGGCTAATCGTTTGCGATACCGGCAACCGGCGCGTTCTGGTCTGGGATGATCCTCAGTCAACCGGACAGCCTGCTGATCTTGTGCTCGGGCAAAAGGACTTTGTTTGTCGCGATGAAAATGGCGGCGGCGCGGTCTCGGGCTTTTCGATGCGTTGGCCGCATATGGCGGTTGCGTTGCGTGGTGGCCTTGCTGTTGCAGACGCCGGAAACAACCGCGTGATGATTTGGGATAAATTCCCCGAGAGCAACGGCGCTGCGCCAAACTCGATACTGGGGCAGGCTGATGAAAATGCGTGTGACCACAATATGGCGTCCTATTATCCAACATCCCAAGCGATGAACATGCCCTATGCGCTTGCGACACATGAAGCCCGCCTGATTGTCGCTGATACGGCAAATTCGCGCATATTGGGTTTCCAGGATCTGTCGATGACCGCGCATGCGGATCGGTTGACGGCACAGCCGGATTTTGCGGCTAAAGGAGACAATCGTTGGGGAATAGCAGAACGCGATACAGTGTGCTGGCCCTATGGTTTATCGGCGCTTGGGCCAACGGTCGCGGTTGCGGATAGCGGCAACAATCGCATTTTGATTTGGGAGGTGGCGGACTGATGGGAGCGCGCCTCACAGTTTCAGGGCAGGTGCAAGGCGTCGGATTTCGCCCGACTGTTTGGCGCATTGCACATGAAATGGGATTGACTGGCGATGTAAAAAACACCGGCGAGGGTGTTGTCATTCGTTTGTGGGGAGAAGGTGTTGAAAGCTTTGCAGATCGGCTAAACGACGCACTGCCACCACTGGCGCGCATTGAACGGGTGAGTATTGAACACCTACAAGAACCCGCGCCAGACGAATTCAGTATAACAAATTCGCAAGAAGGTGAGATGCGCGGCAATGTCACGCCCGATGCGGCGACCTGTGCTGATTGTTTGGCGGAAATTCGTAGCCCCTTTGAGCGCAGATATCGTTATCCCTTTGCGAACTGTACAAACTGCGGCCCCCGATTTTCTATCGTAAAGTCGGCGCCCTATGACCGTGCAAAGACGACGATGGCACCGTTTGATTTATGTGAGCCATGCGCGGAAGAATACACGGAACCCACTGATCGCCGCTTTCATGCGCAACCGGTGGCTTGCGGCCGATGTGGGCCCAATATTTGGATTGAAAAACTCGGAAACGGAACAGTAAACCTCGAAGCGTTTTCGATGTTGGATGATGTCGATGCCACAGGTGGCATGATCCTGAATGGCCACATCGTTGCGATACGGGGTCTTGGCGGTGTGCATCTTGCATGTGACGCAACCAACGCAGAAGCTGTGAAGGAATTACGGCGGCGCAAGTTGCGCGACGGAAAAGCCTTTGCATTGATGGCACGTGACTTGGATGTTGTGCGGCAATATTGCGAAGTCTCGGAAGCGGAAGCAAAAGTGTTGTCGAGCCCGCAAGCTCCAATTGTTCTGTTGAAAAAGCGGGCCAATATTCTGCCAGATGAGATTGCGCCGGGCTTGGATCGACTTGGTGTAATGCTGCCATACACGCCGTTCTATCATCTGATTTTGCGCCGCATTGGGCGCCCTGTCATCATGACAAGCGGTAATCCCTCGGGGCAGCCTCAATGTACTGGCAATCAAGAAGCGCGGGACCGCCTTGCGAGTATCGCTGACTTCGGGTGCTTTCATAATCGCGATATCGCGAACCGTATTGATGACAGTGTCGTGCGTGTTGATCTGGATCGGGAACGTGTTTTTCGACGGGCAAGGGGGTATGCGCCACAGCCGCTTCCACTTCCCGAAGGGTTTTCGCAGAACCTAGAGATCCTAGCTCTGGGCGCAGAACAAAAGAACACTTTTTGCTTGATCAAGAATGGCCGTGCAATTGTGTCCCAGCACATGGGCGATCTGGAAGATGCATCAACGCATGCCGATGTCGCGCGAAACCTGGAGCTTTACCAGAACCTGTTTGATCATAGCCCCAGCTTGCTCGCAGTGGATCAGCATCCTCAATACCTTTCGACCCAACGTGGTTATGAAATGGCCGGTGACCGCCCGGTGATCGAGATTCAACATCACCACGCGCATATCGCATCCTGCCTTGCGGAAAACGGGCGGCCATTGGCGGCAGACCCAGTGCTTGGAATCGCTCTTGATGGTACAGGATTGGGTGACGACGGCACGATCTGGGGTGGCGAATTCCTGGTCTGTGATTATTCCGGATATCGTCGTGTTGGATGTTTGAAACCTGTGGCACTGCCCGGCGGCGCTGCTGCGGTCAAAGCCCCGTGGCGAAACCTCTACGCGCATCTTATGGCCCAAATGGGTTGGGGCGAGCTTTCGATGAATTTCTCTGACCTTGAGATTTTCAAACGCCTGATGGATTTGCCGAGAGATACTTTGGATGCGATGATTTCCACAGGGACGAATGCACCTTTGGCATCATCATGCGGCCGATTGTTTGATGCAGCCGCTGCGCTTGTTGGCCTCGCTTGGGGCAACCAGAACTATGAAGGCGAAGCCGCAATTTTGTTTGAAGCGGCCTTGGACCACGACGCACTAAATGAACCTGTTGATCTGGCTTACCCATTCTCGATTCCGTTAATGGATGGCGATGGCATCCCATACATTGAGCCGCTTGCGGTGTGGCGCGCAATGCTTGGCGATTTGATTCTGGATACACCGATTGGCGTTATGTCGGCTCGGTTCCACCGGGGTCTGGCCAATGCCATCGTCGCTATGGCACTGAGATTGACCAAAGATACGACGATTGACACCGTCGCGCTGTCGGGTGGCTGCTTTCAGAACGCAACACTCTTTCAATTGGTTCACCACGCGTTGGAAGAAGAAGGCCTAACGGTGCTTAGCCACAGCCAATACCCCGCAAATGATGGCGGTATTTCACTCGGGCAAGCTGTGATTGCTCTCGCGAACACACAAGAGGAGGACGAAATATGTGCTTAGGGATTCCCGGAAAAATAGTCGAAATTTCGGATGCGACACGAAAGCTGGCGATGGTCGATATTTCCGGCGTCAAGCGAGAGGTCAACATTGCCTGCATCGTCGGTGACGAGCCACTTGAGAACCTGATCGGGACTTGGTCGCTCATTCACGTCGGTTTCGCAATGAGCAGGATTGACGAAAAGGAAGCGGCATTGACGCTGGATGTTCTACGACAACTTGGTGAGGCGCAGGAGGAAATAGAAGCGATGCGGGCCAGTGCCGCGATGTTGGAGAAAACATCATGAACTATGCTGATGAATTTCGCGATCCCGTCAAAGCCAAAGGTGTTCTTGGTGCCATTGCCCGAGTTGTTGATGAATTGGGCGCGACGAAAGAAAAACCAATACATATTATGGAAATCTGTGGTGGCCATACTCATGCGATTTTCCGGTATGGGTTGGATAAACTCACTCCTCCGGGGTTGGAATTCATTCATGGGCCGGGGTGCCCGGTGTGCGTGCTCCCGATGAGTCGAGTCGATGAATGTGTTGAAATTGCGGAAAATCCGAATGTCATCTTCACCACGTTTGGTGACGCCATGCGGGTACCTGGTACGAAAAAGTCTTTGATGCAGGCTAAGGCCGATGGTGCGGATATCCGCATGGTTTATTCGCCGCTTGACGCCTTGGAACTTGCGCGCCGCAATCCGGATCGCGAGGTCGTCTTTTTTGGTCTGGGGTTTGAAACTACGACACCGTCGACTGCTTTGTCGATCCTTCAAGCCGATGCGGATGCGCTGACCAATTTTACCATTTTCTGCAATCACATTACGGTTCCACCGCCCATCAAGGCGCTGCTTGATGATCCTCATATGGTTTTGGACGGTTTTGTCGGGCCGGGGCATGTCTCGATGGTAATTGGCATCAAACCCTACGAATTCATCGCGCGGGATTATGGTAAACCGATAGTCGTTGCCGGATTTGAGCCTTTGGATCTGCTGCAATCGGTCTTGATGGTTCTCGAACAAATTCGCGATGTTCGTGCAGAAGTCGAGAATCAATATTCCCGAATTGTTCCAGACGACGGAAACCCGGTCTCAATCGCCGCCTGTGAAGAGGTGTACGAGCCACGCCCGACTTTTGAATGGCGCGGTTTGGGTGAAATCGATGCGAGCGGTTTGCGCATTCGTGACCGCTACAAGGCATTCGATGCAGAGGTTAAATTTGATATCGGATATGGGCGCAACACTGTTTTCACCGCTGAACAAGAAGGCTGTGCGTGCGGTGATGTCATGACGGGTCGCATTAAACCCCATGCTTGCCCGCAATTTGGAAAGGGCTGCACGCCAGAGATGCCGTTGGGTGCATTGATGGTTAGCTCTGAAGGGGCCTGCGCGGCCTACTACCAATATGGTGGTCTTGAGTTGGAGTCGGTCGAATGAACCAAGTTGCCCGCCAGCCGCGACGCGTTGTCGCCGACAAAATAACGCTGGCGCATGGCGGTGGCGGCAAAGCAATGCGTGACCTGATCGAGGACGTGTTTACCTCGGTATTCTGTCCGCCGGGAATGGAGGATCAGGCGCGTCTGATGGATGCGGCTATCACGGTTCCTGGCGCGAGGCTCGCATTTACGACTGACAGTTTCGTGGTATCTCCGATGGAATTTCCTGGTGGAGACATCGGTAAGATCGCGGTGTGCGGGACAGTGAACGATTTGGCCGTTGGTGGCGCTATGCCGCTTTGGTTATCTGCAGCGTTCATTATCGAGGAAGGTGTTGATATTGCGACGCTCCGTAGGATCGCCGCATCGATGCAAAAAGCGGCAAAAGAAGCGGGTGTGTCGATCGTGACGGGCGATACCAAAGTTGTAGGAAAAGGATCCGGTGATGGTGTCTTTATCACGACATCCGGTGTCGGCGTCATAGCGCCCGACCGCAATCTTTTAGCCCAGACTGTTCAACCGGGGGATGTGGCGATTGTAAATGGTGTCTTGGGTGACCATGGTGCGGCCATCCTCGCCGCCCGAGGAGACATGGCGCTAGACACCGAAATTCCATCAGATTGCCAACCGCTCAACCAGTTGATGGAGGCCGTTCTCGCCGCGGCTCCAGACACAAGGGTGGCAAGGGACGCCACGCGAGGAGGGTTGGCGTCGGCGCTCAATGAAATTGCAGATGCGGCGGGTGTCGGGATCGAGATTGGCGAAGAATTGCTACCGCTTCGCATTGAGGTGAAAGGCGTCTGCGAAATTCTCGGGCTGGATCCTTTGTATCTGGCGAACGAAGGAACGTTGGTCGTCTTCGTGCCGGAGGACCAAGCCAATGCTGCGCTGGCTGCGATGCAAACGTGTGAGGCCGGGCGCGATGCAGTCATCATCGGAAAGGCAACAAAGCAACATCCAAGAACCGTAGTTATGAAAACGGTTTTTGGCGGGTTGCGCATCGTCGACATGCTTGTCGGAGAACAATTACCGAGGATTTGTTAATATGCACTTTCTAGAAACGCTGCCATTCCTGAACGATTCAACTGCCTACGGCTTTTTGCTGCTTGGCCTCTTGGTTGGGTTCATTCACGCTTTCGAAGCCGACCACATGGCGGCCATTCTGACCCTTTCCAACAACAACAAGAAACGATTGTTCCTGCGCGGGGCCGCATGGGGGTTAGGGCATACCGCGACATTGCTGATACTGTCGGTGGCCATTATCGTGTTCAGCGTTGTGCTAACATCAGAGGCGGCGGCGGCGCTGGAATTTGTTGTCGGTGTCATGCTTATCTTTTTGGGCTTGCAGGTCATTTACCGGTTCCGCAAAGAACGACTGCATTTTCATGTGCATCAGCATGCCGGAAGCACACCCCATATGCATGTCCACAGCCACGCAACCGATGTGGCCGACCATTCGCAAAGCACCCATGAGCATAAACACGCCTCGCGCCCTCCGCTCAAAGCCTTCGCCGTTGGTTTGGTGCACGGGGCGGCAGGGTCGGCAGGTGTTATCGTTCTTGCGGTTTCAAAAACCGGCGATCCGTGGGTTGCGGTTGGTTATGTGGCGTTGATCGGTCTTGGGTCCGCACTTGGCATGGCCATACTTTCGGTCATTGTTGGATGGCCGATCATCAATGCCCCAAAAATCGCCAAAGGCCTGCATACGGTTGTGCAGGTTTCCATCGCGGCAATTGCGGTTGCGATAGGCACGGGAATTTTGCTTGAAACTGGTCCAATGGCTTGGGGGCTTTTCTAATGCACGAACTGGGCCTGGCCCGCAGCATTGCTGGAATAGCGCAGGAAAATGCCAAGGGTCGGCCCCTTAAGGAAGTGCGCGTCGCCATCGGGCCCTTAGCCTGCGTTGAACGCGGCGCATTGGAATTCTGTTGGGGTCTTGTCACTGAAAGCACCGGAATTGCTGGTGTAGGGCTGAGGTTCTTAGATGCAGACGGCGATACGTTCGTTGTACGGGAATTAGAATTTATGGAGGAAGCATAATGTGTGGAACATGTGGTTGCGCTGATCCGGCGAACGAAGTTTCGATGACCAACCCGCAAACTGGTGTAAAAACTCTGCTAAAGAATGGCGTCGACCATGGGCACGGTCATAAACATGACCACGATCATGATGACCACCACCACGAAGGGGACGACGTCCCGCATGTGCATGGCCCTGGCGGTGAAATAATCTCACTTGAAGCGGCAGTTTTGGGAAAGAACGACAAAATAGCAGCACAAAACAGAGGTTGGTTCCAAGGGCGTGGCGTTATCGCTTTGAATATCGTGTCGTCTCCGGGGGCGGGCAAGACAACTCTTCTGGAATCCACAATTCGCCAGATGAAGGACGAAGTTGAGATCACTGTCGTTGAGGGTGACCAGATGACTGCGAACGACGCGGAACGCATTCAACAGGCTGGTGCGCGGGCTCTGCAGATCAACACCGGCGCGGGGTGTCATCTTGAGGCAGACATGATCGCGGCTGCGGCCAGATCGCTGGACCCACAGCCCGGTTCGATAATGATGATAGAAAACGTCGGTAACCTCGTCTGTCCTGCAATGTTTGACCTTGGCGAAAAAATGAAGATCGCGGTGATCTCAACCACCGAAGGTGAAGACAAGCCGATAAAATACCCGCATATGTTCCGGGCAGTAGAATGGGTCGTCATCAACAAGATGGACCTTGCTCCGCATGTTGATTTTGATGAAGAAACATGCCGCAATAACATCCTTCAGGTTAACCCCGGCGCCAACATATTCTGCCTGTCTGCCCGCACTGGTGACGGGATGGATGAATGGTGTGCAGCCCTAAGAACATTGCAGGCCTAGTAAGGTCTGAACCAGTGGTCTGCGCGGTTTGTCTAAAGGTGGAACTCAGGCCGCGCTTTTACTGACAAGGGTAAATCGTACCGGCACGAAGCCGATCATGTCGCGAAAAGACCTTGAGAAATAGGAACAACTGTTCATGATTGCCAACTTGTTTTCATCGATTTGTGAGGAGCTGGTACCTCTGCCTGTCAGGCGGTCATGTTTGGAACATGGTGGTGTTCTATCCGGGGTTTGCGCTACGCAAACGTACGGTATGTATTGGCGGTATTATAAAGGAGATTTACAATCGTGTGGAAGTTCCTGCACCCTCGCAAGGCAAATCAATCAACTCGAAGACGCGATTCAGACCCTCAAGGCACGAGGTGCCCTCACCGATCCTGGACGCCTGTTTTTGGCGTCATGCGTGCGCCCCGCCATGAAGGAGCACTGTGTGACAAGGACTGTCATCCGAGAGATTTGGCGTCGGAATGTGCCCTGACCGGTATCAGCCAATCACTTCGTCCGAGCGGTCATCGGTTTCGCCGTAGCGTTTGAGCACCGCCGGGCGGGTGCCCTCGTAAACCCGATCGAGATTTTGCACGATCCGGGCGTTTTCGCGTTCGAACAGGCAGTTGCCCTCCAGATCCGAGGCGACGATGAAAGGGCCCATGCGGTTGCAGCGGATCACCCACATCGCCTGGGCAAGGCCAAGTTCGTCCTGCCAATGCACGGCCTCGACCTTTTCGATGCCCCGGCCCAGCAAGGCGCCGGTGCCATAGCCGACAGTCGACAGGTAAATCGCGCCGTTGGGGACGAAATAGTCCTTGTAGTCTTTTGACGACATGCCGCCCTTGCCGATGATCAGTTTCGCGCCGGTCTTGGCGATCCATTCCGGCAGCCATTTGGCAAAGCGGAACGAGGCGGTGGCGGTCACCGCGCCCATGTCAAAGCTGCCGTCCTCGCGGATGGCGGCGGCGGGCGAGCAATGGAAATTGGCCGCGCTCTTGCTTGGCAATTCCATCGGGATATTCGCCTTTTCCTCAAGCGCGCGCATGTAGACGCCTTCGCGCGCCGTATAGAGCAGGCCGTCGAGATAGACGATATCGCCAAGCCGAAGCTCGGCGATGGCCTCTGGCGTGGGGGTGGTGCTCAGGCGGAGTTCGCGCGGTTTCATCGGGAGGCCTCATTCGGGGTCAGAGTGGACAGGATTTCCGCTGTGTCGCGCCCATAGGTGGGGGCCGGGGCAAGATCTGTCGGGGCCCAGGGCGCGCGAAACGGCAGCGCGGGCACACGCAGGGTTTTGCCAATCTCGGGCTGTGTCATCGGCCGCCACGCCGGGCTATCCGCCACTTGCGGATGGGCCATGATTTCGGCAAGGGTCAGAACCCTGGCGGCCGGGACATTGGCCTTTGCAAGCAATTCTTCCCAGTGGGCGGCGCCATGGTCAAGAAAGATCGCCTTGAGGGCGGATGCCGTTTCTTCGGTCGCGGTATCGAGCAGGTCAGAACGCCCAAGCGCGGCGCAGAGGCGCGCCGCCTGTTGCGGAGTGTTGGCGGTCACAACCAATTGCCCGTCACGGGTATCGAACCGCCCGGAAAAAGGCGAATCCGAGAAGGCGCGATTGCCGTCAAGGCCGCGCAACTGCCCGGTGGTTTCATGGTGAAGCGCATAGGTGCCCATCAGCGTGGTCATCGCATCAAGCATCGACACATGAAGCCGTTGCGGCGTGTCCGGGTGGCGCGCCCGTTCGAGCAAGGCCGCCAGAAGGGCCGAGACAAGCACCTGGCCCGCGACATAATCCGCGATCGGCATGCCGACGCGCATCGGGCCGCTTTGGGCCGTGCCGGTCATCGCCATCAGTCCGCAGATGCCTTGCAGGATATGGTCATAGGCCGGTCGGCCCGCCAGAGGACCGTCGGGGCCAAAGCCGGTGAGGCTTGCGTAGATCAGGTTTTTGCGGCGCCTGCGCAGGCTATCGTAATCGACGCCAAGGCGTTCTGTCACGCCGGGGCGAAAGTTTTCGGTCACGATGTCGGCACTGGCGGCGAGATCAAGCAAGGTGGCGCGGCCGGCGTCGGATTTGAGATCAAGCACCACGGATTTCTTGCCGCTGTTCTGGCTCAGGAACGAGGCGCCAAGACCTGCGGCGCGCATATCTTCGGTGCCGCCGTGATGGCGGACGAAATCATTGCCGTTGGGCCGCTCGACGCGGATCACCTCGGCCCCCATGAGAGCAAGCTGGCCGGTGGCATAGGGCCCGGCAAGCACATGGCTGAGGTCAAGCACCCGAATGCCGGAAAGGGGGCCGGGGCCGGTCATTCGGCGGCGGCCATGTCGGGGTGCCACTCAACCGTGTCGCGGCGCTGATAGTCGGTGAACCAGTCGGGATCGGTGCGGTACTCAACCCGCCCGTCGGCATGCACCCGCGCCACGGCGCGGCGCGACGACAGGCAAAAGGCATGGACCGACATCTGCATGCCGCCGGTGTGGCAATAGCCGACCTCGATATTGCAATCTATCACCATGTTCTTGCCGACAAAGCCCATGGCGCCCATGCCGATGGAATTGCCAAGCTCTTTGAATTCATCCTCAAGCGCGGCGATTCTGGGGTCGGGGTTGCGATCCCCCACCACCCGAAGACAGGCGGCGCGTTTGCCAAGCACCATGCAGGTATCCTTGCACCCGCCAAGGCCGATGCCGATGATCGCCGGCTGACAGGCGAGGCCGCGTTTGCCAAAGGCGACAAGGCTATCGAGGTAAAAGCGCTTGATGCCCTGAATGCCGTCGCTCGGGAACAGCATGCGGTAATCGGTGCCAAAGAGGCCGCCCTTGTGGACGGTAATGAGGTCGATCCATTCGCCGCCCGGCTCATAGCCGTATTCGATTTCGGGCGCGCCGATGCCGACGTTGTTGTTGTGATCGGTGCGCCAAAGCGGGTGCACCCGGTTGGGCCGCAACGGCACGCCGTTGGTGGCCTTGGCGGTGGCGCGGCGTAGCGCGGCCTCAAGCGCGATGGGGCCGCCTTCGATTTGCGTGTCGTTGCCCATCTTGACGTACCAGCGCGGGGTGCCGGTATCGCCGCACATGGCGCGGCGGTCTTCCTTGGCGGCCTGATAGTTTTCAAGCATCGCTTGCAGCACGAAAGACGACAGATCGCCATCCTCGGTTTTGGCAGCCGCCTTGAGGCCCGAGAGGTAATCATCGGGGATCTCGATGGCGGCCTTGTCCATCAGGGTTTCGGCGGTTTTCTGAATGAGGTCGATGGGTATCATTTTACGTCCTCCCTGTTTCGGGACAAAAGCCCCCGCATTTCGTCATCGCCCTCGTCGCCAAAGGCCACGGCACCGGCACGCACAAGAGCCTGTCGCAGGGTATCGTCGTCAGGAAATCCGCGCAGGTGGCGCTTTATCTTTTTCAACGAGCGCTTTTTGTAATCGGGGCTTTCGAGCAGGTGAATGATAGCAGTTTCGACTGAGTAATCGAATTTTCGTTCCTCGCGCAGTTTGCGCAGCTGGCTTTGCGTGGTCAACCAAGCGGTGACAGCCGCAATGAACAGAGGTGTCAAAACTCCCCAAAACAACCCCATACCATGCTCCTATTGTGCAGCGACCAGTGTTTCGGGTTCGCCGTCGGGCAGGATGGTCTCGCCGGGGCGAACGATGCTGAAATCGACGGGATCGCGGCGCACGGCGAGGGCGTCGCCGGTCTGCGTCACGACGGTGAAATAGGACGCTTCAAGGTCGCCCTCGTCGGGGAAATCCTCGCGGTAATGCGCACCACGGGAATTTTCACGTTCAAGGCCGGCCAGGGCGATTGCCTGAGATATATCACAAAGCGAGCGTAAATTCAGCCAGTCATGCCATGTGAGGTTAAAGGCAAGGTTATCGGGCGCGACGCCGACATCCATCAGGGCGGTTGAAATATCGGCCACGCGGGTCTGGGCGCGGGTCAGGCCCGCCTCGGTGCGCAACACGCCGACATCCTCCCACATCGCCTCTTGCAGGTCGTGGCGCAGGGGTTGCACGAGATCGGGTTTGCGGGTGAGCGGATGCAGGGCGCGGTCAATCTCGGCCTGCAAGGCGGTGGGGCAGGGGTCGCGCAGCGCGCCCATCTTGCGAATGTCGGCGCCCATCGTATCGCCCGCAACGCCACCATAGACGGTGGAATTGGCCACGCCATTGCCGCCAAGGCGGTTGGAGCCATGCGCGCCGCCCGCATCCTCGCCCGCCACGTAAAGCCCCTCAAGTGCGGTGCGGGTATCGGGGTCAACCACCACGCCGCCCATGAAGTAATGCGCCGTCGGCACCACCTCAACCAGACCGGCGGCGAGATCAAAGCCGCTGTCGGCGCAGCGTTTGACCATGCCGGGAAACTTGGCGCGCACGTTGTCGGGGCCAAGATGGGCCATCGAGATGAACACGCCGCCGTTCTCTGACGTGTTGTTCTTGCGCATTTCGGCATAGATGCCGCGGCTGACCACATCGCGGGTGGCGCGCTCGCCTTTTGGGTCATAGTCGAACATGAAGCGGTTCTGTGCGCCGTTCAAAAGCTGTCCGCCTGCGCCGCGCAATCCCTCTTCCAGCACGGTGCCGGTCATCCGGGTGTGATCGCCCGCCAACAGGCCGGTGGGGTGAAATTGCACCATTTCCATATCGCGCAGTGGGAGACCGGCGCGCAGGGCCATGGCAAGGCCATCCATCGTCTTGTCACCCGAGGGGGTATTGTATTTGTACATGGTCGGGCCGCCGCCCGTCGCCATAAGCACCGTCTTGGCGCGCACAAGACGAAAGCGCCCCGTGCGCATGTCGATGAACAGCACCCCGGCAAGCGCGCTTTTGTCCGCCGTCGGGATAAGACCGATGGCGCGGTGTTCCTGAAGCTTTTCGACCGGGCGCGAGAGCACCTGTTCCATCAGGCGGCTGATGATCTCGATCCCCGTCAGGTCACCCTTGTGAACGGTGCGATCCGCCGTCTGCCCGGCAAAGGCCTTTTGGTGCAGGCTTCCATCCGGGTTGCGGTCAAAGAAACAGCCGATTTCGTTCTCAAGCTCGCGGATGCGCACCACCGCCTGTTCGCAAAGCTTCCAGGCCATATCCTGATTGGGGAGCCATTTGCCGCCCCGGATCGTATCCATGAAATGCCGCTCGACGGTATCACCGCCACCAAGCGCCACGTTATAGCCGCCCTGCACCATCCGGGTGCAGCCGCATTTGCCAATGAGGCCCTTGACGGCGATGGTGATGCGGGTGCCCGGCGGCGCGGATTGCTGGGCGTGCAGCGCCGCGAACAGGCCGGCACCACCGGTGCCGATGATCAGGATATCGGTGTCGTGGCGGTCGATTTCTGTGAGGGTTGCCATGGCTTACACCGCTTTCAGAAAGAAGGTTGTGGAGATCAGGAAAGCCACGCCGACCGCCCCGGCCGCCAAGGTTTTCTGGCGGTCCGACCAGGGCAGGAATTCAAGCGCCATCAGGCGCAGCCCGCCGAACATATGCACCGCAAGCAAGAAGACGAGGCCGAATTCGGAAAGTTTGACCAGCGGCATTTCGGCAAAGGCCAGAAACCCGTCAAGCCGCGAAGGATTGGTCAGCGCCTGTGACAACAGCCAGAAATGTGCAGGCAGAAACAGCGCCAGAGCAAGACCGGAAAGCCGGTGCAGCACGAAGGCAAGCCAAAGCGGGTGGGAGCGGGCAGGGGCCTTCATGGCACAGTCACCGCAAAGACGGCGCGCAGGCCGAGGACAAGAAGCCCCGCGCAAGCGCCCCAGGTGAGGAGCGAGAGCACCGGGCCTTTCAGGCCAAACCATTCGTGGATGATGACCCGCAACCCGATGGCGGCATGCAGTGAAACGGCGAACACGAAGAGACCGTAAAAGGCGAACCAAAGCACGCTGCCCTGGGTGCGGCCAAGGATTTCGGCGGTGCTAAGGCCACCCTGGATGGCATAGATCATCACCGCGAGGTGCCCCAGAACCAGCGGCGCCATGACAAGTGCCGAGAGCCGTTGCAGCATATAAAGACGCAGATCAAGCATTGCGTTTGCCCTTGAAGAAGGATTTCGCGGTTTCGCGTTTCAGCCCGGCAATGGCGCGCATCGGGTTCAACTCGTTCGGGCAATATTGCGTGCAGCTTCCCATCGAATGACAATTGTGACAGCCCCCGGTGCCGGAAACGGCATCAAGGATGGCGCCGCGCCCGTCATCGCGGCTGTCGTTCAAAAGGGTCCAGGCGCGTTGCAGGGCGGCGGGGCCAAGATAATCGGGATTGCCCGCCACCGTATCGCAGGCGGCATAGCAGATCGCGCAATTGATGCATTCGACGCCAAGATCGGCCTCGACGCGCAGGGGATCGACTGGGTCGATCGGCTCAATCGGATCATGGCGGGTCTGGCTTGGGTGATGCTGGCCTTGGGCGGCGGTCCATTTGTCAAAGAACGGGTCCATATCGGCGGCCAGATCCTTGATCACCGGCAGATTGCGCAGCGGCTCGATCATCAGCTTGCCGTCGGCGGCGACTTTTTTGACATGGGTGCGGCAGGTCCAGCGCGGCGTGCCATTGACCATCATCGCACAAGACCCGCACATGCCCACGCGACAGGCAAAGCGATAGCTGAGCGTCGGATCGGCGAACTGCTGAATCCACGACACGACATCAAGCACGGTCTGGCTTGCATGGGCGGGGACCTGAAAACTGTCATAGCGTGCGCCACGGGTGGTGCCGCGGTGGACGGTAACATCGAGTGTTTCTTGGGCGGCGGTCACGGGCGAGCCCCTTTTCGGGTGGGTGTCAGGCTGTGACTCTGGTTATAAGTATCAGCTAAGCTAACCAAAAGGAATAAATACTAATGGTATTTGTAAGATATGATATCATAAATCGCAGAGAGGACCGGATAGGGGGAAAGAGCAGACCCCCAAGGTAATGACCCGAAACTGCTGCTAGGTCTGTTCGCGACGAATGATGGTTGCGAGCCAAACTGCTTGATGCGGTAACCTGAAGAGAGCAGATCAACTTTGCGACAGAACCTATCATAGCGCTACATTTTGATTTCTATTTGGCTAACCTGCGAAATAATGTTAGCTCACCTTTGATGTGGTAGACGGGATATTTTGATGAGAGAACTGAAGAAAATTCTTCATGTTGAAGATGAGCTGGACATCCAGGAAATCGCGAAAATGTCTCTCGAAGGCGTGGGTGGTTTTGAGGTCATGCAATGCGTTTCGGGCGAAGACGCCCTATCTGTCGCTCCAGGCTATGATCCAGACCTGATCCTTTTGGACGTGATGATGCCCGGTATGGATGGGGAAGAAACGTTTAAGCGGTTAAGTGAGTTCGAAGGATTCGAAAAAAAGCCCGTTATATTCATGACCGCAAAGGCAGCAAAGAACAATATTCAGGCGCTTATTGAGCTAGGCGCCGCAGATGTGATCACCAAGCCGTTCGATCCAATTCTGCTGCCAGAGAGTGTCCGAGAGATTTGGAAGAGGTGGACCGCTTAACCTACCGGACGTAAATAACTTTATACCGGCCCGTTAGGGCTGGATCGGTATCCGTCGACGACACAAACGCCCGCGAGCCAAAATCCGGCGATGTAGCGGGACGCGGATCAGGCCTCGTCTCGCACATCACAGGAGGCCGGACGATGCGATGTATCCTTCGACCCGTCCTTGATCGGCAGCTCGAAAAAGAAGGTTGTCCCCTTTCCAGGGGTCGACTTCAAATCGATCCGGCCATTGTGCTGTTCAACGATGGCCTTGGCGATGCTCAGGCCTAGGCCGGTTCCCTTGTATGTCGTGCTGGTGACCTGGGAACCTTGGTGAAACCGCTCGAAGATCCGCTCGTGCTCCTCTTCGGGGATTCCCTGCCCTTCGTCGCGGACTTCAACACGTGCGCGGGGACCGTTTTGGTAGGCGATGACCTCGACCGTGCTCCCCGCCGGTGAGAACTTGCTGGCATTCGAAATCAGATTGCTCAGGACCTGTGCGATCCGCACCTCATCTCCCTCTACATAAAGCTCCGTATCAATCACGCGCAGGCTCAGCCCAACCTGCAATCCTGTGGCATAGTTTTCATTGTCGCGAACGGCATCCTGTACAGTCTGTGAGAGATTGAAACATTTGTTGTCGAGGATAACGAGGTTGGCGTCCAGCTTATCGATATCCAGGATGTCGTTGACCAATGTAATCAGCCTTTCGCAGTTGCGATGCGCAATTGAAATCAGCTTTTCATTAGTCGGCGACAGATCGGAATTCTTTGCCGCCTTGATCAACTCAATGCTACCGTAAATCGACGTCAGAGGCGTGCGTAATTCGTGACTCACCACGGTTACGAAACTGTCTTTGGCACGCAAGGAGGCGCCTGCATGGTTCGCCAGAACCTCCATTTTCTCCGCCAATTTGCGGCTACGGGCGCCATCAATCCAAAGGAACAGGCCGAATAGTCCAAGCGCTGCCATGGCGACAACGCCGAGAAGCGTTACCCGGTTCGACAGGGTAAGCAAGGCGTCTTTAAACTGCGTCTGCTCCTGAGTTTCCGATTTCACGACGCTCAGAGACAATTTCTGGAGGTCTGTCTTGAACGAACTCATCCGATCCCGCAAGATCGCGGCCATCTCACGCCGACTTTCCGCCGTGGCCGGAGGCACATCCTGTGCAAAGACGGTCTCATCGAGGGTTTCGAGCCAATTTCGAATATCTCTTATGACCGAGAGGTCTATGCCGCGGCTTTCCAGAACATCGGCCACGTAGCCCTCTTCAAAAGTGCTCAGGCGACTCCAGAGAATATTGAGCCTTTGTGTAAGACCCTCGTAGGTTTCGCGTCCGAGAGCATAGTCTTGCGCTGCGGCATCAAACCTCAGCATCTCGAATTGCATCTGGTTGGCAATCCAGAGCGGCTTGTCGCGATCGCTAAGGCGCATCTCTGAAATGCTCTGGCTCAACATCATCAGCCCGGCAACGGCAACGGCGACGCTTAGAAGAACTGCGCCCGCCATGCCCTGTCTGATTTTGCGGCGGCCTTTCGTCATTCAATCTTGATGTCGGTCAGTTGCCAGATCAGGCGATCATTGTACTGGGGAGCGACGAGTTCGGGATGGTCATCCATCGGATATATCACCCAGATTGGCCCCTTGCCGCGTATCGACATGGTCTCACCGTTTCTTCGCAAGGCCAGAATCACATCGTAATCAAGAATATCGTCAACCGGTATCTCGACCGAAAAGTCGTTGACCGCAGTCATTTTCAGAGTGTCATCGCGGGTAACGCCGAAGGGGTCCAACAGGTCACGCAGGAGAGGCCCTGAAAACTCTGTCACCTCATCTACATAAAAATTGTCCGTCAACACCTTTTCCTGCGGCAGTGCCGCGAGATCCTCGAAGCTGTAGCTTTCCGAGGCTTCGTTTCCGGATATCGTAAGAATGTCCGATGCCATTACAGTTCCGGGGACCAAGCCCAAAATCAGCGCCAGCGTTTTCAATCCTGCCAGTCTGATCATCGTCATCCCTTTCAACCGTGAGGTGTTTTTCCCATTATAGTTACACCCCATATGTCCTGATACCTAGAGCTTATAGCGCCGACTTCAATATCCGATTGATCATGAGGCAAAAATGTACAGGCGGTTCACTTTCCATTCCGCGTGCAACCGAATCCGCCCGTATTATGAGCAAACGGACGACGTTAAGGTAACATACAGCCTTGCCAGACCACATGACGGCAGAACATCTTACAATTCATCAGGCGGCGTCTTGCACATAACCGGATGCCGGACGATGCGATGTATCCTTCGACCCGTCCTTGGTCGGCAGCTCGAAAAAGAAGGTTGTCCCCTTTCCAAGGGTCGACTTCAAATCGATCCGGCCATTGTGCTGTTGAACGATGGCCTTGGCGATGCTCAGGCCTAGGCCGGTTCCGCGCAACTTCCCGGCGCCGCTGTTGACGGCACTGTTGGTTTGACCGAAACGGGCGAATACCTTGGGCAAATCCTCGTCAGAGATACCCGCCCCCTGATCCTTCACCGAAATACGGACATGGGTGTCGCTAGTCGATATGCCTAGCTCGACCGTGTCTCCGGGATGGCTGAATTTGGCAGCGTTTGACATCAAATTCGCCATGACCTGCATCAGACGCTTTCGGTCACCGATCAAGGTGCAATCCTGGTCCGATTTTGTAGCAACGAACTCGACACCCATCTCCGCGCCATAATAGCGGTAGGTTTCAAGCGCCTCGTGCACAAGGTCACTGGCGTTGATTTCCTCCTTTGAGAATTCCATGTCTCCGGCATCAATCTTGTCAAGATCCAGAATATCGTCAACCAAGGACAACAACCGGTCGCTGTTATTTGCGGCGATATCCAACATCAATTTAACCTTGTCTTCGATCTGCCCGGCTGCTCCTCCGGTTACCAGTCGCAACGCGCCTTTAATCGACGTCAGCGGCGTTCTTAGCTCATGGCTGATGATTGAAACGAGTTCGTTGCGTTTCTTTTCGACAGTCTTGCGGTCGGTAATGTCGCGTGCTGTGGCGATCAGACGGAACCGGCCATTGGGTGTTCTCATCGCCTCCATACACACTTCGACCTGGCAGCCGTTGATATCGGTCTCGAACCGCCAAATGGCCAGCTGATCCGCTTTGAGTATGTCTATGTTTTTCTGCAACCCCCCTTCAAAGGGCTGTTGGACAACGTCCTGAAAGCGGCGGGATTTCCAGCCATCGTTTTTCCAACCCGTGCGACGTGCGGCCGAAGCGTTCATGTAAACGACTGCGAGAGTTTCCGCGTCGAACATGAAAACATCGTCTGGAAGCAGCTTGAGGCACTGGATAAGTTGCCGCTCTTCCTGTGCTAGCCTGGCTTGGGTCACATCTGTTCTGATGAAAATGTTTCTATCGTGTTGCCCGGCCCTGTTCATGAGCGGAACAACCGTACATTCCGTCAAGATGATATGGCCGTCATCTCGTTGGAGTTCTGTTTCGCCTTTCCAGATTTCCCCGGCTTTTGTGGTTCTGATGATGTCGTCGAATACATCGGTGCGGGCGCTGTCGTAAAGGTAGGTTTCCTTGCAACCAAGCAGGGCGGATTCATTTACTCCGACCACATCACTGAATTTCTTGTTCACCTTGATGATGCGCCCCTGAGGGTCGGTGGTGCTTACAATCGAATGCGCGTTAAGAGCTTGTTCTTGAAAGGCAAGTTCAAGCTCACGTCCGCGCAATAGCCTGTCGCGCAATTCACCGGATTCGATTCCGCGTCGCCACGCAGTCATGACCAGAGCGATCATCAAGAGCCAGATGGTAACCTGAATGATAACAACCGGAGAAAGGCTCTCCAATTGTCCAATCTTCACGCGAGATGCCAATGCCACAATGATGATCGCCGACATGATCGCGCAAATACTACCAGTCAGAATATTTTTTTTGCTTTTCATTACACACTCGTCCCTGCAACACGGCTGATTACTAAAACCCGGCAAGGCCAATCGCCTTGCCCTGGATTTACCATCACGCGTAAAGGTGTTGTGGCTGGGGTGAAAAGACGAAAAAAATGTGGCGCCCGGCGTCCAGGCCGACTGCTGCAATTCAGACTGCATTCCGCGATTTTGCGTCGCCTGCTTTTGCGCTGTCCGAAGTGCTCAGAGGTAGGCAGAGCGTGAATGTGCTGCCTGCGCCTGGCGTACTTTTCAGACCGATGCGACCGCCCTGCAAGGCAGCCAGCTGTCGCGAGATGGTCAAGCCAAGGCCTGTGCCTGCGGCCGCCCTGTATCCTGCTCCATCCGCTTGCCGGAATGAATCAAAGACGGCCTCTTGCATATCTTCGGCGATTCCACATCCGCTATCCTCGACACTAATATGCGCCTCACCATCGCGCGCCTTGGCCCGCAGTGTGAGCGACCCTTTATCGGTAAATTTCAGGGCATTGCCAAGCAAGTTGAACAGGATTTGCTTCAGGCGGATCTCGTCTGCGCGAATGGTGCAGTCGTCCGAATAGCAATACAGGTACAGGCCTTTTTTTCTGGCCTCTATTTCAAATTTTTCCGCGAAGGACCTCAGAAACGTTTTGAGCGGGATATCTTTAAGGTGCATGTCCATCGACCCGCTTTCAATTTTTGACATATCGAGGATGTCGTTGATCAATTCGAGTAGATGTCTGCCTGCGTCATCTGATTTTTTGGCGAATTTGACGATATCATTCGTCACGCTTTCCAGAGAATTTCGGGCTTTGCCGATATCCCCTGTCGGACTTTGCACGTTCTCTTTCAATGTTTTGAATGATGGCAACTGATCGGGGTCTTTCAGGAAGGCCATGTACCCAAGGATAATCGTCAGAGGTGTCCGAAGTTCATGGCTGAACGTATTCAAAAAATCGGTCTTCGATTGATTGGCACGTTCGGCATTCTGCAAGGCCTGATGCAAAACCGATACATCGGTCCCGACACCGCGATACCCGTCGAATTCTCCGTCTTTATCAAATATCGGTGTGCCGGAAATACGAAACCATCGATTGCCCCCGGCCGGGTTTTCGACACAGTAGACAAAATTTCCAAACGGTTGCTGCGCCGCCATTTTGGTTTCCAGCGCGTCCCAATCGGCACTTTCAACGGTTGAGGTCTTGTCGCCAAAACATTCCCTTCGGGTTTTGCCCATCAGCATCCTGCTCATACCATCGGTTTGCTTGTCGAAGCCCTCTGACAAATACGTGAAGCGAAAATCCTTGTCCTGTTCCCAAAACCAATCGGTGCTTATCTCGGCTATGTCGTAAAAGCGTTTATAGGCTTCATCCCGCTGGATCAGCGCATCAGAAAGCTCTGCGTTTTTCTTTTCCAGTTCAATCTGTTGCGTCTTTTCGGCGGTGACATCAACCCGGATGCCAACCCGACCACCGTCACTTGTGGATCGTTTGATTGACTTGATCCAACGCCCGTTCTTGAGTGGATATTCGCAATCGAAATTGTTGCTTGCGAGGTTTTCATACAACCCCTGTAGCCATTCTTCCTCGCGACCGACAGCTTCCGGATATTCCCCATGTTCGAGGCCATATCGCAGGATTTCCTCGGACGTGGCGCCGATCTTGACCGCTGGTGCACTCGCCTCATAGAGGTCGAGATAGAATTGGTTGAACATGACGAGTCTATTGTCTTTATCAAGCAACCAGAACCCGGCGGGAAGAGCTTCGATGGCATCCCGCAGCCGCTGTTCGGCCTGCTCTGCACGAAGGCGGCTTTCGATTTGTTCGGTGATATCAATGCGTAGTCCGACCCACCCACCATCCTGGGTTTTGCGTTCCACGATCCGCAAAATACGGCCATTTTGCAATCTCTGTTCCAAAACGCTATCGGACCGCTCGTGCGCTGCAAGCCGTTCGGCAAGCCATTCTTCTTCGCGCCCGATGGCCTCGGCATATTGTCGGTTTTTCAGACCGTGGCGCAGGATGTCCTCGAACGTGGTTCCCGGCACCATGGCCGCGGCACTCTCTTGATATTGTTCACGATAACGCTTGTTACAAAGAACAAGTCGGTCATTGGCGTCATACAAAACGAAAGCGTCATTCAGGCTTTCGATCGCTGTCGTCAATCGGGATTGCAGAACTTTTCGCGCTGTTGCCTCTTTCTTTGCGTCCGACACAATGAAAGCGGCAAACCCACCGATGGAAAAGATGATGAGAAGTGGCAGGACCGGAAACGCATAGCCAGCAGCCCGTTCCGGTTTCGGGGTGACGCCGATCCTCCACAGACCGCCAGGAATTTTCAAGTCTGCCGTGACCGTCGTTTTTGATGATGTTTTTTCGGTGCCGTAAACCAGCGAGATCGCGCGCCCGGTTTCATCAATCGCATGGATAGACAGGTCGTACTCGCTGCTGCGATTGGATAATCCGGCTTCCAAAAACAGTCGGTCCGCGTCCAGAACG
>Ga0209345_10001271_pt1 | contig 30494 bp, 34 predicted proteins | sample Cruoilmetagenom7_FD_187294 | JGI IMG/M metagenome (GOLD analysis project Ga0209345, IMG submission 187294) | Oil polluted marine microbial communities from Coal Oil Point, Santa Barbara, California, USA - Sample 7 (SPAdes) (version 2) | ecosystem: Environmental > Aquatic > Marine > Oil seeps ...
CACTTCCGCACGGAAGGAATAAACAGTATTAATGAAAAACGAAACTAATGGCCAGAAGCCTTTATGGCGAATAACGGATAATGAACGCCAGATAATTCTTCTTTTTGGTGACGCTCTTTCAGCGGGCATTGCATTAATAACCTCACTGTATTCCTGGTCGACAAAAGATATGTGGATGGAATTCACCTGGCATTCCCTATTGGAACGGACACCTAATTGGTATTACTTTCTCCCATTCGCCTGGCTGTTAATTCTGATTGAGATGTATGATACAAACCGCGCTGGCCGCCGGGGGGACACTATTCGGGGATTAACGGTATCAACGATTATTAGCACGTTTTTATACTTGTTGATATTTTTTATTTCAGAACCGAACTCACTACCCCGGCGTGGTGTGGCTGTTTTTATCGCTGCGGCTGCTGGGTTGACATTGTTATGGAGGTTTCTTTATATCCGTGTTTTTACGGCACCTGTATTTTTACGCCGCGTAATAATTATTGGAGCTGGCCGTGCGGGATCTACGTTGGCTGAGGAAATGATAAAAATTGAACCACAACCATTTTGCTTGATAGGGTTTGTAGACGATGACAAGAAAAAAATTGGAAAAATAATCGCGGGCGTACCAGTTTTTGGCAGCAGTAAAGAACTAGTACAGATCGTTGAGCGAGAGAATGCGACGGATTTAATTTTCTCAATTTCTGGTGATATGCAAGCAAGCATGTATTCAGCAATTCTTGCTGCTGAAGAAAAAGGTATAACAGTTAATACAATGCCTGTTGTTTATGAAGAATTAATGGGCAGAGTACCAATAGCATTGCTAGGCGACGATTGGGTCTTACGGTCATTTGTTGATCGCGCGCATGCTACTGAAAGTTATGAGTTAATTAAAAGGCTGCTGGACATAGTTGGGTCTATGTTTGGTTTGATATTTTTAGGGCTAATATATCCATTGATTGCGCTAATTATTGTGATTGATGATGGGTTTCCTGTTTTATTTAAACAAATACGAGTAGGGAAAAGTGGCAAGAAATTTAATTTATTTAAATTCCGCAGCATGAAAAAGGATGCAGAAGAGGATGGGATTGCCAGGTTTGCTGTGGAAAATGATGATCGGGTCACAAGGGTAGGTGGATTCCTACGAAAAAGCCACTTGGATGAAATTCCTCAGTTCATTAATGTGATTAACGGGGATATTACTTTAGTAGGGCCTAGGGCAGAGCGCCCCGAGATGGTTGAAGATTTACAAAAGGATATCCCATTCTATAGGGCGAGATTATTTGTGAAACCGGGCGTAACAGGCTGGGCACAGGTGAATTATGGATATGCTTCAAATATTGAAGAGACTTCTATCAAATTGGAACACGACCTATACTACATTATGCGCAGAAATTTTATCATGGACCTGTTGATTATTTTCAGAACACTTGGATCCGTTGTGGGTTTCCGAGGGTTATAAAATGAAAATTAACTTGAATTTTCGCAATCGTTATATTTTATTGGGAGATATGATTTTGTCGATAATATCAGTAGTCGGCGCATACATTCTCCGATTGGAATTGATCGAAGTGTTTAGCAATTATTATTTATCATTATTATGGTTATTGTTATTTACTATTACGATTAAACCAATTATATACAATATTTTTGGGTTGTATCGCAAAATGTGGGTGTATGCCAGTATTCGCGAGTTGAAGTTGATATTATTTGCCGTTACAGCTTCATCAGCGTTAATCACTGTAATAATGCTGATTCTTTTTGCAAACCATGTATTTGTATCATTCCCGCGATCTGTTTTGGTGATTGATTGGATTCTCTCGATTCTATTTGTGGGCGGGTTGCGATTTGGATTAAGAGTTATTTTTGAAGGGAGTAAAAACAAGGCTGCAAAGCAACAGGTTAGAGACATAAAGAAAAAATCTTTGATTATTGGAGCTGGCGATATGGGAGCAATGGTTGCCAAGGAATTCCAAAAAAATCCTTTATTGAAGACTAAACCGATTGGGTTTCTGGACGATAATCCAGAAAAATATAACCAGCAATTGCACGGGATACCGGTTGTAGGTCGCTTAAAAGACTTATCGAAAGTTATTAATAAATATCAAGTGAATGAAGTAATAATAGCAATTCCCAGCGCATCGGGTGAAGCCGTACGAAAAATAACCAATATTTGTCGGAAAAATAAAATCCCATTCCGAACAATGCCGGGCATTTATGAACTTTTAGGGGGCAGCATTGGCATCACGCGACTAAGAGAAGTTCAAATCGCTGATCTTTTACGCCGTTCCCACTCCCAAATTGATGTTGACTTAGCTGGTAATATGCTTGAAGGTAAAACAGTGCTGGTCACTGGTGCTGGGGGATCAATTGGTCAGGAACTTTGCCGGCAAATCGCACGCTGGTCCCCATCAAAATTAATCCTTCTCGGCCATGGGGAGAACAGTATTTTTGAAACATACCAATCTTTAAAGGAAAATTATCCTTCTTTACCTGTTATTATTGCGATTGCTGACATAAGGGATGCTTTCCGAATTGACCAGGAATTTTCGAGGAATCAACCACAAGTCGTATTCCATGCAGCTGCGCATAAACATGTTCCTCTTATGGAAATAAATGTTGAGGATTGTATTCTGAATAATGTTTTAGGAACACAGAATATCATAAACGCTTGTGAAAAAAATGAGGTTAAACAGCTTGTCCTCATTTCAACTGACAAAGCTATTCGTCCTGTGAGTGTGATGGGCGCATCAAAACGACTTGCTGAAATGCTTGTGCTGGATGCGGCTGGACGTCTGAAAAAACCCATTTCGGTCGTAAGATTCGGAAATGTACTGGGAAGCAGAGGCAGTGTCGTACCGTTATTCAAGCGGCAGATTGCAAACGGAGGTCCGGTTACAGTAACTCATCCGAAAATGAAACGTTATTTTATGACAATTCCCGAAGCGGTTTATCTGGTTATTCAATCTGCCGGTATGGGAAAAGGGGGTGAGACGTTTGTTCTGGACATGGGAGAACAGATAAAAATCGTTGATTTGGCTGAAGATTTAATTCGCTTATCTGGATTTGAACCTGGAAAGGAAATTGAGATTGTTTTTACAGGGATAAGAAACGGAGAAAAACTTAGCGAGGATCTTTGGAATGATGGGAGAAAATTCAGCAAAACAGATCATCCTGGAATATTTCATGAAGAAGGACAGGATAAAATAAGGGGGGAAGAGTTGGAAAAGGTTGTCAAAAAAATGGTCGATTTATCCCGGGCAGGGGAGGGCGATCAAATAATCAACTTCCTCAATGAAATAATTCCTGATGCTGAAATTAAACATAATGTACAAGGTAATCCACCTAGTTTTGACTTATGAATTCTGAAAATAAAAGAAAATGGGATATATATTTAGAATCAAAACCTGACGCACATATTTTACAAACTTCTGCATGGGGATTATTCAAGCAGAATCATAAGTGGTATCCGAAGTATTTACTTGCTGATAATGCAGGTGCTCAGATCCTATTTCGAAGATTGCCGATAGGTTTATCTTTTGGTTATATTCCTAAAGGACCTGTGGGAACAAAATGGAAAAAAATTATCCATGAAGCAGTTTCATTATGTCAGCAGGAAAGTGCATTTATTTTATATATTGAACCTGATGAGTGGGAGAATGAAAATGGGAGTTGCATCTTGAAAACTCAGGGTTTTAATCCAAGCTCAATTTCCATTCAACCGAGAAGGACAATGGTTCTATCTTTAATAGGTACAGAAGAAGAATGGTTGAAGAGAATGAAGCAAAAAACACGCTATAACATCCGCTTGGCCAGTAAGAAAGATATTGTTATAAAACAATCATATGATATTGAACTTTTTATTAAGCTCATCAGAGTTACCAGCTCAAGAGATAAATTTGGGGTTCATGCAGCGCAATATTATAAAAATGTTTTTAATCTTTTTTCAAAAAATCAAGATTGTGTACTGCTGATCGCAGAATACAATAAAATCCCATTAGCCGGGATTATGGTCTTTGCCCGTGGTAAACGAGCCTGGTATTTTTACGGAGCATCTAATAATCTTGAGAGAAATCGGATGCCCACCTATTTGCTTCAGTGGGAGGCAATGCGATGGGCGGCTTCTCGCGGGTGTACTGAATATGATCTTTGGGGTATTCCGGATGAGGAACAAGATTTGTTAGAAAGGGACTTCATGTCTCGTTCCGATGGACTTTGGGGAGTTTATCGATTCAAGAGAGGATTTGGCGGAGAAATAAAAAGAACAGCAGGCGTTTATCAGAAAGTAATTAATAAACCGATATATACTGCTTATTCCATGTTAATGAAAATAAGAAAAATCCAGGCGCAATAATTCTAGACCAGAAATAAGAAATTGTGATTAATCAAAGCGAAATATTCAATAAATTGGAATGGAATGCTCTCATAAAGAATCTTCCTGGTATTAGTATCCTTCAGGCGTGGGAGTGGGGCGCAGTTAAATCTAAATATGGTTGGAAACCAGAGCGGTATATCTGGAAAGATGAATTTGGGAAGATCAACGCGGCAGCGCTTATTTTAATCAGAGAAAAAACCGTACCTGTATTAAATATGAGTTTCTGTACGATCTACATACCACAAGGACCATTATTAGATTGGTCGAATGTATTATTGCGGAAGAAAGTGCTTGATGATATTCGCGTATTTGCTCAAGGCAGGAATGCAATATTAATTAAAATTGACCCAGAGATCATATATGGGGCAGGCGAACAATTAGATACCACTGATATAGGATTCCTTCGAGCCCAAGAAGTTGTAGATGGATTATTAAAAGAAGGATGGTTGTTTTCTCCACAGCAGATCCAATTTAAGAACACCGCATGGATAAAACTAGAAAAATCAGAAAACGAACTGCTAGCAGCTATGAAACAGAAGACTAGATATAATATCCGATTGGCAGAAAGAAGGGGTGTATGCATCAGAGAGGGTGGAATTGATGATTTAGATGAGTTATATCAAATGTACCTGGAAACATCCATCAGAGATGGTTTTATCATCCGTCCCAAGCAGTACTATATTGATGTCTGGTCTGAATTAATAAAGGCAAAGATGGCAGTACCCCTAATCGCTGAAGTAGAAGGGGAAATGGTGGCTGGTTTACTTTTATTCCATTTTGGTAATCGCTCTTGGTATTTGTATGGTATGTCAACCGGTAAACATCGTGAAAAAATGCCGAATTACTTGCTCCAATGGAAGGCGATAAAAATAAGTAAAAAAATTGGTTGCAGTGTTTATGATCTTTGGGGCGCTCCTGATATTTTTAATAGTCAAGACAGAATGTGGGGGGTGTACCGTTTCAAACTGGGGCTAGGGTGTCAAGTGGTTCAAAGAATTGGCGCTTACGATTTCCCATTAAACAAAATTGCATATAAAATATTTAGTATAGTGATTCCGCAGTTTTTATCTATAACACGAAAATTCAGAAAGGCACAGCAGATTCAGGAGCTTGAGTAAACTAATAAGGTATACCGATAATGAGTCTTGACATCCAGACAACTGTAACCATCATATTCATTTTGCTTCTTCTTGCTGGCGGCGGGATTTTTTTCACAGCTATCCGTGCTTTTCAAGAGGCAAGCCGGTTGAGGTTTTTCCTAAAGCGCAGAAAGCTACTTGGAAGGGCCTGGCAGTTAGTATTCTATGCTTTGCTGGTTATTGTTGCGGCATTTCTTGTAAACAGGTACGCTGAGCCAATGACTTATCAAGTATTTGAACCTTCACCAACAGCGACATTAACTCCGACAATAACTCTCACGCCCACGGTTACACAGACCTCAACGGTTACGCTAACACCAACAATGACAGAAACACCAGAATTTACCCCAACGCCAATTATGCCGGCAGTGATTAGCGAAGGGTTTACATCTGAAGTCACGCCAAACCCGGAATCGATTTTTAGTGATATATCATTTGCCAGACGCTTGACCGGTGAATATTTACCAATAGATCCTAATGTAAGATTTGATCAACCAAACGCAACTATTTACGGTTCTTTCTCTTATAACAAAATGATCCCTGGAACCCAATGGTCAGCATTATGGTTCAGGGATGGAGAGTTGATTAATTATGAATCAATCCTATGGAATGGCGCTTCCGGGGGATATGGATATACAGATGTAACACTTCCGTCTGATGAATGGCTGCCAGGTTTTTATGAGGTTCAGATATTTGTTGGCGAGGTATGGAAGACAAGTGGATATTTTGAAATATTTGGTGATTCTCCGACTCCTACACCAACATCTACCTCAACGATTACACCAATCCCTACTGAAACAGCGGTGAATACTGCGACAACTATTCCCACAGAAACGGCGAGACCAACCGAAACCCCTCAACCTACTCTTACGCCTACCCGAACGCTGGTTCCGACATTAACAACAACTTCTACGGCAACTGAACTACCTACTCAAATACCGACACCAACTGATATCCCAACGCAAACATTAACTCCCGCTGCTACACGAAGATCAACTATTTACCGCTGAGCTAAGTGCCATAGCGATTTTTGCTGCAATCCGGGCATTGTTTTTTAATAACGCGATATTAACACGCATGCTCTTACCTTTGGTTATTTCATTAACCTTAAGGAGTAAAAATGGAGTTATGGCTGGCCCGCTGATGTTATTTTTATTCGCTTCTTCCAAGGCTTCTTCTATCTGCATCTCAACTTGACTTGCTGGAATCTCTAAATCGCTTGGTGGAGGAACAGTTACAAGAAGCGCAGAGGAAAGCCCCAATTTCCATTGGTTTAACGCAATTGAGACAATCTCTTCTTCATTGTTGACCTGGCGGTCCACTTCAATCCCGCTGTGAATTGAATAAAAGGCAGGAAGCTCATTTGTTTTGTAACCTAATATGGGGACACCGTTGGTTTCCAAATTTTCTTTTGTGGCAGGTATATCAAGAATTGCTTTTGCGCCAGAGCAGACTACAATCATGGGGATTCGCGCGAGGGTAGGCAGATCAGAAGAAACATCAAAGCCATTTCCGCGATGAACACCACCAATACCACCGGTTGCAAAAACTTTAATGCCAGCGGCATGTGCAACTGTCATCGTTCCAGAAACCGTTGTTCCGCCATTCAATCCAAACGATACCGCATAAGCGATATCTTTACGACTGACTTTTACGGAATTAGTGGTGTGAGAAAGAGTTTTCAATTCCTTGTTGTCAATTCCGACACGGATAACTCCGTCTATGAGACAAATCGTCGCTGGTGTCGCATTTTCCTTGAGGACTTCATTTTCCATCGCTAAGGCAACCTCATAATTTTTTGGCTGCGGCAGACCGTGTGTAATTACTGTTGACTCGAGGGCAACTATAGGCGAATGTTGGTTTATTGCTTCCTTTACTTTTGATGAGTAAATAAAATTATTCATTGATTGTTATTTTCCTTATTTCAATTATTGATATTTGAATTGTTGATGTGTGAAAAAAAGATTTTAATTGTTTGTTAAGATGATTGGACAATTGTAATATAAGTTTTTTCTTGAGTTCTTCCTTGCCGAAAGGAAACGTGCTTATTATTTTCATAAATGTATATCTGGAATGTTTGTGCTTACGGCTCACTCCATGTGAAATTTTTGTTAATATCGGTGTGTTTTTTGAATAGTTTTCATGAAGAATTTTAGGTGCAATATCAGGATTATTCCCGCGAGTTTGGTTGCTGGAAGGGGGAATAGTCTCTTCATTAAACATGATCGATGCATTCGTGTGTAAAAAATCACGTGTTTCATCAAGGAGGAATTGATGAATTGTGTTCCTTCCAACTTTTCCAAGACAAGATAACAATCTTCCGTCATGCACAGTGATTTTTAGTGGTGAAGATGTTTCGGATATATTTTGAGAAATGTTGAAAAAAAATAATAAGCTAATCAAACCAAAATCGATTGTTCGCCCATAACCGTCTTGGATTATCAGGTTTTTCAAAAGCACTTTGCGATCGTTTTTTGAAATGAACGCATAAATTTTCTCTCCATGAGAAAGGATGAAATTGTTTATATTTCTTCGGTGGCTTGAAGAGATTAATAAATATTCCTGATTGTTATTTTTCTGAATGATTAATGCGGATGATGGATTGAAAACGAATTTGGCGGGGCCACCAAGGAATTTAAGGTGCTCTAGGCTGTGATGAGGTTTCGTTAACATGTTTTCCTGGATAGGAGTATTTCGTATGGGAAACGAGAATGCGGCTTTGGTAAGATATCTCTCTGTTTCCTTAAATCCGATTGCTGGAAATAGTAATTGTATGTATCGGCTTGTCACTTTCCTGATTGAAAAGAAAATAACAAGTGGGACTGCAGTAAACAAAATAGTTGAAGGAGAAAAATATCGCAGGGTTATGTCCCTTATGACCCCTGATGTGAAATTTGTGGAATTTGGGAACAGCGCAAGAAAATTGTCTGAAATGGCGAAGAGTGCAACTTCAGTTTGGGCAATAAAGGACCAATATATTAGCAATAGAAGCACAAAGAGAACTAATCGTAATCTTCCAGCAGACTCATTTGCGGCGAATAATTGATCGCGAATCGGTTTATTTTGCTGGTTTTTCGACTTCATTTTATCGAACATCTTTCTGTATCCAAAGATTATTCAAGAACACTCTGATATTTAGCATTTCCCATTGTCCCAATGGATTTATGTTTTCTAATAGATGAAGTCCCTTTTTTTTGTGTGCGTCCGATGTGTCACCACCAATCTTTATATTGATTATCGTGTTGGTTTTTATCAAAATATCGTCCATTAATGATGAGTTCTGATCAGTTAGTTGCTTCACGCTCGTGTTTTTCAGAAGATATTTACAGATATTGGTTATACGCTCTCCAATTAATTTGTTTATTTCAAGTTGCAATTCTCCGAATATCTTGTTGATAGAAAAATAATCGGAAATGTTTATTAACATTTCTCCCAAATGTTTTTTTCCTATTGAGGAGGAAAAATCATAGAATACGGAAAAGGAAGGAACAACTGTAATTTCATCCTTTGTCTGACACTTTGTTTGTGCAACTCGAAGAGATTGCAGGTGGGATTGGCTAAGATCAATAGGAATGTGATTTCTAAATAAGTCCTCTGTCTCCTGTGGCCCCCAAAAGAAATGGTGAAATCCGATATCGAATGTATGAAGGGCTTTTTCTCCGTGATTAATAAATCGATAACCAGGCAGGACGACCCTTTTCCTGCCGATATTGTTGATCATAATAACTGCGCTTTTTTCATCGATCAGGAGTGCGTCCAATTTTGGCTTATTTTGTATGAAAAAGTAATCCCTGTCAAATTTGCCTGCCTGAATATGATATGAGGATTTTGTCTCTCTAAATATGGATAGAATTAACATTTGGGCTGCATTAAAATAACCTGAAAAACCTTTAGGGAAAAACGGCACAAAGTTGATCCAGAAAAATAATGAAAATCCAATCGAAATAGTTAAAATGAAAAGATATAAGATTGAGCTTGAAACTGATTTGATTAAAAAAAATGGGAAAATGATAAGAATAAGAGCAGAAATAAAAATAAAATTACTCTGATAGTTTTTACCCTTACTGGTTTGTGAGGAGGACTTCATAATTGAATTGTATATGAAAACATTCAATAGTGATAAAGATACTTGTTAAGAGGTTCACTGAATTGATCTGAAAACAATACCATGTCAAAAAACCTCATTAATCAAAAATTAATTAATCATTAATAATCTTTAGCAGGTTTTGTAAGTATACTAATTTCAGAGGTGAAAAATGATACTTGAAAATAACATAGCTCCGAATTTTGAATTATTAAATAATGATGGGGAAAAAATTAGCTTATCAGATTTTAAAGGAAAGCCAGTGGTGTTATATTTTTATCCGAAAGATAGTACACCCGGCTGCACTACTGAAGCATGCAATTTTAGGGATGATTATGAAGAATATCGGAAGCAAGATATTGAGATAATTGGAGTTAGCCCGGATACTGTAAAATCCCATATTAAATTTACATCTAAACACTTACTTCCATTTGTATTATTGGCTGATAAAGATCATAAAGTCTGTGAAATGTATGGGGTTTGGGGAAAGAAAAAGATGTTTGGAAAAGAGTATTATGGCGTTCTGAGAACAACTTTTCTTATCGATAAAGATGGAAATATTGTGAAGGTGTTTAAAGGCGTAAAACCCGCAAACCACAGCAAAGAAGTAATTTCCGCTTTTAAAAGATTAATATGAAGTGCGGAATAATCTATTTGATCCGAAGTATGATTTTACCTTTTTCCCATAGTTCTTCGAGAAGGTAATAATTTCTTTGCTCGGGTGAAAAAAGATGCAGGACGAAATTTCCGTAGTCTACAGCGATCCATCCATTACTAGGGTTGCCTTGGATATTTCCTTTTATATCAAATAGATTATGCATGGAATCTTTAGCTGTATTAAGAAGACTGCTTAACATTCTGTCACTTGTACCAGAACAGATTACGAAATAATCTGTAAAAATGGCAATACCTCGTAAATCGAGTAGAACAATGTCTTCCGCTTTCTTTTTTTCCAGCGCACGGACTAACTCACGCGTTATTATTAATGTATCTGTTTTTACCAGAATTCACCTCTAGATTTTAGGGTTAAGAACTCAAATTGTAGCATATACAATGATCAAAGGGGGATTATAAAAAGTGTGGAATATATTGGCCCCTGAGGAGTGAGGGAGCTTTTTTTGAAGCTGAGTTTGTTGGTTATAAATGGTTTAATATCCATGGATTCATTATTAGCGATCTTTTGCACAAGCAGCTCCTTATCTCTTGATGAAGCATTGTTTTTCACTCTGCCAATGGTCAAATGGGGCGAAAATTTTCTCTTTTCCTTTAGGTATCCGTAATTGCTGGTAATGAGATCAACAACCTGGGCAAGCCGAATAAGTTGTCCGTGATCATTCAAGCTTAACCAGACAATTCTTGGATTTCTTGAATTAGGAAATACACCCGTTTCTCCGAATGACAACTTGATTTCCCCAAAATTTCCAAGGTGTGAACGCAGGTCTTTTTGAATTGAAGATTGGTGATCGAGATTGAACTCACCGATAAATTTTATGGTGATATGCATAGAATTGGAAGATGCCCATTTAATATTCCGTAGGGTAGAATTCTTAAAATATAATAATTTATTTTCAATTTGTTCTGAAGTAAGGGCTGGTAAATCTATAGCAAAAAAAGTTCTGATTGTATGATTGTCCATGTGAATAAGTGTATTTTTTACTTGATTCTCTGTCAAGCAGCTTATTATAAATCCAGAAATCTATGCAGGTTTGTTGAAATATGGTATAAGAATAATATCCTGCTGTGTTCGTGATGCGGCACTCATTGTTTTGAGCCAACACCTTAAATAAAGGGATCTTGTCTTACGGATGTGACGCGATAGGCGCAAGCCAAGGCGGAGCTAACGAGGAAGAACCCATCCTGCGAAAGCAGGTTCAAAACTACGCCGCACACGGCATGGCGGGGAGTTTTTTAAATTGATATACTTGATATCTTACTTCCCATAATAAAATTTAGGAAAATATAAGGAGGTGCCCATGACAAGTTCGATCAAACTCATAGTTAAAACAGGCGATGAGATTAATGAATCATTTGATTTAATAAAAGATAAAAATATTGTTGGCCGAGATCCAGAAAGTGATATTGTTATCAACGATATTGAAATATCTCGAAACCATCTTGTTATTACAAGGGATGGAGAAACCTTCCAGATCGAAGATCTAAATTCCACCAATGGATCTTTTTTGAATGGAAAGAAATTAAAGAAATTAACTGATATTAAAAATGGAGATCTGATCAGTCTTGGGGAGAATCATGCCCTCGAATTTGTGGTTGAAAAAATTGATGAGGTTCCTGAACCCTCTCAGTTGGATCAAGAAGAACCACTTGAGGAGGTGACCCGAGATGAAGAGGAAACCAATAAGGTTGAAGATTCACAAAAGGAACGAGCTCCCAAAATAAAGCCTGATACAAATAACCGGAAAAAGAAAACATTGAGCCAAAAAGCAGGGGACCAGAAAAAACCCACATGGATTGTTATCTTATTAGCTGCTTTAGCCTTTATTGTAATTTTCTGTGTAATACCCCTGATTGTTATTGACGTAACCGATCAGTGGTGCAATTTGTTTGCTGGATTCTTTAATTCGATGAATCCGGGAGTGTGTCCGTAATATATGGCAGCTTATTAATATTTGAAAAATAATAATTAAGAAATGGGTACCTAATTTTTCAAACAGGATATTTTCATGAGTGATCATTTATTCTTGGATGGAGTTAATAAAACCCTGTGTATGAGTATGTGTTTGGATTAGTGGTGAAAAATAATCTGAAGATCTAAAAGTTGCGATAAGGGAGAGAAAATGAAAGAAAATGAAGATACAAAAGTGAAAACAATTATAGAAACAGATGACTGCTTTGCTTATACAGCAGAGGAGCCTGATGGGGAAATTACCTATCATTTGCAAATTAACAATGTGACCCTGCACTTTTTTAATGAAGAATGGCAAATAGCTTTAAAATTTTTAAAAGAAGTGGTTAAAGAGTTTCCTGATTCAAATTAAATTTTAATACAAATATATTTAAATTATTACCAATAATTATATTCAATTGACCGCAGTGGCATACCAGGCTGTTCGGGAATTATCGTCTGATAAAAGAGATCATTTATTCTGAGTGATGATTTTGCGTTACCGGAGAATAAGGAGTTCGGTTGTTTTACTGCCGCGGGAATGGGGGAGCGTAGTTATTGGTGTGGATAGACGGATGGCTCATTTAATTATTTCAAAAATTAAGAAACCTTTTCTCTTGCGTTGATCTCTGAAATCAATTCAATATTAAATCGTCAGATATGAAAACGTATTAAGAGCATTGAGAATCACTTCCTATGATAATATTTTTTTATCGTATAATAGAACATAAATGCTATTGTGCAAGGAATTATGAGAAAAATTTTGCATGTGGATCTCGATGCTTTTTTTTGCTCTGTTGAAGAATTATTGGACCCATCTTTAAAGGGGAAAGCATTCGCAACTGGAGGCACATCAGATGGGAAAGGTGTGATAACCTCATGTTCCTATGCGGCACGTTTGCGCGGCGTTCGATCTGCTTTGCCGACGAAGAAAGCTCTGCGCTTATGCCCGGATCTTATCATAGTGAAGGGAAATTATGAATATTATTCACAGTATTCAAAGCGAGTTATGAATATTCTTCAGAATATAACTCCTCTGGTTGAACCTATCTCTATCGACGAGGCATTTCTTGATGTGAGTGATTTACCTCAAGAACCCAAGAGTATCGCAATAGATATACAAATCAAAATACAAAAAGAAACGGGTTTACCATGCTCAATTGGGGCTGCTTCTAATAAATTGGTAGCAAAAATTGCTAACAATATTGGGAAATCTAATCATAGAAAACCAACTGCGCCGATGGCAATTAAAGTGATAGTTGTTGGGCAGGAGGCATCTTTTTTGAAAAACCTTCCAATTAGAGAAATGTGGGGTATCGGTCCTAAATCGGAAAAGATACTTCATAAAGTTGGCGTGGAAACAATAGGAGATATTCAGTGTATACGGATAGACAAACTGGAAAAAATCATGGGCGGTTTTGCTTTCATATTAAAAAAGCGTGCAATGGGAATGGACGATCGCCCTGTTGGACATGATGAAAGCGTGAAATCAATCAGCAATGAAAGGACTTTTTTTGATCATCTAAAACAAAAATCAGAGATTACTTTGGTTATCAAGAATTTATCTGAAAAAGTGGGGCAGCGTTTACGAAGAAGAGAGTTGTCAGGGAGAACAATCCGATTGAAGATCCGCTGGCCAAATTTTGATACGATTACACGTCAGCTCACTCTAAGTCAACCCACTAACCATGATTCTGTGATTTTCTCTTCCGCCAACGACTTATTTGAAAAAGTTTGGGCCGAAGGGAATAGGGTGCGGTTAATAGGTGTTGGAGTAAGCAAGCTGGAATCTGACATTCACCAGCTATCTTTACTTGATAAAGATTATAAGAAAGAAAAATTGTTGTTAGAAGCAATGGATGACCTTCAAGAACGGTTTGGTAAGAGGATCATATATAAAGGATCAAGCAGAAAATAATTAATATTGAATTTAATGAAAATCGCTTATTGTTTCTTCAAAGGTTTCGATTAAATATTTAATGATCGTATTCCATGAAAAAGATTGTGCATAAGAAACACTGTTTTGGCTCATCTTCTCCCTCAATTCCGTTTTGCAAATTAGTATAGTAATCTTCTCTTCAAGTGCATCTGGGTCATCGTTAGGAATTACAAAACCTGTTTCTTGATCCTGTACGAGATGTTGTAACCCTCCCACTTGTGTGGCAATTACTGGAGTGCCGCATGCCATTGATTCAAGAGCAACCAGCCCAAAGGATTCATATTGAGATGGTATCACCAGCATTTCTGCCGCAGAGTAGTAGTACTGTAAAGAATCCTGGTCCCTCTTACCTAAGAAAAGTACAAGATCATCTAATCCTAATTTTCTGCAAAGATCCTGCAGGCGCTGCATCTCTTTGTTCAAATTAACTTGATCCGGATCGGGATTGCCGCCAATAATATAGAGATAATGGGGGCATCTCTGGAGAATGTCAGCCTGTTTTAATTGTGAAATAGCAACAAGTAATGTATCAATACCTTTTAAAGGTTCTATTCTCCCTACGAAGAGGATCATCTTTTCAGCTTCCGGAATACCAACGAATTCCTTTGCCTCTTCCAATGGAATTGGATAGAAATGAGTAGTGTCAACACCTGGGGGAATGATCTTTATGATATTTTCTGGAGAGGAATATAAGGTTTGCAGATTATCCTTTTCATCTGTTGTCGCGACGATTATTTTGTCTATTTCAGACAGCACCTTTTTTTCCCCATCGATACGATATTCCCCGTCTTTGTCTTTCTCAGAACGGGCAACCTTGTTTTTTAAGAGCGCCAAAGTATGGAACATATGAATAACTGGTATATCCCATGTTTTTTTTAATTTCAAAGCAGCGAGACCGGATAACCAATAATGACTATAAATCAGGTCATAACGTATATGTTTTTTTTCTGCGAAATCTAAGATATTTTCTACGAATGAATCTAGATATCCTAGAAGTTCTTTTTTAGGCCGTAAAGTTTCTGGGCCAGCGGGTATATGTACGACGCGGTTCCCGTATCCAAGATCATGAAGAACATGAGGTACATGCTCGTTTTGTGACCTTGTAAATACATCTGCATGTATTCCAAATTGTCCTAAATACTTTGTAAGATCCCGGATATATACATTCATTCCGCCAGTATCTTTCCCCCCCAAAGTTTCTAGTGGGCAAGTGTGATAGGAGATGATGGCTATATTCATACTAGTAGAAGATTATAACCGGTTGCTGATATAATTTAACCTGTGCCACCGTAGCTCAGATGGTAGAGCAGTCGCTTCGTAAGCGACGGGTCAAGGGTTCGATTCCCTTCGGTGGCTCACGGTTTTTATATGAGAAAATATTAATTTATATTGGGAACTTATTTTATTTTCTCAGATAATAATCAGGGTTGAGCAAGATATTGAACAGGACTTGAAAAATGAAAATTGAACGTATAGCAGTAATTGTTATCGATGGTGTCGGTGCTGGCGAATTGCCAGACGCAAGTGCTTATGGGGATTCTGGCAGCAATACATTATCAAATACAGCGCGTGTCTTAGGGGGTCTTGATCTTCCTAACATGGGTGAAATGGGACTGGGAAACATCACTCCAATAGAAGGTGTTCCTCCGCGGGAAAAGACTTGGGGAGCGTATGGGAAATGTCAGGAAATCTCAAAAGGCAAAGACTCAGTAACGGGACATTGGGAATTGATGGGAGTTGAAGTAAAAAAACCATTCCCGACATACCCAAATGGATTTCCCCCAGAAGTGCTTGAGAAATTCAAACAATTAACGGGTTTAGAAGTTTTGGGAAATAAATCGGCATCAGGAACTGAAATAATTAAAGAACTAGGTGAGGAACACGTTCGCACAGGAAAACCAATTGTTTATACGTCTGCGGATTCAGTTTTTCAAATTGCCGCTCATGAAGATGTTATTCCGATTGATGAACTGTATAACTTGTGTGAAATCTCGCGCAAAATGCTCAAGGGTAAGCATGCTGTTGGTCGTGTTATTGCTCGGCCTTTTATTGGCGATAATGTGGAAACTTTTACTCGCACAAAAAGGCGGCATGATTATCCATTGCTAGCTCCTACGGATACGATGATGGATACTTTAATTAAAGAAGGGCATAAAGTATATGCTACTGGAAAGATAGATGATCTTTTTGGAAACCGAGGCATCACAAAGACACACCACTCAGTTTTCAACATGGAAAGCATTCAAGCATTGGTTGATTTTTTGGATGAAGAATTCACAGGACTTTTATTCGCAAACCTGGTTGAGTTCGATATGACCTTTGGACATCGAAATGATGTTGAAGGATTTGGACAGAAGCTTGAAGAGTTCGATGCTTTTATTCCCACAATCAGGAATACAATGAAGGATACGGATATTGCCATGATTGTTGCGGATCATGGTGTAGATCCCACCACAAAAAGCACAGATCATTCAAGAGAATATATTCCGCTGCTTGTATTTGGAGAGCAGGTAAAAAATAATGTGAATTTGGGTATACGGCAATCATTTGCAGATGTTGCGGCGACGATTGGTGAAGTATTCTCAGTGATACCTCCTGCCATTGGACAAAGTTTTTTAAGGGAAATTTCACCCGATTGAAAAAGCGAGGAATTCTTTTATCTGTTGGGATTACCATTATCACTATCGGGATTTTTTGTTTTGCCCTATCTGATCTTCTCCCCGCCGGTCTTGTATTTTCAAATCAAGAAGATGTCTCTTCTCAAAACGATAAAGAATTCACATTCATTGAAGGGGTTGATTGTATTCCTGATATATCCTCGTTTGAAGTAGGAACTTTGCTTGATGTTATTGATGGAGACTCAATACGTGTAGTAATTCAAGGGTCAATTTTTGAAGTCAGATATATAGGTATTGACACTCCTGAATTCGATAGCGGTCAGCGCCAAGCAGCAGTGGAAGCAGCGGAAGCAAATAAGAAAGCATTATCAACCTCGCTGATATATTTATTTAAGGATCAGTCTGAAACTGATAAATATGGGCGCTTGCTTCGTTATGTGATATCTAATGATAAATTTATTAATTTGGAGTTAGTTAAATCTGGGCATGCGAAAGTTAAAAAATATTTTCCAGATATAAGTTGTCACTTGACATTTGATCAGACGATTGTTAGATAAAGATCGACCCATATTATATCGAATTTGGTAATTTTACAAAAAATTAATTTATTGTATTTGAAGATTTCAATTCAATTTTCCCTGTTGATCCAACGGGAAAATTAATACCATAAAGTTTAATTGTTGCGGAATCTACTTCCTGCTTGAGTAAACCAGTAAATGGTGAATACCACATATTGGAAGTAAGAATGAGGGTAGTAGAAATATCAATTACTTCGCCATCGAGAATTGTTTTGAGTGAAGATACTTCAAATGTTAATGTACGTTTAATCAATACAACATCATTAAAATTTCCAGCAGGGACCTGAATTGCTACGTCTTTTTCTATCACTTGCCAGGACATTTTAACTGAACTATTAGAGAGATCAATGGTTACTGTTTCGTTATCGAATGATCCATTGATCACTCCGGATGCGGTGAAATCTGTTTCCCATGTATATGTCCAATTTTCCACCTCAAAATTAGCCTGAGAAGGCATGAAAACTCCTGAATTGTATTTTAGCTGCAAATCTCCAGACACCTCCCCAAACACAAGGTTCATTTCTGTCATAGGAAAATTAAGGATGGATCCATCTTTACAATCCACAGTGGATTGCGTTACGATACCTGTATCGTAATCAAGTGCAGCTAAAATAGCGCTTGATTCATTAACTTCTGATACTGTCAATCCCAATTCAGATATTTCAGATTGTCCATCTTCCCCCTCGATTTGGAGTTGATAAATCCATTGGTTATCTAACGCTAAGGGGTAGAAAATATTATCGCAAGGCCCTTTTTGTAAAGCGGGTTGTGCGGCTTTTAAATTGCCGCCATTAACTTCAGCAACCTCTATTGCTGGTTGCGGCTCTGGTTTTCCACAAGATAATCCTGAGATTACTAAAAAAAATAGGTATATGCTGATACTGGTTTTATTCTTGATCATTAATCCTTGTTATCCTCCACCAATTGGTGTGAGAAATGCGATTTTAGAATTTTGCTGAAGTGTATCTTCATCCAATACAATTTTCTTGCCCATCAGAATCATCACATTATCCAGATGAGTGATTAACGCAGGGTGCTTTTTTTCTAAGATTTGTTTAACTTCTCTAATTGTTATTCCAGCAGGGGCAAGTAATGAGATCGTTCCCACACCGGCTTTTTGTCGCAAATGGTAGTATAAAGAGACATCAATATTGATCATATGCACCTTAAAATTTTATTAAGTTAATTTTATCAAGAAAACATGAAAAATTCGTGATGTATAATTTTCATTATGCCAAAGAAACCTCAGCCATTAGTAATTGGGATTGCGGGAGGAACAGGTTCCGGGAAAACCACTGTTGCGAATGTTATCTTGGAGAGAGTTGGAAAAAACCATATCGCCTACCTACCGCATGATGCGTATTATCGGGAATTAAATGAACTTCCACCGGACCAAAAGGCAGCGGTTAATTTTGATCATCCGGATTCTTTAGAAACTGAATTGATGATTGAACATATAAATAAACTAAAAGATGGGCAATTTATTGAGCTGCCGATTTATGATTTCAGCACGCATTCCCGAACGGGGAAGACGATCCATGTGGACCCACAGCGTGTCATAATCGTTGAGGGTATCCTGATTTTCGCAATACCAGAACTGAGGAAATTGTTTGATGTGAAGATATTTGTCGACACAAATGCTGATGTGCGATTTATCCGTCGCTTGCAGCGTGATATCACCGAAAGGGGGAGAACGACGGAAATGGTCATCCATCAATATCTGACAACAGTCCGTCCGATGCATCTGGAGTTTGCGGAGCCCTCAAAAAGATACGCCAATATAATTATTCCTGAAGGGGGATTGAATGCGGTCGCAATGGATATGGTTATAGCCAGGATCGAATTACTTCTTAGCAAGACAAAGTGATGGCTGTTTCAGAAGATCAAAAAACATTATTGTTGAGGATAGTTCTTCTAATTGCTCTGTTTTTGTTGACTATCATCCTTTTATTAAATCGCGACCAAATTAAAGAGTTTGCAAAATTTGGATATGCTGGTATCTTTATTGTGTCGATCTTATCAAATGCGACTCTTATTTTGCCTATCCCTGGGGTAGTATTTACATCTGCGATGGGTGCTGTTTTTAATCCGTTCTGGGTGGCAATAGCAGCTGGTTGTGGGGCTGCTTTGGGTGAACTTACTGGATATCTTGCAGGGTTTAGCGGTCAGTTTGTGGTAGAGCACAAGGATTGGTATCAAAAATTAGAACAATTGATGAAAAAATACGGTAACTTTACCGTACTAGTCATGGCTTTCATACCTAATCCTTTATTCGATTTGACTGGAATAGCTGCAGGGGTGTTAAAAATGCCCGTAGCGCGCTTTTTATTTTGGTGCGTGATAGGCAAGATCTTAAAGATGCTGCTTTTTGCTTTCACGGGATCTTCTGTGATGCAGTTTATGGAGTTATAAGGTTTTACTTATCAGACTTCAATAACCCAGAAGAAACAGCGAGTTCTTGGGTCTCAGTAGTAATTTTACCTCTGCGGTGATCCTGAACAATTATCTCTAGTTCATTGATCAAGTCATCCACGTTTCTACCAGCGCTCTCCATAATTGAGAATCTTGTGGAGCTTTCAGATGCTAATGATGATAAAAGGCATAACTGTAAATGTGAATTAAATAAGATGGATTCAATTGTTCTTATAAGCAGAAGTGGGTCGGTATCGATGATGAATTCAGAACTATTGGTATCTCGGGTATTCAGATTAATTTCTTCACGCGGAAAGATATTTTGAAGAGTAGTTATATATTTACTAGCACCAACATACTTATTATAGAGGACGGAAACTGATGGCTGTGGGAGATTGACAGCATCGGAACTTGATAAGGAGATTACAAAGTCTTGGATATTCTTGATATCTGGAAAATCCATGGTACTGGCAAATTGCAAATTTGCTCTTTTGAAAATTTGGGATAAACGTTTCCCGATTATTATGAATTCCAATTTATCTTTATCGAATAAATTTTCCTGAAAAAACCTATTGTAGATATTCTTATTAAAATTACCGCATAAACCCCGGTTGCTGCCAATGATATAAAGAATTTTCTTCTGTGAATTCTCATGGGAATGCTCTAAATCGGCATCCTTTTGAGCAATTTTGTGGACACTTTCAAGTTCATCGATATAGAATTTTAGGTTTTTATTTCTGTTTAGAGATGAACGCCAATTTGAAAGGGAAATTGTTCGCAATGCTGAAAGGAGTGGATCAATTGTTTCTATGTTTTCTTTTCTGCGGTATATTTTTTCAATATTCTGGGTCATTAATTAATAGGTCTCGAGTCTATCCAGATCCCATACAAAAACCACCGCTCCACCGAGTTTTTGAGCACCTGAATTTTCGAGGATTTCCTGTTTTGTAAGATCGTCTTCATCAAGGGCAATATCTGTTTTGCAGCTATTCTTGATAATATCTAAGACATTATCAAGTGTTTCGGTGCTGACTGCGGTAAATAACGAGTACTGGGATTGGCGTAGCATACCCCCTTTGGTTTCCATAAAAGTTGCTGAAAAACCAGCATTGATTAACGCATCGAGAACGTGTTCTGCTTCATCACGGGGAATGACTGCCATTACCATTTTATTCATTAGCATCTTCTCCTTGGTGCCAGTATAAAGAAAATGAATCAAGTAAATCTGTGATTTGTTTTTCAATAGCTGCCGAGAAGACTTTTTCAGTGCCAATTATTTCTAAAACATTGTTTTTGTTGTTTTTTAACCAGGTAAAAAGGTCTTTCTCGTATTTCATTAGGTCATTCATTTTTATGGAATCTAAATATCCGTGATTTGCGGCAAATAAGAGTAGAATTTGTTCAATTAAAGAATAAGGGCGGTGAATGGTTTGAGTGAGGATTTTTTGTAATCGCCGACCGCGTTGAATCATTTGTGTAGTAGATTCATCAAGTTCTGTGCCGAATCTGGTAAATTTTTCAACTTCTTCAAATTGGCTCAATTCGAGCTTGAGTGAATTTGCTAACCCCCGCATCATTTCAGGTTGAGCGGCGCTGCCAACGCGTGAGACGGATATGCCGATGTTAACAGCAGGTTTAAAACCCTTGTTAAATTTTCCTTTATCTAAAACAATCTGACCGTCACATATTGAAATAAGGTTGGTCGGAATATAAGCGGAAATATTGCCCTGCTGCATAGCAAGGACTGGGAGTGCAGTGATCGATCCGCCCCCCTGGTCGCTATTCAATTTTCCTGCACGTTCAAGAAGTCTTGAGTGAAGATAAAAAATATCTCCAGGATATGCTTCTCGCCCCGGGGGTCGGCGTAAGAGCAGGCTCAATTCACGATATGCATCCGCATGTTTTGTCAGATCATCAAATATGATTAGTACATCGTCTCCTTGATCAAGGAAAAACTCGGCAATAGTCATTCCCGTGAAAGGCGCGATGTATTTTTGGGCGGGTGGGTCATCCGGAGCAGCTGAAATAACTATAGTGTACTCAAAAGCCTTGCTTTTTCTAAGAATGTCATTTACGGTTAGCAAAGATGATTTTTTCTGCCCAATAGAGACATATACACATTTGACGTTTTTTCCTCTTTGGTTGATGATCGCGTCGACGGCGAGTGTTGTTTTCCCGGTTTGGCGGTCTCCAACAATCAATTCGCGCTGGCCTTTTCCGATTGGAAATAGAGCGTCAATGATTTTGGACCCTGTTTGGAGAGCTGTGTTTACTGGTGAGCGGTGTGTGATATCTGGAGCTGGCCGTTCAATAAACCTGGAGTCCAAAGAAATGTTATCAGGGCCGTCATCAATTGGTTTCCCGAGAGCGTTGATAACCCTTCCGATCAGATCATTTCCCACTGGAATTTGCAGCTTATTTTTATCATGTGTAACTAAGCTTCCCCCCTGAATTCCCTCTTCTTTCCCTAATAAAATTACGTCGAGAGATGCGGTATGAAGATTAAGGATCAGTCCTTTTGTGCCATTTCTGAACCTCACAAGTTCATCGATTGCTGCTTGGGAAAGACCAGAAATACTAGCAACTCCATTGCCGATATGTTGTACAGTTCCTACTTCTTCAAAATGGACTGCACTATTTATCTCCCCGCTTTTTTCACGAAGGGATCGGATGATAGATTCAGTTCTTGGGGAGTGCTGCTGCTCATTTTCAGTTGGATGTTTTAACTTAGTGATATGGTCCGATATCATAGCGGAAAAGGATTCGTGAGAATGATCCTTCGATATTTGTTCAATATTTATTTTGAAATCTAGGCTCATTTTTCGTTGTTTTTCTCTAACAGATTGTTTACTTCAAATGACGCCTCTTTTTTAATTTCAGTTAACAATGTGTCAAGTGAATTATTGATAATGAAATCTCCTAATCGGATGCGGACGCCTGATCCCAGATCTTTATTTAGAATCGTATCGATTTTTACATTTTTGTCTGCGAGGGCAGAAAACGTACGCACGATATTTGCTTGTTGTTCTTTTGAAAGGGGAAATGCAGTCTCAACGGATAATGTGGGTTCCCTATCCTTTAGAGAACGGCGGATAGTTTCAACACGATCCATTTCTTTTTTGCCAAGTTCCCAAATTCTTTTATTCGTTTGTTCAACTAACCCATTGTGAATAACATCTGGTGAGTGTTTAAAGAGAATTTGTTTAACGATCTCCAATATTGAGGTAGTCAATTCATCGTTAAATTTTTCGATTGAGAGCTTCTGCTCGAGTTTTGCTGATCCCAATGCTTGTTTAATAATCTTCTCCGCCTCGATTTTTGTAGCGTCAATGATCTGGTAACGGCTTACCTCAAGCTCGGATTTGGCCTGTGAGATTCTTCCATCGATCAATGCTTGAGCGTTTTCTATTTGTTTTTGAAGATCGATTTTTGCTTTTTCAGATTCCTCGAAGTTACGAATGGCGGCTTGTTCAATTTCTTCCAGTTTTTCTTTTCTTTGCTGAACTCCTGAAATGATCTTCTTGAACATCAGAAAATAGAGAGTAACAGCAAGAATAATAAAATTTATGAATTGGAAAAGAATTGTGGTGATGTTTATGTCTAGCATAGCCTAATTAAAGAACTGAATGACCAGTGGATTGGCAAACAAGAGGATCAGAATAACAAGCAGTACATAAATGGAAGCCGATTCAAGCAGCGCCATTGAGATCAGCAGTGTTGTACGGATGTCTTCTGCTGCTTCGGGTTGGCGGATAATTCCATCCAAAGCTTTCAGGACTGCTCTGCCCTCAACTATTGAAGGAATTGCGGTACCGATTATGATGCCGATACCACTGATAAGAATTGTTGTAAATATGATTAGAAATTCTGGACCTAATTGACTCATAATTTTTCCTTTATTAATTTGTTTTTTTATTTGGCAGAAACTGCCAAATCAATATACAAAGAAGATAATGCTGTAAATACATATGCCTGTAAGATTCCCAAGAATAAGCTTAACCCAACAAATGGAAGCGGTGCGATCAGTGGAACCAATCCAAAAACGATTGCTGAAATGAGTTCCCCACTGATGATATTACCAAATAACCTCAATGAAAGAGATAAAGTTCTGCTGACTTGACCAATGATCTCAAAGGGCAGCAAAAATATGGGGGAGGCAAATCCCTTGAAGTAGTTCACGAGCCCCTTTTGTTGTACTCCATAAAAATGAACGCCAAAAAAGACAGCCAGTGAAAGTGCGATGGGTGTGTTGATGTCACTGGTAGGTGCGGTTAGGATCGGAACGATGCCGATAGAATTTGATACTGCTATGAAGATCGCTAAAGCACCAAGCAGTGGAAGATATGTATCTGTATTTTGAACCGACATGACGCTGGAAATTATTCCGGTTAGAGTCTCACCGATCATATCAAGCGCAGCAGGGGAAAACTTAGAGATAAGCAGTGCTGACGCAATGATCAATACCATCGCAGCCCATGTGGAAATAACTGTGCTGCTGATGGGAATTCCCAATATGTAAAAAACGATTTGAGGTGTGATTGCTTCCAAAACCTATTCCTTATAGCTACTTTTTCTATTTAATACTAAGATTGTCCATGCCCATCGTCCGATAAAAAACGGTATCAATAAACTAATTCCATAAATAAATCCTTGGCGAAAAGCTAAAAACATAATCCCGGAAACTAAAAGGATCCGTAGTGCTGAGAACAAATATATTGTATTAATAATTTTACCCGGGTTTTTTATTCCAAGGTCTTTTATCGAAATCCATTGCATCCATCCTAGTGATAACCCTGTGATAAGTCCGGCAATTACCCAGGCTATACAAATTGATATTGAATATTTCATCTAAATTATTATTATCAATTATCCGGTAAATTTGTTTTTATGGTAAAGATTTTTACCAGATTATCCCGAACAAATAAGATGCTGTCTGATATTGGGATGGTATGGTCTATCTTGGATATCTTATATTTTAAAACCCCAGCGGATATTTGACCTATTAAGGGTGCGTGATTGGGCAATATACTGATTGGATAGCCATTTGAGAGAGATGTTCTAAGGAATTCAACATTCTGAATTTCTTTGTCAATCCCATCAGGTGATTGAATTATTATTCTCATTAGCTTATTTGTTTCTCAAGATTGGATTCTAGCTGTTCGGCTTTTTGAATGGCTTGCTCGATAGTTCCAACCATATAAAAGGCTTGTTCGGGGATATGGTCGTGTTTCCCATCAGCTATTTCCTTGAACCCTTTTAATGTTTCATTGAGCGGAACAAATTGTCCGGTTTGACCAGTATATTGTTCGGATACAAAAAATGGTTGTGTCAAGAAACGCTGAATGCGTCTGGCCCTTTTCACAATCAATTGGTCCTGCTCACTTAATTCATCAATACCTAATATAGCGATAACATCTTGCAATTCATCATAACGAGCCAAGAAAGAACGTATCCTGTTAGCAACATTAAAATGATCGCTGCCTACCAATTCTTCAGTGAGCAAGGAGCTTGATGATTGAAGGGGGTCAATTGCGGGATAAAAACCCAATCCGGCCAGACGACGGGATAATACACACGAAGCGTCTAAATGGGAGAATGCGGCTACTACTGCGGGATCTGTAAGGTCATCTGCAGGGACATACACGGCCTGAATTGATGTAACGCTGCCGCTGCTGGTAGTTGTGATCCTTTCTTGCAATGCACCCATTTCACTTTCAAGCGTGGGCTGATAGCCAACCGCAGATGGAAGATTTCCAAGAAGTGCTGAGACTTCAGCGCCTGCCTGTGTGTATCTAAAAATATTATCAATATATACAAGCACAGATCTGTTTTCAGTATCCCGAAAATATTCTGCCATGGTTAATGCGGTTAAGGGAACTCGTAATCTGGCTCCGGGCGGTTCATTCATTTGCCCAAACACGAGGATTGTGTTTCTTAGAACACCGCTTTTTTTAAGATCTAACCAGAGATCATTTCCTTCTCTGCTGCGCTCTCCAACTCCAGCGAATACAGCTAATCCTGATTGTTCAGCGATCGTATTCCGCATTAGCTCGATCATCAGCACAGTTTTTCCAACTCCTGCACCTCCAATTAGCCCTACTTTTCCGCCTGTAGGGAATGGTATCAGGAGGTCAATGGATTTAACACCGGTTATAAAAGGTGTAAAATCAGCTCTCTGATCTTTAAGTGCTGGAGAGGGGATATGAATTGGTTTTTTGGTAATGTCATCGGGAAAATGCATTTTATCGATTGGATCACCAAGCACATTGAACATTCTTCCAAGAGTGGTTGGCCCAACAGGAACTTGAATGGGGTCTTGTGTATCAATGACACGCATTCCGCGCCTTAACCCGGATGTTGTTCCCATGGAAATGGCTCTCACCGTTGAAGCGTTGATGTGTTCCCGAACTTCGAAAACCTCGTTTCTGTTCTCATCCATCGGGATTTCCAACGCATTATTAATCCCCGGAAGATCCCCACTGGGAAACTCTACATCTATCACAACTCCCATTACTTTTACTAAATAACCTGTATTTTCCAATTAATTCCCTTTTATTGAACAACCCAAGAATAGTATAACAAACATATAATATTATTATTTAATTATCATGCAGATCTTTTTCAAAAAATACCTGGAATTCAAATGTTTCTCAACCATGTGGTTCGGCTCAGTGTTTTTCCAACCCATCAAACCTCTGACTACACAAAATGGTTGGAACTTAGAAATACAAAGTGTGATTAGGATTAAAATAACAAGGTTCTTTACCGGTTTTAATATTTGTGTGAATTAGAAGGGTTGCTTATGAATGAACTATCTGCAATAAGAATTGAAGGATTACATAAATCCTATGGGAAAGTACATGCGCTGCGTGGTGTCAACCTGGTAGTGAAGCGAGGAGAAATTTATGGGTTTTTGGGACCTAATGGCGCAGGAAAAACAACAACCATCCGCTGTATGTTAGATCTTATTCGCCCCCAGGCAGGATCAATCAATATTTTGGGTTTGGACCCGCAAAAGAAAGCTGTCGAGGTTCGTTCTCAAGTTGGTTATCTGCCTGGAGAATTAAATCTGGAGGCTAATGTTAAAGTACTGGATGTGCTGCGTTATTTTGCAGATCTTCGAGGGGGTGTGGTTAGTTGGGATTACGTTAGGACATTAACAAGGCGGTTGGAATTAGATCTCAACATGCCGGTAAAAAACCTTTCAAAGGGAAATAAGCAAAAAGTGGGGCTAGTGCAAGCTCTTATGCCGCGGGCAAAGGTTTTGCTGCTGGACGAGCCCACTGCTGGATTGGATCCTCTGATGCAGCAAGTAGTGTATAAAATTCTAAAAGAGGAAAAAGCACAGGAAACAACCATCTTTTTTTCGTCACATATTATTAGTGAAGTAGAAGCCATAGCGGATTGTGTAGCCATCATTCGGAAAGGTGTTATCACGGAAGAGATCAACCCCGCCCAGCTTGCCAGCATGACCATGCGTAAGGTAAGAGTCAGGTTCAAGAAAATGGTTGATACCAGTCCCCTGGTAAAACTAGAGGGAATTTATTTACTCTCAAAGGGTAATGGGTTGGACATTACTCTCAAGGTCGAAGGTGACATGGACAAACTTATTAAAACGTTAGCAATATATCCAGTAAACAATATAGAAACTCTTCATCATTCATTAGAAGAAGTTTTCCTGGAATACTACAAAGATGAAGAAAGAGAGGTGGACTGAGATGTTTGCTGAATATAAGCATACTATTAGCCGGCTACGCGGCCAGGCAGCCGGTTGGAGTATTGGCTTGGTTCTTTATGGTCTTCTTCTCGGCTCCATGTATGACGCAATAACTGATATTGAAGGTATCAATGAATTGTTGAAGAGTTACCCGCAGGATATACTTGCTTTCTTCGGAGGTATGACTGAATTGACCACTCCATGGGGATATTTAGACGTCGAATATTTTACCTTCATAAACCTGATCATCGGCATTTTTGCAATTGGAGTATGCGTTAATCTAATTGTTGGGGATGAAGAGAAAGGTCTGCTCGACCTTGCTCTCGCACATCCGGTAAGCCGTACGCGGCTCTTTTGGGGTCGGCTGATGGCATTTCTCACAATGATCGCAGCGATCCTTCTCGTCTCGTGGTTGAGCCTGGTAATACCTTCGAAAGCCTATGGTTTTGACCTAACACCAACAGAATTCATGCGTCCATTTTTCTCTCTCTTTGCGATTTCAATGTTTTTCAGTACTTTTGCCCTGCTGCTGAGCTTCATTCTACCTTCAGCACGTATTGCCGGGACACTTTCCGGCGCAATGATGGTTCTCAATTTCTTGCTGATCGGACTTTCAGGAATAAATCCCGATCTTGAACCATTTACGAAATTTTCCCCTATGTATTATTACCAGGGCGGGTATGCAATAAAAGGGTTAGAATGGGGATGGTTTTTTGGACTACTCTTTGGAGCTTTACTTTTCGCTTTGCTTGCCTGGATACCATTCCTCAAACGCGACATCCGCGTGAGTGGGGAACACAGCTGGCGGTTGTCAGAAATATCTCTGCTGCATCAGACCGAAGAGGGAATCGTGCAGCTTAAAAAAACAATAAAAGAACGAGTCCGGAAGACAAAATCTGGAAAAATGGAACGAAAAAAAGAAGCATTGGACCGGAAACCTGAGGGGCATAAAAAACTCACATGGATAGTCATCCTATTGGCTGCTTTAGCATTCATTGTGGTTTTCTGTGTGATTACCCTGACCATTATTGATCTAACCAATCAATGGTGTAATTTATTTAGTGGATTCTTTAACTCGATTAGCCCGGGAGTTTGCCCTTAATACCACATTATCATCAACTCTACCGAGCAGGTGGAAACCCTGTTATTCATGTGCAAGTCCATAAGTTTAATAATTAAGTAAGCTGTAATACAGAAAAATAATGGAAGATGCTGCCGCCCAGCACAAATAGGTGCCAGATAGCATGGTTGTAGGGCAGTGTCCGCCAACGATAAAAAATGACTCCTACGGAGTAGAAGAGTCCCCCTATCAATAAGAACCATATCGATAGCACACTGATTGTACCCATTGTCTGATAAAAGACGATTATTCCAAACCAGCCCATTGCGAGATACATAAATACCGATGGTTTTTCAAATCTTGATTTGAATCCCAATTTCATGATTAATCCAACGATTGATAATCCCCAAATAATTCCAAAGATACTCCATCCCCAGCCATTTCTTAGTTTTGTTAACAGGAAAGGAGTGTAGGTTCCGGCAATCAGGAAAAAAATGGCCGCGTGATCTAACCTTTGGAAAACTGCTTTCCATGGCTGCTTTGCGAAACTATGATAGACCGTGGAGGCCAGATAAAGCAGGATCAATGAGGTTCCAAAAATAATGTAGCTGGCCAGGTGCCAGGCGGTTCCCAGGTTAATTGCCCGGATGATCAGAAACACAATACCGGCAATGCTCAGGCCTACCCCAATCCCGTGGGTGATACTGTTTGCAAGAATTTCGCCCTTTGAAGATGAGGGTGCTGTGGGGTCTGTTTTATAGCCCATGGTCTCCTTAATATCTTTGATAGTTGTTTCAAAGTGAATTTACGAGAGGTTAATAAGTATACGCTTATAATTTGGAGAAGTTGCATCTTATGAGATCTATTGACAAAATCTTCTGTACATCCACATGGCATAAAAGTTTGCTTTGTGAATGGCCAGGTAGGCAGGGTGAAAGAGTTGGTAGGGGACAATAACCACTAAACAAAACTTATTTTGGCCACCATTAATCGATCTTTTTTGGGGCATCATGTTGATTTAAAAATGTATATGAATTGTTCTTTATTAATATGCAAACTAAGGACCTAAACAAACAGCAGGTTTTGGCCCTCCCTTGCGAACGCCGCAGAAAGGGAATAATGAAAGCATATTACCAGTGAATTGAGCTTTGTTATCAAGAATTTTCGCTTCCAGGCTCCCGGAGATGCCGAATTCATTAAATTCCCCTGTTAGTGTGCGTCCATCATCGCTTACCGTTCCCTCAAAATCGTAAACCATTACATCTATTTCACTGCCTTCCTGCTTAAAAAACAGGATGGCCTCGAACTCATCAGGGCCAAACCAGACGACCCATTCTCCGTTCCAGCCGCCGATTTCGGAAAAACAAGGGGTGGGCTTGAAACTTCCCTCCCTTGAACCGCAAAACATTGTTTCATCGCCCAAATTACCAGTGAATTCTTGCCTATCCTCGGATATAAGCATGTTAATTGGCCCTGAATTTCCGTCAGAGGATTCCCACTCACCAGTGACAGAGATTCCGTCCAAGCTCATAGTAGCGTTTATTCTTCTGGATTCATCCTCTTCCTCAATAATTGTCCCTGTGATCTGGTTTCCATCGGCGGTAAAAATCACCTCGATTGTTTGGTAAGTGTCACCTATCCATAAAAACCACGAACCCGTCCAGTCCTGTGTGAATAGAGGTGTGGGAGCCAGTGTCGGTGCGGGTGTTGCGGTTGGCTCATCTGTAGGAATTGTTTCTGCGGTGATGGTAGCGGCTGCGGGTTTTTCTGAAGTTGAACAGGCTGAAACGAGAAGAATTATTAGAAAAAACGGAATGGCTGTTTTTCTGAGAGCTTGAATATGCATGACTACCTCGCTGAAAAAAAACTCGAATTAAAAGAATAATTAATCATACACTATTTGAGATAATAAAAGAAAATAGTTATCCAAATGATCGGTTGTCAATATGCATTTT
>Ga0209345_10001273_pt1 | contig 30465 bp, 25 predicted proteins | sample Cruoilmetagenom7_FD_187294 | JGI IMG/M metagenome (GOLD analysis project Ga0209345, IMG submission 187294) | Oil polluted marine microbial communities from Coal Oil Point, Santa Barbara, California, USA - Sample 7 (SPAdes) (version 2) | ecosystem: Environmental > Aquatic > Marine > Oil seeps ...
AGCCAGCGGTATTAGTGAAGCATTTCTTGCCGGGATCCCTATGCTCGTTATCTCCGGTGGAATCGATCGAGCAGCTAAACACCACTTCCAGCGCCACGACATAGATAGTCATGCACTCCTAGCACCAATCACTAAAGCCTCTTTTTTAATAGAACAACATAGCGATATTGTTACCACAATTTTTGATGCCTACAGAACAGCTACCACAGGAGAACCCGGACCGGTATTTATTGAGATTCCTGTCAACCTACAACTTTCCCAGGATGAAACTGGAGAACTACCGACCTTCAAAACAAATGTTGATCCAAGCACTGTAGATGACGATGCGATAACCAAAGCAGCCAACATGCTGCTTGATGCAGAAAACCCTGGAATTTTTGTTGGCTGGGGAGCAAAAAATGCATCTAGGCTACTTCAATCCCTGGCATCACATTTATCTGCACCCGTGGCAACCACATTACAAGGGCTCAGCGTTTTTCCTGCAAATCACCCCCTGCATACAGGTATGGGATTTGGCCCATCAGCTGTACCTGCAGCTAAAAATGCTTTTGAACAATGTGACTGTCTATTAGTCATAGGCGCTCGATTTTCTGAAACATCTACTGGGAATTTTGGTATTAAGCCACCAGAAAAACTGATCCACCTGGACATCAACCCCGCAGTGTTTGATACCAACTACCCTACCGCAATAACATTACAAGGTGATGCCAGAGAGTTAGTTAATGCACTGCTAAAAAAATTAACCTCACTGCAAGCAGAGCCCAATAATAATGAAACATTGATTCAGAAAATTGCTGATGACAAAGCTAGCTACCTTGCACAGTGGGAAAAATACAATACAAACCGAGTTAATCCTGGCAGCTTTTTTTCTGCACTACAGAAGCAACTGCCAAAAAATGCATTAGTGGCCTGTGACGATGGCAACCACACGATGCTCGCGGCGGAACTATTACCAATAAACCAAGTTGGGGGCTTTATTTCCCCCTCAGATTTTAGCGCCACGGGGTACTGTATCCCCGCTGCAAATGCTCTTAAGCTCACTCACCCGGGCAATTGTGTCGTAGGTATTATCGGAGATGGCGCCATGATGATGAGAGGTATGGAAGCTCTCACTGCCAGTAAGTATGAGCTGGGGGTAGTTTACTTTTTATTTAATGATGGTGAATTGGCACAACTGAACCAAGCGCAAGACATACCCTCCAAACGCCCTAGCTATACAAAGCTGGGGGATGCCGATTGGATTGCTTTCTCCCAAGCAGTGGGTTGCGAATATGTAGCCATTGAGGACGATAGCCAAATAGAACAAGCCATGAATACAGCATTTAAACTAACACTGGAGAACAAACCCGTATTAGTAGATGTTCATATTGATTACAGTAAACAAACTGCATTTATCGAAGGGATATTAAAAACACAATACAAGCGATCCGACACCGGCACCAAAGCACGGTACCTGGCACGTGCTCTGACCCGTAAGATCATTGGCTCAAAATAGTTGGCTCGAAAGCAACGGTAATTAAAGGCACTGTTATTTGTAGTGACTTAAAAGGCCCCGTTAATCCTTAGTCAAAGGCATCCGTTGCTACTTTATAACGCGGGTCTTCATTAATATTAATTTCCACATAACGAGCAGCATCATCGAGTAACTGTAAACAGTCCTGACTGAGATGACGAAGGTGCAGCTTCTTACCTAACTTTTGATATTTGTGAGCTAAACCATGAAGAGCTTCGATTGCAGAAGAATCGGATACTCGTGCTTTTTTAAACTCAATCACCACATCATCAGGGTCATCATCGGGTGAAAACAACTCTTTAAAATTACTCACCGAACCAAAAAATATCGGGCCTTCAAGTTCGTAGACTTTCCAACCGTCCTCATCCGTATAAGTAGTAACAGCAATATGCTTAGCATGCTCCCAAGCAAAAACCAGCGCTGACACAATCACACCAACAATCACTGCGATAGCCAAATCTGTGAACACAGTAACCAGTGCCACCAGAATAGAAATAAACGCATCGCTTCGCTGCATGGCTCGGAAGATACGAAATGAGGCCCACTCAAATGTACCCAACACCACCATAAACATCACGCCCACTAATGCAGCCAATGGAATCATTTCAATCAGATTGGCAACAAACAGAATACACACCAACAACACCAATGCTGCAGAAATGCCTGACAAACGACCACGACCACCGGAATTAATATTGATCATGCTCTGGCCGATCATGGCACAGCCGCCCATGCCACCAAAAAAACCATTAACAGTATTACCCAACCCCTGGCCAATACACTCACGATTACCGCGACCACGAGTATTGGTCAGGTCATCGATCAACGATAAAGTAAGCAACGATTCGATCAGGCCAACCAGCGCCATGATTACTGCATAAGGGCCGACAATTTTTAAGGTCTCCAGAGTAAAGGGCACCATAGGAATAGCGAAACTTGGCAGACTACCCTCCAAGCTTGCAGTTGCCTGCTCTTCAGCGGGGAGCATGCCTCGCACAAAATCAATCACGGTACGGGCATCCAAATCCAAACCATGGACTAATAACGTCACCGCAATAATGGCCACTAATGACGCTGGAACAGCCGTAGTCAGTTTGGGCAAATAGTGAATAATCGCCATGGTCAGCGCCACAAGGCCAAACATCAGATAGAGCTGACCACCTTGCATCCAAACCAGTGCACCCGTGGTATCTGGAACCTTAAATTGGCCAAGCTGAGCCAGTAAAATCACAATAGCCAAACCATTAACAAAACCCAGCATAACCGGATAAGGGACTAAGCGAATGAATTTACCCAGGCGAAACACCCCAAATAGGATTTGAATCAACCCCGCCAAAAGCACCGCAGCAAATAAGTATTGCACCCCGTGGCCCGCAACCAGCGCAACCACCACTACGGCCATTGCACCCGTAGCACCAGAAATCATACCGGGACGACCACCAAATACAGCAGCAATTAAGCCCATCATAAAAGCGGCATACAAACCCACCATCGGAGCTACACCCGCCACAAAAGCAAAGGCCACAGCTTCTGGCACCAACGCTAACGCTACGGTCAGCCCAGAGAGCAGATCATTCTTAACATTGGACTCTTTGCTGACAATCAGACTAAACATGGAGACTTCCCAGTGAAAAGTCGCGCATCTTACCAAAGCGCACCCTGATTAGCAGCTTAAACTCGGTGATTACGGCCCTATATCACCAAAAAAATAGGCAATGATTCTCTGTACTTATATGTTGTGCAGGTAAACGTGATAAAGCTATGGCTCTACTTGAAAGTGACACTGTTGAAATGCGGGTTTTCTGCGAGGGCTTCCATTGTTCTAATCGAATCCAATACCACTAAATGATCAGAGCTTCCAATTCTTATTTTTATGCATTCTTCTTTACTTTGATTACGCCCTGTATCAACAGCCGCTCCCTCTAGCTCAGTACCAGAATCAAGTATCAATCTAACCCGATAGTTATACAGGCAAGCTATCTCAATAAAGTCATGCTGTTCACAAGAGATCATATAACGTGCCTTTAGAAGATTGTTTAACGCAAAACTAGAGCTTGCGGGTATTGGCTAGGGATCAAATGGCTGAAGGCCCACCTCTGCTAAAGAAGTATAGGCTAACCCTTTCAAGGGCTCGATAAAATGCGATAGAGCGTTTAATGAATGGTGTTGTAACTTGTAAACCTACAAAATCACAAGCCATCAGGCTTTGTATCAAAGAAAAGAAAATGCTAAGACCTTGATTTTTTTAGGTTATCGATTATGATCAATTGCCTAATGATTGAATAAAAACATTGCACGGAGGCTTGTTTTGTCAGTAACCCCACCACTTAATAAAACTATTAACCCTTTAATTTTAAAGTCAAATTACCCAACTTATAGCATTAACCTTCCGCTGATACAGTGCCTTCTAGTTAATAGGCCTTCAGGCTTATTAATTAACAGTTATATTTACAATCAAGAATAGATTTTAATACAAATAACTGGATATACATTGATACCTCAAAAATACACCCCTTATGTTTTCTCATTTTTTATGGCTCTATTAATGTCCTGCATTATGTCGTTTGTCATTAGCGTATTTAATGTTGGAGTTGTAGATGGAATTCTATTTATTTGGCTCAAAGCATGGCTATTAGGGTTTGTAGTGGCATTTCCTGCAGTGTTAGTAGTCTCACCTATTGTCAAAAAGTTGGTGAGTGCCTTAGTAGAGGGTAATGTATAAAAACATAACAAGTATATTAACGAACGCACTTCGTGCTGGACGGCCTGCTGCGCAGTCCGCCCGTTATAAAGGCGTTAGGTGGAGGGAAAACTATGATACGAAAATGTAAATTGTTGTTATTTCTGACTAACTTGTTTCTATCCTGTTTCATTTTTTCAGCCCAAGCTACCGAGCGGCCTCGTGTTAATGAAGTTCTTTTACCGTTCAAGAAACAATTACAAAAAGCCCTTGTTTCGGGCATGAACGAGGGTGTTGTCGAAGCTATTTCGGCTTGTAAAACTGAAGCCCCGGAAATTGCAAAGTCATTATCAAAGAGCGGAACCTATATTGGTCGAACCAGCCACCGCCTCCGCAATCTCGATAATGCTTCGCCAGTTTGGGTTGAGCCAATTTTGAATGCTTACCTTACGAACGATACTGACCGAGAACCAAGAGATGTGTTGCTTCCAGGTGGGCGTACTGGCTATGTAGAGCCGATAATAGTTCAGCCACTTTGCACAGCGTGTCATGGAGAAGCCATTACCAGCGAGGTTACAACTCGAATTAACGAGCTCTATCCGGAGGATCGTGCAATTGGATTTAAAGTCGGAGATTTAAGAGGTGTATTTTGGGTAGAACTCCCAGTTGAAAAATAACAGCATCTTGTATACGGACCACAGGGTCCGGTTTATGGCACTGTTATACGTCATGAATAATTTGGAAGTGATAACGGATAGAGAAATAAAAGAGTTAGAAGAGTATTACTACTCACGTCAGGGAATACTATGAGAGTCACGGATAAAAAAACAAACCGTTTTTAACCAACCGAAATTGGCTAAAAACGATTACCACAAATGTGGCAAGGGAACACTACGGGTATTACTAACGTTGACTGTACTCAACAAGAGAAATCAGACCATTATCATCAAGATCAACACGTATAAAAATGGGGGCGAGCCAGGTATTTTTGGCTTCTCGGATAGAGATTACACCGTCACTATTTCTATCAATTTCTGGAAAGGGAGTATTAATATTTGTCGCTGATAGAGCAAAAGGTGCTGATAACAATAGTCCAAAAAACAACAGGAAAAATAATTTCTTTTTAAATGGCATAACATGCTCCTTGCAAAATCGTTAGTGTAAAAACAAAGTCATAAGTACTAATTGATTTTTTCACTTAGCATGAACATACATAGCAATTGTCTTGCCAAAAAAAATACTCTCTAAAAAACAATGAGCTACAGAGCTCAGAGCAATCTAAATCATTTTATTTGTTGCCAATAAACAACAAAAAAAGCATCTAAGAAGTAACAGTAGCCTTTCATTTATTTTAAAAATAAATAAAATCAAAGAGTTAAATGACAGAAAACGAGTGTTGCTATTTAGCGACAGAAAAAAGTAACAACAAAAACTATGCAGTTAACCGCACTTCACCGCAGCATTCAGCAGTTTCGCTCTATTGCATTATTAGCTGGGCCGTTGCTGGCCGCACTGGTTTTCTGGCTTGTTCCTGAACAAGCCAAAAATATTGATGGCAGTATAATTTCCCTTGGAACTGAAGGTCGTATCACTGCGGGACTAGCCGCCTGGATGGCACTCTGGTGGCTGACTGAAGCCACATCTATTTATGCGACGGCATTACTCCCGCTGGCACTGATGCCTCTGTCTGGAGTCAGCACCATTAAGGAAACAGCTAGTGCTTATGCCCACCCTTTAATTTTCCTTTTTCTGGGTGGTTTTATTCTCGCCCTCGCACTGGAAAAGTGGCACCTGCATCGTCGGTTTGCCATAACCATTCTAAAACTCATTGGTACAAAACCCGCCACATTGGTGGGTGGTTTTATGTTTATCTCTGCAACGCTTAGTATGTGGATCACTAATACCGCGACAACGCTAGTTATGCTGCCAATTTTATTGAGCATTATTAGTCTGCAGGATAAAAACTCACCCCATCACAAAAACTTTAGCCTCTGCTTATTGCTGGGCGTTGCTTATGCAGCATCCATTGGTGGTATCGGTACTATTGTTGGCACTGTTCCCAATATATTCACCGTCTCTTTTATTCAAAATGAGTTAGGTATGGAAATTGGTTTTGCCAAGTGGATGACTATTGGCTTACCGATTGTGGTCTTGTTTGTACCCTTAGTCTGGTGGCTGCTCACACGATGGATTTACCCGCCCGGTGATGAGGAAATTGATCCCTCTTTTCTCAGTCAAAAATTAGATCCCTGGACTATTGGTGCAAAACTAACACTGGCTATTTTTTTGCTGACGGCAATATGCTGGATCTGTCGCCCATTATTAATGAAGTGGCCACCCCTTGCTGCTCTCAGTGACACTGGCATTGCGATTATTGCTGCACTTTTATTGTTCAGTATTCCCGTTAATCTCAAACAAAGAGAATTTTTGATGGATTGGGATACAGCCCTAAAAGTACCTTGGGGCGTACTCTTGTTATTTGGCGGTGGGCTGGCATTAGCAGGAGCAATCCGCTCCAGTGGCGTAGGTGAGTTATTGGCTAGTCAGCTGATTGGCCTACAGGGGTTCCCCCCTTTAGTGATGACTCTAATGGTGGTTACACTGATTATTTTCCTGACTGAGCTCACCAGCAACACGGCTACAACGACAGCATTGATACCTATCTTTGCGGTAATGGCTGAAGGCTTGGGCATTAACCCCTTGGCAATTATTCTGCCAGCAACCATTGCCGCAAGTTGTGCCTTTATGCTCCCCGTAGCGACACCACCTAATGCCATTGTGTTTAGTTCTAATCTGATTAGAATTCCAGAAATGGCTAAAGCTGGTTTCTGGCTAAATCTCACTGGTATTCTCGTGATTAGCCTGCTGACTGAACTAGTTTTAACCTATATTCTATAAAGTTATTGGTTAACTATAAGAAGAGAGAGATACATGCATATCTGGGTAGATGCCGATGCCTGTCCTAACCCCATCAAAGAAATTCTGTTCAGGGCATCGAAGCGCTGCAACATTCAGCTAACATTAGTTGCTAATCATCAGTTGAACATACCGCCATCACCTTTAATTAAATTCCAGCGAGTAGAAAGCGGCTTTGATGTGGCAGATAACTATATTGCCCAACGGGTTAACCCAGGGGATATAGTGGTGACTCAAGATATACCGTTAGCTGCCGAAGTGATCGAAAAAGAAACTGAGGTGATTAGCCCCAGAGGAGAGCACTATACCAAGGCCAACATTCGCCAGCGCCTTGCCATGCGCAACCTGATGGAAGAACTTAGAACCATAGGAGAAGTTAGCGGTGGCCCTGCCACTATGTCAAACAGCGACCGGCAACAATTTGCCAATGTACTCGACCGGTTATTAGCCAAAAGTCAGTAGCTCAGTTAGCAGCCCAACTATAAGCCCCCCTCCAACCAAAATTTCTTTCTACTTCAGGGTGATAGGCGTATACTTCGCCCCCGTCTTTCGACACTCCTCCAAGCTACACAGGTTACGTTATGTCATCCCCCGATTTTGAATCACTAGGCATCGCCAGTCCGGTGCTTAAAGCCGTTCAACAACTGGGGTATGAACAGCCCTCACCCATCCAGGCGCAAAGTATCCCCATACTGTTGTCCGGTGAGAACCTGTTAGGTGTTGCGCAGACAGGTACGGGTAAAACCGCAGCCTTCGCATTACCACTTTTGAGCCGTATAGACAGCAAACAAAAAACACCCCAAATTTTGGTGCTAACACCAACCCGCGAACTGGCTATTCAAGTCGCTGAGGCTTGCCAAAGCTATGCCCGCCACATGAAGGGATTCCATGTTCTACCAATCTATGGCGGAACAGATATGCGTGGGCAGTTGCGTGGCTTACAGCGTGGAGCCCAAGTAATTGTTGGTACCCCTGGACGGATTCTTGATCATCTTCGCCGCCGCAGCCTAAACCTCAACGAGCTCAATGGACTAGTGCTCGATGAAGCCGATGAAATGCTACGCATGGGCTTTATTGATGATGTAGAAACTATATTAGCGGAAACGCCTAAAACCTGCCAGCGCGCACTTTTTTCTGCGACCATGCCCCCACCCATTCGTAGGGTAGTCAAAAAATATCTTGGGGATGCTAAGGAAGTTAGTATTGCCGCAAAAACCAAAACAGTAGAGCGTATTAGCCAACGTTATCTGATGGTAAAAGGCCACCAGAAAATGGAAGCCCTTACCCGAATTTTGGAAGTGGAAGACTTTGATGGCATGCTTATCTTTGTTCGCACAAAATCTGCCACGGTAGAAGTAGCTGAAAAACTTGAAGCTCGAGGCTTTTCTGCTGCCGCGCTAAACGGAGACCTAAGCCAGACACTTCGTGAGCGCACAGTAAACCGTCTAAAGAAAGGCCAAGTAGATATTGTTGTGGCAACTGATGTTGCTGCACGTGGCTTGGATGTTGAACGTATCAGCCATGTTGTGAACTACGACATCCCCTACGACAATGAATCCTATGTTCACCGTATTGGCCGCACGGGTCGTGCTGGTCGTGATGGTCAAGCTATCTTATTTGTAGCCCCAAAAGAACGTCGCTTATTACGCTCTATTGAGCAATCCACTCGCCAAACATTGACTGCAATGGAGCTTCCCACCGGGGAACAGGTGAGCGGCCAGAGAATACAGCAATTCCAAGAACGCATTATGCAAAGCCTGGAATCCAAGGACCTTGAACGCTTTAAAACACTACTGGAAAAATTTGCTGAAGATAACAGTATATCTATAACTGATATTGCAGCAGGCCTAGCTGTACAGCTTCAGGAAGAACGCCCGTTATTCCCTAACCTAGCGCCCCTGGATACAGGGCAACGTGACTCAGGACAAAGAGACTCAAAGCAAAGAGACAGGGGCCGTGATCGTGGTGAGCGCGCATCACGCGGTGAACGGCAACCAAGGGGTGAAAGACCGCCAAGAAGAGGTGATCGCCCCCAGCGTGGAGATCGCAAACAACATGACGATATAGACATGGTGACCTACCGTATGGAAGTAGGTAAAAACCATGGCGTGATGCCCAAAGATATTGTTGGCGCCATCGCTAATGAAGCCGGTATCGAAAGCCAAAATATTGGCCGCATTAAATTAAATGACGATTACAGCACCGTAGACCTTCCAGAGGGTATGCCCAAGGAAATATTCCAACACCTGAAAAACAAGGTGCGTGTTTGCCAGCAGCCAATGAAACTGAGTATGCTTGGTCAGGATCAACTCAAAAAACACGCTTCAGGGAATACAGGTAAAAGTACCGACAAAGCGAAGCCACGAATAAGAAAACCTGCAGCGAAAAAAAGTCCAAGCAGTGAATAATTTTTTATTGATGAATGCTTACCAGTGTGTAGATTATTTGTCTGCAGTTAGCGGCTTTATACAGACGTACCTTTGTAAGGGTACATAACCACATTGGTAACTTTCCAGCGATAGTCTTTTTGCTGGCTCAAGGTGTAGATAAATTGCCATAACTGGCGGGTTTCATCCGCCACAATAACTTCTTGATACACCTCACCATTGGATGCTGTGTTTTTACCAAAGATATAAGACGTATGCTCGTATAGTGGCTTATAACCCCTCCGCACCATACTGATAAAGGTTTTTGCTGAAGGAAACGCTTGCTTAACATTAGGGGCCGCATAAGAGTATGCTGATTGGTAATCACCTGATTTCAGTGCAAAAATTTGACTTCCAATCACTCGCTGAACTGCTTTTACATCAGCATCGCCAACCCAATTCTCACCTATTTCGGTTTCGGCTATAACCATGGTATTAATCAAAAATACCGATGCCATTATCGCAAAGGAAAAAACCCTATTTTTTTTAGTTTTATTCTTCATATAGAGCACTCGGTTCATAACAATACCCCAACGTTCATAGTCTGCGATAACTCTATAGGGATATCACGCAATTCCTTATAGTTTAGAAAAGTAACCAGCCCACTGCCATATAGCTATCTTTACCTAGGACATGTACTTAGTTACATAAAAAACCGAATTAGTTCCTTAACCAGCTGGAAGTGCCTAATGTCCCAAGACATTAAGTTACATCTCTTATATGCAATAAAAGGTAATACGAAGACAAAAAGATTTTGGATTTTTAGAAATAAAAAACCCCTAAAAAAATAGGGTTAAACTACAAAACAGAAAATTAAAATGCGTAGTTAAGTCCCTTAACTACGCATTACATAGAAAATAGTCAGCATCTTATAAAGTGAACTTTATAAGGCCAATCTGCGGGTATCTCCCAGCTCACGCACCAAATAGGTAAAGAAACGGCCACAATCTGCACCGTTAACCACTCTATGGTCATAGGAAACACTAAGAGGCAGCATCATACGAGGAATAAACGCAGAGCCATCCCAAACAGGTTTTATTTGTGATTTAGAAACACCAAGAATACCCACTTCTGGCGTGTTTACTATGGGAGTAAAACCGTTTCCACCAATGGCACCTAAGCTTGATATAGTGAAACAACCACCTTGCATTTCAGCTGTGGACAATTTTCCATCACGAGCTTTCACTGCCATATCGTTAACTTCATGGGCCAACTGCCAAAGTCCTTTGGTATCCACATCACGAATAACAGGTACAACCAAACCACGGGGCGTATCAACAGCTATACCTATGTGCACATACTTTTTCTGAATAAATGTCTCACCATCGCTGGTAATAGCACGATTAAATTCTGGATTAGCAACCAACGCATGGGCACAAGCTTTGAGCAAGAACGGCAAAGGCGTTAACCGCGTCCCTTGTTTTTCTGCCTCAGCTTTCAAGGACTTCCTAAAGTCTTCTAGGTCTGTGATATCGGCTTCATCAAACTGCGTGACATGAGGAACATTCAGCCAGCTTCTGTGCATGTTGGCCGCAGTAAGCTTTTGAATTTTTTGTAATGGGATTGCTTCTATTTCACCAAATTTAGCAAAATCTACGTCAGGCACGGCAGGGATAGCAGCACTTGCTGCGCCCACACCCACGCCAAATTCAGCTTTGGCCACAGCAGTTTTAACATAATTATTCAGGTCTTCTTTAAGAATACGACCGCGAGGCCCCGACCCTTTTACATTATGAAGATCTATACCGAGTTCACGAGCCAAAGCTCTAGAGGCCGGGCCTGCGTACACCTCTGCCCCCAACGATATATCTGATACTCCATCATCAACGACTTCAGATATGGCCTGCTTAACTTCAGGGACAATAGGTGCATTCGGTTTTAAGTCTTTGGTGGCAGAGGCTTCCCCTTGCTCGGGTGTTTCTATTTGCAACTGAACCGAAGAAGGTTCACCTAAAGATGACTCAGCTGAAGCCCCTGTCGACATAACAGCAACTTCATCACCACTGTTAACTTTATCCCCTTCCTTGACTAATATTTTTAAGACTTCACCACCAAAGGCAACTGGAATTTCCATTGTCGCCTTATCCGTCTCAACCACTAAAATACTATCGCCTTCAGACAGAGTGTCACCGGGAGAAACTGGTACCTCTATAATATCCACGGCTTCCTCTGAACCTGTATCAGGAACAGTTACTACACGCTCTACTGAGACATTAAGTGCAACTTTTGACGCCGCATTCTCTTCTGGTAACAGTCCCTCCTCTGGAGGTAATTCGTTAGTATCCGACTCTTGTTCTGGAAGAGACACTTCTTCTAATATTTCTTCCTGCTCTATACTTGAAGTTACATCAACATCAGACAGCTCTATTTCGACAATTCTGGAACCTTCTCCAACAATGTCGCCCTCTTTAATTAATAACGCCTTTACCGTCCCTGCTTTTGGGCTAGGAACATCCATCGTGGCCTTGTCCGACTCCAACACAATAATAGATTGCTCCAGCTCCACAACATCGCCAGGCGACACACAGAGCTCAATAACTTCTACACTCTCGGCACCACCGAGATCAGGTACATGAATAATTTCAGTGGCCACTATTAACTCTCATTTTTTGCGCTTTAAATTTAAACATTTGTGATTCACTCATCATTCATTGGTCAATTAGTGGATGAACTAGCAATAAAGTGGATTTACTTTCTCTGGATCCAAATCGAAATCAGCTATAGCTTGCTCCACGACAGAAAGTTCTATCTTCCCTTCATCTGATAATGATTTAAGCGCCGCCAGTACAACGAAATAACGATTTACTTCAAAAAAGTGGCGTAGCTGCTCTCTAGTATCGCTTCGACCGAAGCCATCTGTTCCAAGCACTTTATAGTTTGCAGGAATGTAGGCTCTCAATTGCTCGGTATAACTTTTTATATAATCTGTAGCGACCACAACCGGACCCTGACGACCTGTCAGCTGCTCCGTAATATAGGCCGTCTTTGCTTCCTCTTGTGGGTGCAACATATTCCAACGCTCTACAGCCTGGCCATCTCTAGCCAATTGATTCACACTGGTTAAACTCCAAATATCTGCAGCCACGCCATACTTTTCTTTTAAAATAGTCGCAGCTTCTCGCACTTCATTAAGAATACTACCCGCACCCATAAGCTGGACTTTAAGCTCTGATGCATCGCCATCTTCAAACAAATACATCCCTTTGATAATGCCCTCTTCAACATTTTCAGGCATAGGAGGCTGCTGGTAATTTTCATTCATAGTGGTGATGTAATAAAAGCAATTCTCCTGCTCTTCAAACATAACTTTCAGACCATCTTGCACTATGGTCACGACTTCGTAAGCATAGGCTGGATCATAAGTACGACAGTTAGGGATCGTATTAGCCAACAAATGACTGTGGCCATCTTGATGCTGAAGCCCCTCACCATTTAATGTTGTACGGCCCGCCGTTGCTCCAATCAAAAAGCCACGGGCTTGCATATCACCTGCGGCCCAAGCCAAGTCTCCAATACGCTGAAAACCAAACATAGAGTAATAGATGTAAACAGGAATCATGGGAAAGTGATTGTTACTGTAGGACGTAGCTAAGGCCATCCAGGCCGACATGGCTCCTGGCTCAGTAATGCCCTCCTCAAGAATCTGACCTTTTTTATCTTCCTTGTAATACATAATCTGATCATGATCTTGAGGTACATATTTCTGTCCAGCTGAAGAGTAAATACCTAGCTGCCGGAACATTCCTTCCATACCAAAGGTGCGGGCCTCATCAGGAACAATTGGCACGACTCGCTGACCAATATTTTTATCTTTAAGCAGCATGCCAAGCTGGCGCACAAATGCCATGGTAGTTGAGATTTTTCGCTCACCACTGCCTTCTAGCAACTTACTAAAACCTGACAAAGGCATAACATCTAGCTTTTCAAAATCTGCTCTGCGTGAAGGCACGGGGCCACCTAAAGAAGCCCTACGCTTATTCATATAGGTCATTTCAGGGCTGTCTTCAGGGGGGCGGTAATACGGCACTTTTGCCAGCTCATCATCAGCAATAGGAATGCCGAAGCGGTCCCTAAAATGTTTTAAACTTTCCAAATCTAACTTTTTAATAGAATGGGTATCATTGGCAGCTTCACCGGAACCCACACCCATACCATAGCCCTTGACTGTTTTAGCCAAGATAACCGTTGGCTGCCCCTTGTGTGCCATGGCTTCTGCGTAAGCGGCATAGACCTTATAAGGGTCATGCCCACCACGATTTAAATACATAATGTCTTTGTCACTAAGATCCGAAACTAGATCTTGCAGCTCAGGTGAGTCACCAAAGAAATGCTCTCGAGTATAGGCTCCACCGTTATGTTTGTAGTTCTGGTAATCGCCATCGCATGCTTCATCCATGCGCTCCTGCAGCAGACCATTTTTGTCTTTGGCCAGCAGAGGATCCCATAACCTGCCCCAAACCACTTTGATGACATTCCAACCTGCACCGCGAAATACACCCTCAAGCTCTTGGATGATTTTTCCATTACCACGTACAGGGCCATCCAAACGCTGTAAATTACAGTTCACAACAAAGACTAGGTTTTCTAAACTCTCCCTACCAGCAAGAGAAATCGCACCCAATGTTTCTGGCTCATCACATTCACCATCTCCTAGGAATGCCCAAACCTTACGGCCCTTCCGAGGAACTAATTCGCGAGCGGAGAGGTAACGCATTACGTGGGCCTGGTAAATTGCCTGGATCGGCCCCAACCCCATGGAAACCGTGGGGAACTGCCAGTAATCTGGCATTAACCAGGGGTGAGGGTAAGAAGAAAGACCTTTACCGCCTACTTCCCGGCGGTAGTTATCTAGGTCTTCCTCATCAAAACGACGTTCGAGAAAAGAGCGGGCATAAATACCCGGTGCACTGTGGCCCTGGAAATAAATTAAATCACCAAGGCTCTCTCCTTCGTCACCCCGGAAAAAATAGTTAAAACCGATATCATAAAGCGTTGCAGCTGAAGCAAAGGTTGCTATATGACCACCAATCCCTTCATCGGGATCCTTATTCGCCCTCATAACCATAGCTAAAGCATTCCACCGAATAATAGAGCGAATACGCCGCTCCATAAATAAGTCGCCAGGCATGCGTTTTTCACGGGTGGTGGGAATGGTATTGCGATAAGGCGTGGTGATTGCCTGAGGCATGCGCACACCAGTATAGGTAGCGCGATCTAATAACTGCTGTAGTAAAAAGGCGGTTCGCTCTTCACCTTGATGTTTTAAAACTGAATCCAGTGACTCTAGCCACTCTTGAGTTTCAATCGGATCCATATCTTCATGCATGAGCAATACCTTTTTACCATTCAGTAAAGATTTAACGAATACAGAAAAGTATAGAGCACCCCTTCATTTTTTGCGGGTAAAGCACTGTCGCTCTTAGTTTCTGTATAGCTTATGTCTATTTTATGTAGCATAACTACATAAAATAGACATATCAACTAAAAGTAAAATATCTTCCTTTAAAAAAATCTTTCAAAGTACATCAAAAATAAATATTAACTCTTTGTTTTTAATCAGAGTAATAAAACTAATGTAATAAATAGTTTTACTACATTTTTTCTAATGGAAGGCGATAAATACTTCTCTCAACCCCAACATCACTGCTCGCCCAGGTGCGTCCATTATTGCTATCCACCTGTAATGAATAACCAGACTCCAGCACCATAACCCGATATGTTTCACTTACCTTTTCAATAGAAAGCGCCTCTACGGTAGCAATTAAACTTTTTCGACGACTAAAATCGTAATCACGCAGATCTATACTGCCCCAGAACCTTAAAGACTGCTCTGCCAAACTTTTTGGCTTTTCTTTTAACCCAGTTAACACTGCTTGTCGGTGACGCTCAAATTCTTCAGCGGGAATATGCTCGAGTTTTTCCTTATAGTCCGCCAAGAATTTATCAATGGCAGCTCCCAGCTTGTTAACAGGAACAGCAGGCGACTGCACTAAAAAGCCAAACCCGGGCACCCGGTCAACCGTACGGTCTACCGCTGCGACCACATAACCCAATTGCTGCTCAGTACGAAGCTGATGGAAGAATTCAGAGCGCAACAGTTGGCGCACCAGCATAATCTGTGCCGTTTCCTCAACACTATCATTTCGACCTTGGTAATACCTGAGAATCGCTGAATCTTTGTGGTCAATGGACAAATGTGTCTGGGCTTTTTCTCCAACAGGAATTTGCACAACACCCCGTTCGGCCCAAGCCTTATAAGGTTTACCGGAAAAACGGCCCACCAAAAACCCAGCGAGTTTTTCCACATCAGCTTTCAGCAAATTGCCACTTGCAAATATTTCCAGAGTTGCACCTTTATAAAGCTCATCAACAAACCGCCCAAAAGCCTTACGATCAAAACCCTCTAAGGCACTAGCCAATTGTTCCGGCTGCCATGAAGTAGTACGGAGTAATACCCCAGTTTCTCGCAACAATTGCTTGTAGGGCGTATCTTTAGCGCCATTACGCCAATTACGGACAAGCTCTTTCCGCAAGCGCTCAATTAACTCCTCCTCCTTAACAGAACCTTGCAAAGGCGACAGTAATCCATCAGCTACATCTTTAACCAATACTGATAACTTGTCGTCAAAACCACTGACAACAAAACCAATGCCATCCGAACGTCTATTAGCGTGATAACCCAACCCAGCAAGTGCTGCAGCATAACTGGACTCATTTAGCCTTTCGTCCACTAACCTCAAGTACAGGTCTGCCATGGCGGCATTCAAGGCACTCGATATAACCGGTGTTTTTATTGCCACATACAACTGAGCCTTTGGTACTTGATAATAATGGTCAGAGTAATGCCATAGTCGGTACGAAGGCTTATCTACCAGCAGATCTGGTACACCTGGCTTATCTGATTTTTTCGGGAATTTGAGAACAAAATTTTCAGGCACAAAATTATTAGGTTCTGGTAATACCAACTTATTGGATGTCTTGCCACCGTTAATCTCAGGTAAAGCTTCAACGCCATAAGGCACCTGATAAAGCGTTGAAACAGTGTTTGTTTTTAGCTCTGGAGCGACCAAGGTTACCAGTGTGTTTTCCAACTTCATTAATGCTAAAAGACTAGCAATACGGTCGCCATTAAATTGATCCATAAGATAAGGGCCACGTAATACTTCAGTGTGTGGATACCTGTGCAGCTGGTTAGCCAGCTGGCTTACACGATGTATTGGATCCCCAATCTCCTGGTGACGAAACTGCATATCGGACAAAGCATTCTGCTCTTGCTGGCGCCACTGGTCGACGCCCTGGTTAGCAACTAAAGCAATTTCCTGAAAGACTAAATCCAGCACATGCCGCCACTTTGATAACCCATCCGGCGTTAGCCCAATAGTCATATCAAAAGAGCTACCACTTTGATCGGAAAGCCCCGCACCGGCACTCAACCCTTCAGCTAAGCCCTCCTCTTTCAACAGAGATAACAGGCTACCCTGACCTTCATGCCCAATAAGGTTGGCAATATAGGCAAGGGGCTTTTCATGAAAATAATCTTGTACCGGCGGCAAGGGGATCGTTAGCGATAAGGTTCTTAACTCCTGAACCGGCTTAACAGATAACAACAATGGCAACGAATTCTTTTTAAATAGTGTCTGCCCATGCTTTGGCTGAATACTTTTAAAATTAGGCACTGCATCAAAGCGGCCGCGCACCATAGCCTCAAGCTCATCAAGACTGTTGGGTGCAATGACAACCAGGGTCATACGATTCGCCGAGTAGTGCTGCTTGTAAAACACCAACAAATCATCACGTACTTTACTTTTAGGCGTATCCGCCAGCGTGTCCAGATTCCCTACACTAAATTTGGAAGACGGATGCTTAGGGTTAACAACCTGACTGAATACATCCCTCTGGCGACGGTAATCATTTTTGATACGGGCTTTGTATTCTGAATGCACCGCATTTTTCTCTCTCTCTACGTATTCAGCATTAAATAATGGCGCCACAAAAAAACGAGAGAAGCGGTCGAGTGCAGGCTCAAATTCTACGGGATCAATATCAAAAAAATAGTTGGTATGCTCAAACGAGGTGTAAGCATTATGCTGACCTCCATGCTGGCTAATAAAAGCCTGGTATTCATCTGGTTCGGAATAACGATCTGTACCCAAAAAAAGCATGTGCTCTAGAAAGTGCGCCAACCCTTCGCGTTTAACGGGGTCATGAGAGCTCCCCACAAAGACATCCAACGCAGCCGCAGCTTTATCTGCTTTTTCATCAGAAACCAACAACACCTGCATCTGATTTTCTAATTTTAAGTAACGATATTTGGAGTGGTCATTAGCACTTTGAATAATATCAGTGCTTTGGGAAATATCAGCCTTAAGACTTTGAATTGATTTGTTATGGCTATTGTTGTCATGACAGGCCCTAGCAGCCAGTGCCTGACTACTACCAAGTAAAACAACCAACAGATACACAAAGGCTACAGAAATTCTTTTCATGGGGTCTCATTAATCCATTATTGGTGAAGTGGAATATGGTGGAGCTGAATAACTAACAGCGCTACTCAGACACCGAAAGGGACATATCAGTTCGCGGCCAGGCGTTATAAAGTGCTTTGACTAAAGTCGCCAAGGGAATGGCAAAAAACACACCCCAAAAACCCCACAAACCACCAAATATTAATACCGCAAGAATAATCGCAATTGGGTGTAAATTGACTGCCTCAGAAAACAGCAAGGGTACCAATACATTGCCATCAAGAGCCTGGATCGCACCATAAACCATGACCAACCAAAATAAGTCCCCACCCAACCCCCACTGGAAGTAAGCCACAACGGTAACTGGAATAGTCACAACTACGGCACCTATGTAGGGAATCACCACAGACAACCCCACCAACAAAGCAAGCAATGCCGCATAATTCAGCCCCAGAATTAAAAATGCCACATAACATGACAGCCCTATCACCAAAATCTCAATGGTCTTACCCCGCACATAATTTGCCATTTGCAGGTTCATCTCATGCCATATCTGCCACAGCACCGGGCGCTGATGGGGCAGCAAACCAGACATTAATTCCAACAACTCATCTTTATCCTTTAGCAAAAAAAACACCAGCAGTGGTACCAACACCAAATAAATCATTAATGCTACCAAGCTGGGAAAAGTACTCACAGAAAAGCTGACTAGCCTCTGAGCCATACTGCCCACTTCTTTAGAGGCCTGCCCTAATAAGTCTCTTAACTGAACCTCAGAAATCAATTGTGGATACTTCTCTGGCAGCAGTAGTAACGTATCCTGCCAATGCTTAACCATAGAGGGAATTTCCCCCGCTAAATTTGCCGCCTGGCGTCCAATTAGAGGTAACAGTACAACCAAAATGGTCAAAAATATGCCCACAAAAAATAGGAACACTAGCAATACTGCGACTATTCTTGGCACCCTCCATTTCACCAAGTGATTAACCCCACCTTGCAATAAAAAAGCAAAGATCAGCGCGGCAACAAATGGAGCCAGAATCTCCCCCATGGTTATCACAACCACCAAGGCAACCAAAATCAGCATTGATAGGAGGACAGCTTCCTCCTCACCAAAATAACGGTCTACCCAAGTTCCAAGCACTTTCCACATACTACTTTCCAGAGAATTATGATAATACTGGCCACGAGGACCGATTAAACATAGATTACGAGATCAATACGTCTGCATCAAGAATAGCGGTCAACCTTTTTATTAGCGATACGTTTTTATACACAAAATGCACTAATTTACCTGAATACAGTCTTAGACTTACGTTACTATTCTTTTGCTACCCAAGTATCTGTCAATATGACAGAGAGTTAACGCAGCAGTCTACCAAAGGATTTATTTAGCTTTGTTGTTCAAATTTACAAAACGCTTTGTCCTGACAAGCTTCACCACAGCACTACTATCAGTTTCAGTGCAGAGTGCAGATATAAAGCTGCCATCATTGGGAGACACATCCTCCGGGATTATTTCTCAACAGCAGGAGCACGAACTGGGCCGAGCTTGGCTTATGGCCTATCGCAGCCGCATCGATGAGCACAAGGACCCCATCCTTAGTGATTATTTGGAGCAATTGCTCTACAAACTAGTGTCCCACAGCGAGCTGGAGGACCGGCGACTGGAACTCATTACGATTAACAACCCTTCAATGAATGCTTTTGCCGTACCAGGAGGTGTTGTTGGCATACACACAGGCTTATTCCGCTATGCAAAAACTGAGGACCAGCTTTCTTCTGTGCTGGCACACGAAATTGCCCACCTAAGCCAACGCCATTTTGCCCGAAGAACAGAGACCCAACGAAAAAATACGATAGTAAGCCTCGCTGGAATGCTTACCAGTCTTGTGCTTGCAGCAACCGTAGGCGGGGATGCAGGACTTGTCGGGCTGACAGCTACCCAAGCCGCCAGCCAACACAGCATGCTTAGGTACAGCCGCCAAAATGAGCAAGAAGCCGATCGCCTTGGCCTAAAGACTATGGCAGCTGCAGGTATGGACCCACGAGCCATGTCTGCCATGTTTGAAGAAATGCTTCGTATTACCCGCTATACCGGCAGTAGACCTCCCGAATTTCTGCTAACCCACCCTCTAACAGAAAACCGGGTAGCTGATGTAAAAAACCGAATAAACCAACTGCCACCAAAACATTATCAAGAGAACATCGAATTCCATCTGATGCGTGTTCGAGCCCTTCTAGCCATCGACAACAACCCAAGCGAATCACTTAACCGGTTTCAACATGAATTGAAGGGCAACACGCTGAACAATGAAGCGGCACGCTATGGCGTGTTGCTGGCCCATACCAAATTGGGCAATTACCCCCAAGCAAAAAAATCCATTAATATATTGTTAAAAAAATCACCTAATAGTCTCACCTACCAAATGGCCGACATTGAAATTGATCGTGTTCAGAAGGAATTTGGCCTAGCTATCCACAAGACCAAAAAATTATTAGCATACAACTCGGACAACTACCCTCTTAGAATGTCTTTAGCAGAGACCTACCTGAAAGCGAACCTCTACCTTGAATCTGAACAGGTCTTAGACACATTGGCAGCCAGCCACCCAAACACCCCAGAAGTATGGTTTCAGTTAGCAGAAGTTAGAGGGTTGGCAGGTAATATTTCCGGAGTCCACCAGGCCCGCGCACGATACTTCATCCTAAACGGTGTTTTTGACCAGGCTAGAGACCAGTTGGGCTATGCTCGAAAATTACTGGTTAGTGACTTCAAACAAACTGCCATCATTGACCAGCAATTGCGCGATTTGGCAAAGCTTGAGAAAAAACTGGAAAGCTTTTAATACAGAAAAGTATTTAGCAAGAGCTGCTAAACAACCTCAGCAGCTAACTGCTGCTCGCGAAACTCCAACATACGCTCTAATGACACCATAGCTTGTTTGCCAATTTCAGGATCAACAAACACCTCATTACTACCCTGCTCCAGAGATTTCATCAGGTTTTTAAGGTTATTCATCCCCATCCACGGGCAACTCGCACAGCTGCGACAGGTGGCACTTTCCCCCGCAGTCGGTGCAATAATTAGCTCTTTATCTGGGGCCGCCTGCTGCATTTTATGAAAAATACCGATATCTGTTGCCACAATCATCTGTGGGTTCGGCAAAGTTTGCGCCGCTTTAATTAGCTGAGAAGTAGAACCCACAGCATCAGCAATATCGACCATGGCCTCCGGCGATTCAGGATGAACCAGCAAAGCTGCATCGGGGTAAACCGCTTTAAGTCGAGTGACCCCTTGGGACTTAAATTCTTCATGCACAATACAACTGCCATTCCACAGCAACATATCAGCACCGGTCTTTTTCTGCACATAACTACCCAGATACTTATCAGGTGCCCACAGAATTTTTTCGCCACGACTATCCAGAAAATCCACTACATCAAGGGCAATACTGGATGTCACCACCCAATCGGCTCGGGCTTTTACCGCAGCTGAGGTGTTGGCATAAACGACAATAGTACGGTCCGGGTGCTGATCACAAAAGTCGCTGAAATCATCAGCAGGACAGCCGATATCCAGAGAACAGGTAGCCTCTAGAGTAGGCATAAGCACTGTTTTATCAGGTGTCAGGATCTTTGCCGTCTCACCCATAAACTGAACGCCAGCAACTATTAGCGTTGATGCAGAGTGAGCATTTCCAAATCGCGCCATTTCTAGCGAATCAGACACTATGCCTCCTGTTTCCTCAGCCAATTGCTGAATCACTGGATCGGTATAGTAGTGAGCCACAATAACTGCATTTTTTTCCTGCAATAATTGCTTGATACGGGTCTTATACATCACCTCTTCTTCCGGCGTGTATTTAGGCTCATCGTCAATCTGGTCCAGATAGCGCTCGACTACCTCTTGATGCTCAGATTGCTCGGCGATATGGAGTTTTGAGAACTGCGATATTGAAGATTGGGTCATGATCTAAATTAAGTAGTACGTATATTTCTAATTTTATCATACATAATGATCAAAGCCGACAAGCGAGTGAACCGCATGGATGAGCTATCAGTACTCCTCTTATTTTACCTTTTTTTGCGGATAGTGATCCAAGTCTAAAAAATATAGCTCTTGCTTTTGCCATTCCCAAATAATACTCGCGTAATTAAAATTCCTACAATGGAAAAGTTCACAAACAATAGAAGGATTTAAGCAATGCTGAGAACATCAGCACGCACATTCATAGCATTGCTTGGCTAAATGAAGCAGGCTATGAATTGCTCCTTCTCAATTACCGAGGTTACGGGCTTTCTCAGGGAAGACCTTCCCTTCCAAACATTCTGCAAGACATTGACGCAGCAGCACACTGGCTTAGCAATAGAAGCCAATCACAACAATTGCCTGCCTTCTGCTAGGTCAAAGTATAGGAGCAAGTCTCAGCACCTATTATTTGGCTCGCCACAAGGTAGAAGGGCTAAAGGCTGCAGTACTCGATACACCTTTTGCAAGTTATCGGCATATTAGTCGTGAAAAGTTCTCGGAATTCTGGCTCACCTGGCCATTTTAATACCCTCTCTCCGGGCTAATAGATAACCGTTATAGCCCGGATAAAGCTGTACCCAAATGGCCAGGCATACCCTTACTAGTATTCAGCGGCGCTAAAGATCAGGTGATTCCCAGCCACCATACCCGGCAGCTGCTAGACAAACTCCCAAACCAAGCTAAAGAAAAAATTCAATATTTAGAAACTCAGAGTCGACATATTGGCACGTACAATCAAGTAACTAATCGCCAGAAAACGCTGGAGTTTTTTAAACAGAACAAAGAGCTTTAACTCAAAAACCCTATAGAGCTTTTCACCCGGGCTTTGTCGTGTAGTTCATAGCCCAAACTGCTATACAACCTGCCAAACCACACTCTAAAGAACGAACCCGACAGAAACACAAGCAAATAAAAAGGCCACCCATAGGGTGGCCTTTTTATTTGTATGGTGGGTCGTGCGCGATTCGAACGCGCGACCAATTGGTTAAAAGCCAACTGCTCTACCAACTGAGCTAACGACCCTCAGAAGAGGCGCATATCTTACTGATGGCTAACTAAAAATCAAGTGTTTATTAAGCAGAAATATACTGCGTGGGATCTACGATGCCCGCTTGCTCAAAACCCAGTTTTCTTAAACGACAACTATCACACTTTCCACAGGCCAAACCTGTCTCTGTAGCCTGATAACAGGAGACCGTCAGAGCATAATCTACGCCCACGTCAATACCCTGGCGAATAATATCGGCTTTGGTTAAATTAATGAGTGGATTGTTTATTCTAAGCTTTTGCCCTTCTACAGCTGCTTTTGTCGCCAAATTAGCCATAGCCTCAAAAGCTTTAATATATTCGGGACGGCAATCTGGATACCCCGAGTAGTCCACTGCATTAACACCAATAAAAATATCTTGGGCATCCAACACTTCGGCCCAACCTAATGCAATAGACAAGAATACAGTGTTACGTGCAGGAACATAGGTGACAGGAATACCAGATGTTAACTCCTCTGGTACATCAATACTGTCATCGGTTAATGCCGAGCCCCCTATGGTGCGTAAATCAAGCTCAACCACCTTATGCTCACACGCCCCTAACAGCTGTGAGCACCGCTTGGCAGCATCCAATTCAGCATGTGCCTTTTGCCCATAGTCAAAACTCAGGGTATAGCAATCAAACCCCTGTTTTCTCGCCATAGCCAAGACAGTGGTGGAATCTAGACCACCAGAAATCAACACGACTGCTTTTTTGTTTGCTTTTGATTCTGCTTCACTCATAAGTTAAATATTTCTAGTCAATGCCCAGGCTCGTCATTCCACAATAGCTTGTGTAACTGAAACTGAAATCTTACCGATAAATGATCTGCCAATATCCATTCTGCTAAATCAGTAGGGTTCAACTGGCCAGTACTGGGAGAAAACAGAATATCATCTATCCTCTCCGTTAGTTTTAGCTCATCTATTTTTAATCTTGCCCATTCATAATCCTGGCGATCACAAATAACAAACTTCACCTGATCCTGTTTATTAAGGTACGCCATATTTTCATATAGGTTTTTATCAACCTCACCGGAACCCGGAGTTTTCAAATCCAGTACTTTCACCACTCGAGCATCCACATGCTCTGCACTTAATGCACCCGCTGTCTCCAGAGACACTTGGTAGCCTTCATCACAAAGTGCTGCCAACAATGGAATACAGCTCTTTTGGGCCAAAGGCTCGCCACCAGTAACACAAACATTCACAGCCTTATGACTGGCAACTGTAGCCAAAATTTCTGTTATTTGTTGCCGTTCACCACCATAAAAAGCGTATTCAGTATCACAATACTGACAGCGCAATGGGCAGCCTGTTAGCCGAACAAAGACCGTAGGCAACCCCGCCGTGGAAGACTCACCCTGTAGGGAATAAAAAATTTCGGTGATACGAATAGTTGATAAATCCATGGGGCTGTTGCTTTTAAGGTATGTGGTTTTTTTAAGGTAAATAGTTATAGGGTCAGCAGTTTTTAAGCGTCCATCGTTTCACAGAACAAATCGGCTAAAGTTAAAGCCAACCAGAAGCCTTTCTTTAGTTAAAAAATTTTACTGAGCCTAGAAATTCTCGCTGAGGTAACTACGCGCTAATCTTGCTGCATTATCATTTCCGGCGGCAGCTTTTTCCAATAGCTCTTTGGCTTTCCCTTTATCGCCCATCATGAAATACACCTGCCCCAACTTAAATGTTGAATCTGGAGCTTTGCGATGAGCAGGGTAACGTTCCAGCACGGTAGAAAATGATTGCCGCGCCAGCTCTAATTCATTTTGCATCACATAAATCTCGCCCAACCAGTAATGTGCGTTGGCCACATACCGTCCATTGGGATACTTGGCAATATGTGCCTTAAACTGTTTCACGGCATCGGCAACATTGCCCGCTTTTAATTGATTGTAAGCACTATTGTATTGATCACGCTGCTCTGCATCCTGAGAGGATGATGAAAGAGAGGTCTGGCTACTCGGCACATTACCCTTATTACCTGAGCCAGCTGTTTTAGTACTTGTTCCTGCACCACTTGCGCCTGGACCATTTACCGATACTGGGGATCCCTGACCGCCCCCAGACACAAGGGTGCTGAGTCGGCGATCAAGATCAATATAGTCATCCATTTGCCGTTTTTTAAGTTGACGGATTTCGTTATTCAGCTCTTCAACCATCCCCCTCAAGGTTCTTACTTCATCCTGCAATACCTGCATTTGGTAATGGGCATCACCACCAGTGGTTTGAGGTTGGACTGCAGGCAAAGGAGGCACAACAACGGTAGTCATCGTTGGCTGAGATGAACTGCCAATTTCCGATACAGGAGCAGCAGCAAAAGCAGACACTGAGAGAAGTAAGCCAAGGAAGGCAGAGCAAATGGGCACAAACATACGGGCGAACTCCCTTAACTAATAATCAAAACTAGCAGGCTGCTGAAAAGCCATATTCTTGTATAAAAACTAAGTTTTGGGCTCTCACAACAACACATATTAAGTGAAATAATTTAACGAAAAACGTCCGATATTGTTGCCAATATCGGACGATCCGGTCAATGCATTAAGGCACAAACAATTATTTTATTTCAACTCGACGATTCAAGGCCCAAGACTCGTCATTACTTCCCATGGCAGCAGGGCTTTCTTCACCATAACTGATGACTTCAATCTGAGCACCATTAACACCTTCCTGTATTAGGAAGTCACGTGCAGAGTTTGCACGACGCTCACCCAATGCCATATTGTACTCACGGGTACCACGCTCATCGGCGTGGCCTTCAAGACGAACATTAACCGGGTTCGCACGAAGGCTTTGAGCATGTAAACGCAGTGCAGCACGAGCTTCTGAATTCAGAATAGCTTTATCAAATTCAAAATAGAATACGCGAGCAACATTGCTATCTGCATCCAATGATGAACCAGTAACAGAACTTGAATCCACAGTACCTGTAGCCACGCGATCACTTGGGACTGTTGTCGTACCACCAGCACTACTTGTATCTGTAGTATCTGTAGAGGAACAACCAGCCAGTAAAGCTGTTACAAAAGCTGCCATCACGCCATATTTAAGCAGTTGGGTCTTCATTATTTTCTCCTATGAAATTGTGGGAGGTTTCTTTTATTAAATTATTGGCTTACTTTAGCAGCCGTTATCTTACCCTGTTTCAGTCCGCCTTTACCCCAGACTTTTTTTAAATTCTTTACCAAAATCAATCTTCAGCCACATTCTACGTGGGTAATACTTTATTTTGCAGTCCTGATTTTTCAGCACTGGCTAGTTATTTTGGAGACCAAGCCGGTTCTCGCACATCACCAAATCGAGCCGGGAGGAAAAACTTTACCCCAGCGTCCAGCGAAACTGCCGCCAACACACCCTTATTTCCCTTTTTGGTTGCATAAAGAAGCATAGCACCATTAGGGGCTACTGTCGGCGATTCATCCAAATAGGTTTGTGTTAACACCCTTAAATCACCTGTAACCAAATCCTGTGATGCTATATGAAAACGCCCATTATTGCGATGCACCATCACCAGCGTTCTACCATCTGCAGCTAACCGTGGCCTAGCATTGTACGAACCCTTAAAGGTCAAGCGTTCAACCTGCCCTGTGGCCATGACCAATTTATAAATTTGAGGGCTTCCACCGCGATCCGAAGTGAAAACGAGAGATTTCCCATCGGGGGTCCAATTGGGCTCGGTATCAATAGCAAAATGTTTTGTGCGCCGGGTAAACCTACGACTTTGGAAGTCAAAGGTATAAATTTCAGGATTACCATCCTTAGAAAGAACTAGCGCTAGCTTTCGGCCATCAGGTGACCAGGCAGGCGCACCATTCAAACCGCGGAAATTAGTCAGTTGTTCACGCTTTGCTGTGACAAGATTTTGTCGAAAAATAGCCGGCCGCCCAGTTTCAAATGAAACATAGGCTAGATGCTTTGCGTCAGGTGACCAGGCAGGAGACATAATGGGCTCCTTCGACTCAAGCATTAGCCGCTCTCTCGCCCCATCAACATCCGACACCATCAACCGGAACTTCATCTTTCCTCTGGACGGTATAGCTGTAATGTAGGCAACACGTGTTGAAAAGGCGCCGGGGATTCCAGTAACAGCCAGATACACTTCATCACTAATGTAATGAGCCAGGTCGCGCAATTGAGTATTGGAGCCTTTGACCATTTTAGTAAAGACTAATCTTGAGCTATGTACTTCCAGCAGGCTAAAGGTAATCTGATAAATCCCACCCTGCCGTGACGTCTTACCTACGACTAAATATTCAGCACCTAAAATACGCCAATCACGGTAGTACACTTCTTTGACTGTTGATGGAAACGACAACATATCTCGCTTGGGTATAGGCTGAAACAAACCACTGCGCTCTAAGTCAGCCGAGATTATCTTGCTCACATCTTCAGGTAACGATTTACCATCCTGAGTAATAGGAGAGATACCAATACGTGTGGGATTATCAACACCCTGTGTAATTTCAATGGTTAATTCTGCCAGCACTCTTAATGGCAACATTAAAACCAACAAACAAATACCAATCGTAATTTCTGGCTTTCTCACACTTTATAACCTCAAATCTTCTGGTCTAAAGACCAAATGTAATTGGCGAAAATACTGCTCAAACACTCTTGGCGGAAGTTCTTGTAACTTTTCAAAACGCCCTACTTTATGTACTGCTTGTTCTGCTGAACGGTCAAATGCCGCGTTGCCACTTGATTTAATGATGGCCACACTAATCACTTGCCCCGTAGGCACCAATTGAATAGACAACTCCACTTCCATTCCCCGCCGAGCACTGGGAGGTCGATTCCAGTTTCCTGCCACCCGATCAAAAATATAAGAAGAATAACTACTGGCCAACTGTTCATCATTTTCAGCGACTAAAAAATCTTCTTCTGCAGCCAAAGCACTGGCTAAATCCCGCTGTAATTGTTGGGAATCTGGCTCAGGATCAGGCACTGGCTTTGGTTTCTCTTTCGGCTTGGGCTTCTCTTTTGGTTTCGGCTTGGGTTTTGCCTTAACTTTAGGCTTTGGCTTGGGTTTTGGCTTAGCTTTAGGTTTCGGCTTGGGTTTTGGCTTAGCTTTTGGTTTCGGCTTGGGCTTGGGCTTGGCCTTCTCCTTAAGCTCCACCAGTTTGGCCTGTACATATTTAGGTGGAACAACTTTTTTATGACTTTTTTCTGGCCCCCAATGGCTAATCAGCAAAAAAATCACACCAGCATGTATTGCCAAACTGACCAAAACGGCAACACTATATGAAACAAACCTTCCCGCTATCACAACAGTTAATTTTTTCCAGGTGGCTCAGTGACAAGACCAACACTGGGAGCACCCGCATTTTGCAAATCACTCATTAATTTAACCACCACTCCATAATCTACTCTAGCATCACCCCAAACCAACACAGGGGTTTTTGGTTGCTGACGCAACACTTTCCCCACTTTATCGATGATAGAGGGCAATGCCTCCTGGACATTTTTTCCATTACCCACATCCAGATAATAAGAGCCATCAGCCTTCACCGAAACAATTAAGGGTTCCTTATCCTTGTCATCTAGAGGTGCTGAGGGAGCCTGCGGCAACTCAACCTTCACACCCTGCATCAGCATTGGAGCAGTCACCATAAATACAATTAATAGCACCAGCATGACATCGATGTAGGGAACTACATTGATTTCGGCAACTAATTTGCGTTTATGTTTTTTGTATTTCATGGCTTTTGTTTTTTATGTCTTCTTGTGCTCTATCGTTAGTTGCTATGTACCTGGCGATGCAAAATACTTGAAAATTCTTCTGCAAAAGTTTCGTAACCACTGAAAATACTATCTGCTGAAGCCGAGTAGCGGTTGTAAGCTAATACTGCAGGAATAGCGGCAAACAAACCCATGGCTGTAGCAATCAATGCTTCCGAAATACCTGGGGCAACCGTCGCCAAGGTAGCCTGCTGAACATTGGCCAAGCCACGGAAGGAATTCATGATCCCCCAGACAGTTCCAAACAAACCGATATAAGGGCTTACAGAGGCCACACTGGCAAGAAATGGCAGATTGCGATTTAGCTTTTCTTCCTCACGGGATAACGCCACTCGCATGGATCGCTCAGTTCCTTCCATAACCGCTTCAGGGTCTGCACTACTTTGTTGAGTCAGTCGATTAAATTCGCGGAAACCAGCACGAAACACACTGGTAAGCCCTTCAGCAGCCGTTTGATTACCACTGTCATGGTAGAGCTCATTAAGATCCACACCTGACCAAAAGTTATCTTCGAACTGACGTAGATTTCGGCTAGCACCTCTTAGATACAAACCCCGTTGAATGATCATCACCCAAGACATCATTGAAGCTATAAACAGTAGGGCCATAACAAACTGCACCAACAAAGTTGCGTCAGCAATCAAGCTCCAGAGAGATAATTGTTCGGTCACCGGGTCATTCCCCTTTGGTTCTGTTGTTTAGTTTTGTTGTTTAGTTCTGCTATTTATTAGTATTACAGTGCTGCTTTTAATGTTTCCAGCATCTCAGCAGGAATACCTGCTGGTCTCTTTTTCTCATGATTAATACAAGCAACTTTAACTTCAGCTTCTACCAATACGGCATCACCACGTAATACCCGCTGATCAATGGTAAAAGATGTTCGTGACACTTTGATTAATTTAGCAGTAGCAATAACCTCATCGTCCAACACTGCCGGTTGGCGATATTGAATGTTCACCGAATGAACCACAAATTGCATGCCATCAAATAATGCCGGCTTATCGTATCCTAATGTTCGAATTAATTCTGTGCGGGCACGCTCAATGTATTTGAGATAATTCGCATAATAAACAATTCCCCCCGCGTCGGTGTCTTCAACATAAACGCGAATGGGTAGACAATATTCTTGCGTCATTTATCCATTAAATCCGATTATTTATCGATTAAGTCTGAATCTTCACTAAACTTCTTTGGGCGTTGCAAACCAAAATGTTCATAAGCCAAGCGTGTCACCATTCGCCCTCTTGGGGTACGAAGTAAATAACCTTGCTGAATAAGGTAAGGCTCCAGCACATCTTCAATGGTATCTCGCTCTTCACTAATAGCTGCCGCGACACTATCCACGCCTACTGGGCCACCATCAAACTTTTCCATAATGGCCAGCATCAACCGGCGATCCATGTGATCAAACCCGCTAGCATCTACATTCAACATATTCAGGGCTAAATCTGCTACCTCATTGGTAATCGTGCCATCAGCTTTAATGTCGGCATAATCCCTCACCCGCCGCAGTAACCGGTTAGCAATTCGGGGGGTACCACGTGAACGGCGTGCAATCTCCGTGGCACCCTGGTCATTCATCTCAACGCCAAGAATACGAGCAGAGCGGGAAACAATTGATGTGAGCTCATCCACCGAATAAAACTCAAGGCGCTGAGATGAATG
>Ga0209345_10001274_pt1 | contig 30464 bp, 34 predicted proteins | sample Cruoilmetagenom7_FD_187294 | JGI IMG/M metagenome (GOLD analysis project Ga0209345, IMG submission 187294) | Oil polluted marine microbial communities from Coal Oil Point, Santa Barbara, California, USA - Sample 7 (SPAdes) (version 2) | ecosystem: Environmental > Aquatic > Marine > Oil seeps ...
GACTTTGGCATGTGGACTTTGGCATGTGGACTTTGGCATGTGGACTTTGGCATGTGGACTTTGGCATGTGGACTTTGGCATGTGGACTTTGCAGAAAACAGCACAAGGCAGTTTTCTGCAATCTAAATTAAAATTTAGATTATTATCTTAGAGAATATCTCCATTTAATTATAATTAATATTTTATTTTTTTGTGATATAGTGTTTCTTAAATAGTTAAATGAAATAAAATTGTAAGGAGATTTATAATGAGTTGGAAAAGTACAGTTCGCTCTATTGGAACTGCAGTTAGAGCGGCAGAAAGAGATGCGAAACGACGACAAAATGAACTTGAAAAGCGTGAAAAGCAATATGAACGTATGCAAGAATTGGAACAAGCATCTTATGAAGTTGAAGTATATGAGAATCATATAGATGTAATCCAGTCACTACATAAAGAGTGTACTTCACCAATTAATTGGGAGAAAATAGCATCTTCAAAAGAACCTAGAAAACCGAAAAAATTAAATCAAAACGAATATATAGCACAAAGTGAAGAAGACAATTATAAGCCAGGTTTTATAGATAGACTTTTTAAAAGAGAAGAAAATACACGCAAAAAACTTAGTGAAAATATAAAACGGGCTATTGAAAAGGATTCTTTAGAATATAATTTAAATATATCTAAATGGGAAGAGAAAGTAAAAGACTTGAAAACAAGTGCAGATATGGCTAAATCTTTACTTAATGGCGATAGCAAGACAAAACTTGAAATTATCGAAAATTTAGATACATTCTCTGAGATATCAAATTTAGGTTCAAGTTTAATAATTTCTATTAAGGAAACTGGTGTTGTTGAAGCTAGCATAAATGTCCATGGGAAAGATATCGTTCCTAACGAAATTAAAAGTTTATTAAAAAGTGGAAAATTATCTGTCAAAAAAATGCCACAAGGTAAGTTTAACGAACTATATCAAGATTATGTATGTAGTGCTGTCTTAAGAATTGCAAATGAACTATTTTCTACAACTCTAGATGATGCTGTAATTGTTACAGCAGTTGACGAATTACTGGATACTAAAACTGGTCACCTTAAAGAATCACCAATTTTATCCGCTTATATATCTCGAAACACACTAAAATCTTTAAACTTAGATACTATTGATCCATCTGATTCTATGGAAAACTTTGTACATCATATGTCATTTAAAAAAACAAAGGGATTCGATGTAGTTTCTCGAATTGATTCTGCAATGATGAAAGATTAATAATTTATATATAAATACACTAATGAGAGGTAGATATAAATATTTACTATTCTTTACAAAAATAGACAAACAATGTATAATTATGTAAAGATAAGGAGTTTTAGATGAAAAGAGCAGTAAACCTAAGATTGGATGAAAGTGTCATTGTTACTCTTAACCAACTTACAGAAGAACTTCATACTACAAAAACAGAAGTTATTGAAAAGGCTATAAGCCTTTTTTCAAAACAAAATAATTTAAAACAGAATCAACTACTAAAGTTTGCAGGTAAACTAAAAAGTAATGATGCAGAAAATATGTTAAAAAGTATCATAGACGATAAGAACTCTAAAGACTTTGAGTTAGACCTATAATGCAAAAGTATTTAATTGATAGTGATATATTGATATATTTTCTCAAAGGCAAACAAGAAGTTGTAGAAAAACTATCTCATATTCCTATGGATAACTTATATATCTCAAGAATAAATTATACTGAGTTAATGTATGGTGCTTATAACTCTGCAAGAGTAGAACAAAATTTAAAAATCATTGAACCATTTCTTGAAAATTTTAAAATATTAGAATTTAGCCAAACATCAAGTCTTATCTTTGCAAAAGAAAAAACAAGATTGAAAAAAAATGGCAATATCATTGCTGATATGGATTTAATGATAGCAAGTATTGCTATCGATAATGACTGTACTTTGATAAGCAATAATATCAAGCACTTTCAAAGAGTACAAAACTTGAAACTTGAAAAGAAGTTATAACAACTTATTTATTCAAAAACCCCATAGTCTTTTCACTATCAAAGTTAGCATCTTTTTCTCTGTTTATCTCATTTACAAAATCTTGTTGGCAAAAGACTGCTTCTTCTCTTACTGCCACTTTATAGGCTGTATTTTTTACTATTAGGTTTATTTGTCCGCCTGTTAGAGAGTACTTTGCTAGTGCATTTACATCCAAGTCATCATCATAAGGTGCATTTTGTGGAAGCATCATCTCCCATAGTTGTACTCTTTGTTTCTCATCAGGTTTTTTAAACTCTATCTTGTAGTTAAACCTTCTTGAAAATGCTTTGTCTATGTTTTCAAGTAAGTTTGTAGTAGCTATAAGCATACCTTTAAAGTTCTCGATTTGTTCTAAAAATATATTTTGCATCTGGTTGTGCATCTGGTCTGAGCCAGTTATATTTCCACTTGAACGAGCTCCTAAAAACTGGTCTGCTTCATTTAAAAGGAGTATTGGTTCTGATTTTGTTTTCTCACAAAGGTCATAAAATGTATCAAAAATTTTACGAACATTTTTTTCACTCTCACCTACATACATAGAAAGAATTTTAGAACAGTCAAATGCTAAAACTTGGCGTTTCAATGATTTTGCAAGTGAGTAAGCTGTCATTGTTTTACCAGTTCCAGCTGCTCCATAAAAGATTATTCTAGCATCTATTCCGCTCTTTTTATCTTTTATGCCCCACTCTATTAAACGTCCTACTACCTCTTTGTCAACCTGTCTCATAAGATTTTGTAGAGTCTCATCAGTCTTTTCATTTAACACAACATCTTCTAATGAAGTCTCAGGCTCTATTAACTCAAAGATATCCTGTTCATCTATAAGAGCATTAAGTTTTAAACGTCTTACTTTTTTGTTTTTTTGCGGATGAATTATACTTTGAAGTACATCATCTACTATATAAAATGCTCGTGAGATTCCACCAAATGGGTTTAACATCTCTTCATAGTCTATAATACCCTCATTTAAAAGGTTAGAACCATCTTCAAGTAGTGAACGGTTTTTGATTCTTTCATATTCATCTAAAGAGATTAACTCTATCAAGGTATTCATCTCACGAAGGGAAGCATCAGTTGCACTGTACTCTTCACGAAGAAGAGCAATAAAAATCACTTGCTCTTTTGTATCCATCTTTTTTTGTTTAAAGAACTTATCTAAAACAAGTTTTTCAGATGTTTGCTCAACCCTTTCTTCTATTCTTTTTTCCAAAAGTTGAAGCTTATTTTGAACTCTGTCTATACCTAACGAGTGTTCATGAACATCTTGGCGAATAGCACTCATTTTTTGATAAAGTTCTATCCTAAAAAACTGGTCTTGCAGATATTCTAGATGGTCAGCATAAGGTTTTACATCTGGTAAGTCAGACTCTAAAGTTCCATACTGAAGCAGTTTTAAAAATGATGGAGACAAGCCAACAGAAGAGTTTAAAAGCTCCAACGGTGTAACTTCAGATATTTTAATAGGTGTGAAACTTTGCTGATGTAACCAACCAAGTTCTAAAAGATTTTTAATATCTCCTAAATACTTTAAAAACTCATACTCATCACTCTCAAATAAATCTTTTAAAAGTTCTAAGATTAAAACATCATCTTCACCCTGCATATACTTCTTTGCCAAGTATTGTAACATGCTTGCTTCTACTTCACTACACTTTAAGTGCTCAAAAATAGTTGTATCCTCTAAAGTCTTTGTTGATAAAAAATTAACCAAACTATCCACGTAAACCCCTACTTTTGAAATGAGTATAAAAGCTCAATCTCTTGTGCCCAAATATCACTGTCTATAGTTTCTAAAATAAGTGGAATATCATCCATTCTCTCATCATTCATAATAAATCTAAAAGCATCAAGACCTATCTCACCCTCACCCAAAGAGTGATGTCTATCTTTTTTCGAGCCAAGTGGTGGCTTAGAGTCATTTATATGCATTCCCATAAGATAGTTAAAGCCTACTATATCACCAAATGAATCCCATGTTTTATCATAAGCTTCTCTCGTTCTTATATCGTATCCAGCTACAAACATATGGCATGTGTCAATACATATTCCAACACGGCTTTTATCTTCAACTTTATCTATAATCTGTGCTAAATGTTCAAAAGTATAACCCATATTTGAGCCTTGACCAGCTGTGTTTTCTATAACTGCCTTAACTCCTGTAGTTTTATCTAATGCGATATTTATTGACTCTGCAATTTTTACTATACATTCATCTTCACTAATCTCTTTTAAATGACTTCCAGGATGAAAATTTAACCTGTCTAGTCCTAACTGACCACATCTCTCTAGTTCATCTATAAAAGCCGTTCTACTTTTAAGTAATTTTTCCTCATCTGGATGACCAAGATTTATTAGATAAGAATCATGTGGCAAAATATGCTTTGGTAATATTCCACTCTCTGCTAGTGCTTTTTGAAACTTATCTATTGTCAAAGTGTCAAGAGGTTTTGCTTCCCATCTTTTTTGATTTTTTGTAAAAAGAGCAAAAGCTTTTGCACCTATTTCTTGTGCATTTTTAACAGCATTGAAAACTCCGCCACTTGCACTAGTATGTGCCCCTACAAACTTACGACTCGGCATTTAGTGCCTCACTGCATTGAGCTTTAGCTCTTATATTAGAATCCATTATTTTATATCCTTGATTTTAAAAATTATTTTATTATTTGAATCTTTAAAGAGTGTTCCAGTTGAATTAACAACATAAAAAATATTTACATTTGTATCTTGTATTTTTTGCTCAAAACCAGTAGTTGTTTGAACTCTATTTAAACCATCATAAATAGTATTACCTAAAAGTATATTTTGCAGTAAGTCATCTGGATATGAATCATTAAGATAATCTTCATTAAAGCCACTTTTTGTCATACAACCAACACTGCTACATACAAGATGATTTATAGAGAATTTTTCTATTGACTGACCTGCTATAAACAACTCTATCTCAACATGTTTTTCATCATTTCTAATATAAGCAACATCTGCAAAATTTAGTTTTGGTGATTTTATAATTACTATTTTTGTTTGTGTGGTTTGATAATCTTTAAAACTACAAGCACTAAAAATAAGAACGAAAATTAGTAATAAGTATTTCATTTATTTTTGTATATACTTTCCACATTTTTTACTTGCTGAACCGCCAAACTCTTGAATCTCTCTGGCTGTTTTATCTTTAGCTATCACTTGACGTTTACAATCATCTTTTGCGATGCACTCACTATTTAAACATCCTATATCTTCTGGTACTTGTGCCATTATATCTCCATATTTTTTTGAAATTATAATCAGTTTTTGGCAATATCTTGTATATATAAGATATATCTCACAATAAAGTACTTGTAAAACCTATTTACAAACTGTAAGTTCATTAGCATCCATCTCAAAATATTTTCTTGTATCAAAGCCTATAAACTTATTAATATCATTTATCTTTTTAAAATTTTCACTCTTTACACCAAAACTACTTTGAAGCTCTCTAAATGGTTCAACAGAATCAACATTATCAAATTTATATATATATGAAGCAGCTTTTTTATTTTTGAAATGAGAGTCTAAGTTTTTTAAATATAGTTCTTTATATTTTGTAAACAACTCTATAACCTCATTTTGATAATGTTGAAAATTCATCTCTAAGTTTGTAAAATCTGTAATGATATTTTCACACTCTAAATATTTAATCATATACTCTTCATTCATTAGGGTATCTTTAAAAGCACTCATATTCATATAGGTACCACTAATTTTTTCATAAAGTGTTTTTGTGTCATTATCAAAGTAGTAAGAATATGAGAAATCTCCTATTATCTGTGTAGAAATTCTGTTCTTGCCATTATATTTGGAATAATAAAGTAGTCTATCCACTCTTTGAAAAATAGAATCTTCAGTATCTTTGTCGTTCACCTCTGTTAAACCTATACTAATAGTAATTTGTTTATCTTTAATAGTATTTAATTCCGCAACTTTTATTCTGATTTTTTCTGCTAATAAGGATGATCCTTCTGTATCAGTTTCAGGAATTAAAATTATAAACTCTTCTCCACCTACTCTAAATAACAAATCAGTTTTTCTTAGAAATGATTTTACAAGTTTACTCATATCTATAAGAACTTTATCACCAATATAATGACCATAAGTATCATTTATATTTTTAAAATTATCAATATCATACATCATTATTGAAAACTTTGTATTGTATCTTTTATACAAAGAAATCAGTTCATAAATCTTATCATTATAATGTTTACGATTATAAAGAGTTGTTAACTCATCTGTAATGGACATCAACTCAAGTTTAATGGTTCTTTGCAACACTTTATCTTCTAGTGTTGCATTAAGTTCTTTAAGTTTAACATTGTTTTTAGCAATATCTTTTTTATATTTAGAAAAGCTTTCTTTTAATTTTTTTGTTACGTAGTACGACACTAATAATGCAATCAACACTATTAGAAATGATAGATACAAAATGTTATTTGATTTTGAATACATAATGGCGTACATATCTACTTTTTGTTTAGCCATCTTATCTTGAATGTCTGATAAATAAAATCCACTTCCTAAAATCCAATCCGTTTCTGGTATTTTTTGAATAAATGCGTATTTATCTTCTACATTGTTATTTTGTATATTCAACCACTTGTAAGTTATATAGTCCCTATCTTTCTCTTTAAGTGAAGATAACATTTTATTTACAACATTTTTTGTCATATTATCATCAATATCGGATATATTTTTACCTATATATTGAGGAATGGTTTTATTCATCAATATTTTACCTTGCTCGTTAATAAGAAATATATATCCATTATTTACTGCATCAATATTTTTTAGTGATTTAAATAACCTTTTATTAGATTTTCTAGTTGCTGTATCTAGGTACTCTGCTGAACCAAAATACCAATTAAAGTGACCGAATGATTGAACAAATGCAATCTGTTCAGACTGAGTGGTTTCATTTTCTTTTGTAAATGTATCCCACAAGTAGCCTTTACCTTTGTTCTTGCAGATACTAATCTCTTCTTGAATAACATATCTTCCATTTGCATCTTGAAAATCTATAATGGAAGAGCCTTCTAGATGTTTTAAATAACTTGGTGCTAGATTAAATGTACCATCATAATCGACTATCCAAATAAAACTCTCACCATTATTCCAAGTTAATGCCTTAAGTGCAGTTTTTATATATTTTTTTATATCACCTTGTGATTTTCTATCTTTATTTTCTTCATAAATTGTTTTAGCAATATCATAAGCTAATTCAACTCTATTTTTCACATTAGCTTCTAATTCGTTTTTAATTATAGATTTTTCATAAGTAATGACATCAACCATATTTTGAACTTTTGATTTTATGGCTTGTTTTTCTAAGTTATATAAATTATCTTCAACTTTTTCTAAATTTTTTTGGAAGCTTTTGTTATACATATCTATAAATACAAATGAAATAACACTTATAAATAGAGGTATAAAAAACAATGGTGCATAAGTAACAATCTTAAGAAATAAATTTTCTTTGTTCATTTTCGATCTTTAAAGTTTAGTTATTTAACTATTTTAACATTATCAGCCTCTATATATTATTAAAACAATAAATCTGTCAGTTTGTCATAGAATTAGGTTTGTATAGACTAATAAACTATAATTGTTTTAATAAATCACTTAGGACTTTATGATTTGAAAATCCATATCGACATTGACTGTTTTTTTGCAAGTGCTGCTAGAATTGTTGACCCATCATTAGAAAATATGCCTATAGCAATTGGTGGGAGAAGTGATACAAAGATATTCAACAAAGAAGCTAAAAAACAAACTGTAAACTTTGAAAACTCTGGTTCATTTGTTCCAACATTTTATAAAACTTATGAAGAAAGTGATGATGATATAGATGCCTTTAAAGATGAAAATGGAAAGATAAGAGGGATACTAACAACTTCAAGTTATGAAGCTAGAGCTTATGGGATAAAAACTGCCATGAATATAAAAGATGCCCTTGGACTTTGCCCACACTTAATCATAAAAGCACCAAATATGTCACTCTATCAAAAACTCTCTCATGAACTCCATGAATTTTTATGTACTAAAATTCCACTTATTGAACAAGCAAGTATAGATGAGTTTTATGGGGACTTAAATGGTTGGATAGAAGATGAAGATGTACCACAATTCATTGACAACCTAAGAGATGAAATAAAAAAAGTAACAAAACTTCCAGTTTCAATAGGTGCTTCAAAAACAAGATATATAGCAAAACTTGCAACTACTTATGCAAAACCTTTTGGGTGTAAGACCATATATCCACATCAGTTTGATAAATTTATAGACCCAATAAAAGTTGGAGATTTTGCAGGTATTGGCAAAAGTATGAAAGAGAGATTAAACTCTGTACATATTCACACTCTTGGAGAGTTAAAAAACAGAAGAGGTACTGTTGAGTCTTGGGGACCTTATGCAAAAGAGTTATACAAAAGAGTAAGTGGACTTACAGATGCACCCATACAAACAACTCATCGAAGAAAATCTATCGGCATATCTCGAACATTTGACCCACTGCACGATAGAGCTGAGTTAAAAAGAAGAGTTCATATTTTAGCAAGACACCTTAGTTATGCTGTACTAAAACTAGATGTTATTCCAACTGTTTTTCATCTAAGTATATCTTATGAGATGAATCAAAAATCTCATAAAAACATCTCTTTGGCTGAAATATTTACAGAAAAAAAGTTTGATTCTTTATGCCTTAAACTTTTTAATGAAGCTGACACACAAAGGCGTCTTCATGTTATAAGACTTAGTATAAACTGCTCTAGTTTTACAAGAGACTCAAAAAAAGAGTTGTCACTTATTGGTTTTAATGATGAACAAAAAATGAAAGACTTAACAAATTCTACTCAAGAGCTAAGAGAAAAATATGGTATCGACACTCTTAAGTGGGGAAGTGAATTATAATATATGTTTTTTAGAGAATAACTTTAATTTTATCTACTATAGTATCCATTGATTCAAATGGCTTCATTACATAGTTATTAGCTCCATAACGCTGAGCATTAAGAACAGTATCTAAAGTAGAAGAAGCTGTCATAATTATAATCTTCACATCAGGATATCTCTTTTTTAACTTAGGAAGCAAGTCTATACCATTTATTTGAGGCATAACTACATCAAGTAAAATCAAATCAGTCTCTTTAGGTAACCTTTCTAATGCTGAGAGTGGATTGTTAAATGTTTTTACCTTATATATTTTTTTTCTATTTAAAAAGCTTTCTAACATTGACAATATCTCATGTTCATCATCTATTATAACTACGTTAATCTTTTTCTCTGACATTCCTAACTCCTATTATTTTTAAATATAGTCTCAGCTGCTATTTTCATCATATAATCACTTCTTTCTTGAACTATAGCATCCAAATATGAGCCAACTTTTTTACTTGCATTTTCTATTTTATGAACACGCTCTTGAATAATCTCTTTTGAACAAAGAGCCTTATTTCCAGTACACTCTGAAGCTAAAAGATTTGCTTCAGAGTGTACTATGGCATGTGGTTTATCTATTTTTGAATAAGATGGCATCTTAGAAAAATTCTCTACACCAGCTCCACTAGAATACCATTTACCTAACCTACACTCAGTATGTGTACTTGAAGTGAACTCAGTTTTTTCACCAAAAATCAAAGCATATACATTATGTTTATACATTAAGTGGTCGATTTTTGCGAGTGAAACGAATATAACATCACTAATATGTTCTATTTCAAATTGAGAACGTGATGCATTTTGCTCAAAAGCTCTCACTTTTGAATCTAGCTCTGTAATCTTACCTTTTGTATCTCTTACTAAACTATTTACTTCTGCTGTACTCTCTTGTGCTTGGCTAGTTTCTTGTTGCATAGACTTAACTACTATAGAGATGTCTTTTGTTGCTGTTTGTGTTTTTTCTGCTAGTTTTCTTACTTCATCCGCTACAACAGCAAATCCACGACCATGTTCTCCAGCACGAGCAGCTTCTATCGCAGCATTAAGTGCTAGTAGATTAGTTTGGTCTGCTATATCTTGGATAAGAGTAACAACCGAAGATATTTCACTACTTCTAGTGTTTAAAGACTCCATCCCTTCCATAGAGTTTTGCATATGAATTTCTAAAGATTCCATAGCGTCAGTTGATGATATAATTAACTCTAAACCTTCTTGAGATTCATTAGCAATGCTTAATGATTCATTTTTCATTTGTTTCAATTCTTCTAACATATTTGAAAATGTATTTTGAGTATCTGTTAAAGATTCAGTAATGGAAGTTTGATGCATTTGTAGTATATTACTATCTCTAGTATCTCTCATATCGCTTTTTATAATAGTATGCATTGTATCACCATAACTATTTTTTCGACTTGTAACTTTACCACTACAATTATTTAAATTTATCTTGTTTTGACCTTTATTTAGTTCAATAATAAGCTCTGAAATATTTTCAATCATAGAAGTTGCTTTTTCATTTTGAAATAACACTTTATCGTGCTTATCTAGTATAATAAATAACTCATCTTGAGAAAATCGAGATGCTTCTTGATAAAAAGTATTTTCTCTTTTTAAAGAAAGTATTTCTGCTTCAAGCTCACTAATTTTTTCTTTACTTTCATTATCATTTCTGAAAAACATTTACTTTAGCTCCATATTTAAAAATAACTTTTAATTATGTTGAAGTTTAATATGAACAGATTACATAAAGATTACATTCAAAATATTTTTGTAATCTATCTGTAATTATGCTTTGTTAATGTTGCCACATGAAAACTGAAAATGAATATAATGATATTTTATCAATGGTTACACACGACCTAAAATCACCCCTTACCGCTGTTATGGGCTCACTAGAACTTCTATCTTTAGATGACTTAACTGAAAAAGAAAAAGCCGAATCTATTAAAATAGCTAGAAAAGCTACAAAAAATATTTTGAAACTTGTTGAGAGTATTTTAGTTATGGCAAAGAATGAAGCAGGGAAAGAACATTTAGAATCTACTACTGTTAACAATCTTGAAGAACATTTTGCAGATATTGTAAAAACTTTTAAGTATGAAATGAAAATTAAAAATATAAAATTTGATGTACATATAGAAAAAAATCTGCCTAATGTTTACTGGGATATTGACAAAATTCATTATCATGTAGTAAATAATATAATATCTAATGCTATAAAATTCACCCCATTTGGAGGTAACATATCATTAAAGGTAACAAGCAAAAAAGATGAATATATAATGATAAAAATCAAAGATGATGGTATAGGTATTTCAAAAGAAAAAAGAAAAACTGTATTTCAAAAATATGATACATATAATAATAAAAAGGTATATAAAGGTACTGGACTTGGGTTATATAATGCTTATAATTTTATAGAAAAACATGGTGGAGAGATAAGAATCATTAATGGACTAAATAATACTGGAGTAGGTTTTAAGATTGTTATACCTACGACAATTTAAAATACCTTTTTATAATAAACTACTTATAGAGATATGCTCATAACTATTTTTAGCAACTTTTTTTTCTACTGAAAGTATATTATTTATATTTTCTAAAGATCTGTCTTTTGTGATTTTTCTTAAAATAACTACTGATGCACTAACCGTTAATAAAGGGAATTTCTTTTTATTATTATCTCTATCAACAGATACTATATAAGCATTTTTCTTATCTTCTTGAGAATAAAAGTTGATAACATCTTCAGAAAACCTTTTTACAATATTAGATATTTCTAGTATGCCATCTTCTTCACTTTCTTCACCTAAGTCAATTGCACAAAAGAAATCATCACCACCTATATGCCCTTTGAAAAATTTTTGAGTTAAATGTTTTCTTAACATATCTGCAAAAAGTTGTATAACTCTATCTCCATTTCTAAAGCCGTAAACATCATTAAATGGTTTAAAATTATCTAAATCAAAGTAACAAACTATATATGAATTATCATCTTTAGTTACATTCAATAAATATTTATCTATAACTCTATTTCCTGGGAGTTTTGTTAGTGGATTTTGATCTCTTGCAAGAAGTAAATTCTCTTCATTGATTATACTAATGATTGAGCGTGTTGATAAAAAACCATAATATTTTGAATTTTTTGTAATTATTATTCCACTAGATTCATTATCATTTGAAAACAATTCTATTATTGTTGATATATCACTATTTATATCTGTTGATGCACAAGAGTTAATAAAACTCTTTAGTTTAGATTTGTTAGAACCATCATTTAATAATAATGACATACCATATGGTGAATATAAAAAATCTTTTATTTGACTCTCATGAAGAATACCCATAGGTTCATCATATGAATTTACAACAGGGATTATGCTTGTAGTTCTATTTTTTTTAAAATAATCTATTACTGAACTCATTTTAATATTTATGTTTAAGGATGTAGTTTTATCAAGGTATGTATCAATTCTTAATATATTACTATTTTCTCTGCTATTTTTCTTTACAATATCTTCAATATGTTCATATTTTGAAATTATTTCATCTGCATCTGTTGTAGGTCTTTGAACTAAATAACCTTGTACTAAATGACAACCGATATCTTTACAAGTAAGTAGCTCTTCATTAGTTTCAACCCCCTCCGCTATTACTTTAATTCCAAGTTGCATAGCTAAATGAGTTATATTTCTAACAAGTAATTTTTTCTTTATTTTCTTTTCTATACCTTGTAAAAAAAATCTATCTATTTTAATAATATCCGGTGTGAAGTCATAAAGAAGTTTATAACCAGAATAACCAATTCCAAAATCATCTATAGCTATAGAAAACTTCTCATCTTTATAGTGCTGTAATACATTTTCGATATTACATTCACTTGATATTTCATGTCTTTCAGATATTTCAAAACATATATTTTCTTTTTTTATATCAAGTTTTTTTAGTATTTTAGTTGTATTTCCATGTGAAAAATCTGGCATCTCTAGTAAGCGGTTGTCAAGGTTGTAAAATAGTCTTATGTTGTTGTAGTTTTTGATAGTTGTGAACTTTAAAAGAGCTTTTTCTCTTAGGGCTATATCAAAAGTATATAATATATTGTCCTTATACACTTGGTCAAAAAGTGAAAAAATAGATTTAAATCCAACTTCTTGGAAATTACGTAAAAGAGCTTCAACAGCGTATATTTCACCAGTATGTATATTAAGAATAGGTTGAAAAGCGATGTCTAATACTTCTAAATTTTTTATCCATATATTTGGTAATTCATTTTTCATAACAACATTTTATAATTAATTAGTTGCAAAAAGATTACATTTAAAATACTTTAGTTAGCTACATCTTCTTTCTTTTTTTTAGCAAAACCTGCACCTTTTTTAGTTTTTGCTTTTAATTCAAGCGAGTTAATTATTGAATGATAATCAACATTGTCTTTATGCATAACTGAAAAACAAGTAGCTATTACAGCTATTGTATTTGGAACTTCACCTTTCTTTTTATATCCTTGAATATTCTTTTCACTAACCTTAATTAATTTACTAAATTTGGGAAGGCTAATCTCTGCATCAAGCAGTAATTTTTTAAAATCAATAAATGTCATCATCTACCTTGAAAATTATTTGGGTAGAAATTATAGCATATCTCTTTATTTTATTGACATTTATGCATAAAAAATGTAGAATACCTATAATTTATTACTATTAGTCATTAATAGTTATGAAAAAACATCAAGGAGCCACCAATGGCAAAAGTATTAAAGAAAAAAGTTGTTAAGTCTGTTGCTAAAAAAGCTGTGAAAAAAGCTGTTGCTAAAAAAACTGTTGCTAAAAAATCTGCAAAGAAAGTAACTAAAAAAGTAGTGAAAGCTGCTATAAAAGCAAAACCAAAAGCTAAAAAAACTATTAAAAAAGTTGCGAAGAAAGTAACTAAAGCTGCAGCTCCAAAAAAAGCTGTTAAAAAAGTTGCTGCTAAAAAAACAGTTAAAAAATCTGCAAAGAAAAAGTAAGTTTAAGCAACTCGTTGTAAATTTACATACCAGTCATCATTAAAATATCTTTTACTTTGAGATAATTTAATGTTGAGTACATTATCGTTTATCTTAAGTGACTCTATACATTCTTCTGGCACTTCTAAGTCTTGCATAACATAATCTTCTATCATATCCATACTCAATGAATAATCATAATCTATTCCTAAGACATCTGTTTGAATTGTAAATTCTCTTGTTTTCATATAAATAAATCCTATATTTTGTTTAAGAATAATAATACTTCTTAGTTACAAACATATTACAATTGTGACTTATTGTGTAATGAATTTGTAATCATACTTATCTAAAATTTTAAAATAAAAGGAGCTAAAATGAGTTATTTCGATGATGCAAAAGTTGGTGATAAGGTATATGGTCTTATTTTTGGAAAAGGAAAAATCACAGAGTGTTATAAAGATAGTCACTATGTTATTATGGTTACTTTTTCTAATGGTTATGAGGTACCTTATACAGCTGATGGTATTCCAAGTTGGGGTAACTTCAAAAAACAAACATGTTTTTATAAACAAGATATTGATTTAGGTAAGGGTGATTATTCTCCAGTAATTAAAGTATTAAGTCATAGAAAAATTATTAAGCTTAGGGAGATAGACAAACTTGAAGTTCGTGTTCCATCAGGGGCTTGGATAAATTCAAAAAAATGTCCTAACTCTTATATAGAAGAAATATGTGAGAGTGAAAACTATCATCTATTTAGAAAAAAAACGAAAAAATAGTTCTTATTTAAAATACCTTTTTTTATGACTCTCTTTTATCTTGTCAATTTCAACTAAAATAAAACTATCTATACAGTTTGAAAAGTCTGGATCTATATTATAAGCACAAAATTTAATTCCACCTTCTTCACATAAATCACTATATTGTTTATAAAGAGTTGGAACATTTGTTCCCATAATACTTAGTGCTTTTTTTAAGTTTTTGAAATTTTCTTTGTACTCTACTGAGTTAAACTCTTCTTGGAGGGTTTGAGTAAGAAATTTATCTGTACTAAAATTATATGGTATTTTGGCACTTACTAAATCTTCTTTATCTTTGAAGTTTTTATTATAAAAATAAAGTATAGTATCTTTAGAAATTTTTGAATAACTAGCACTAAGAGAGACTGGACCAAACATATATTTTATATCAGGGTTATTGCTAATATATGCACCTATTCCATACCATAAATAATCTAGAGCCCTACTTCCCCAGTATTTTGGTTGCACAAAGCTTCTACCCAATTCAATAGACTTACTTAAGTATTCATCAAAATTGTCATTAAAATCAAAAAGAGTAGTTGTATAAAGAGCTTTTTTACCTAATTCATCTATTATTTTTTTACACTCAGCTATTCGGTAAGCTCCAACTACTTCTAAATTTTCTTCATCCCATAGAACTATATGTTTATAATATCTGTCGTACTTGTCTATATCTCTTTTTTTATTTATACCCTCTCCTACTTTTCTAAAAGAGAGTTCTCTTAAGCGACCAATTTCATTTAACAAAATAGAATTTTTATCTGAGCTACTATATAGATAGATTTTTTTATTATCTTTTGTAGTTCCCAGAAGTTGAGAGTTCTTTAACTCTTTTTTGATTGCTCTTGTGTCTTCAGGGTGTGCTATCGCTTTTTGTGTTAAAAAAAAACTTTGACCTTTTTTCAAACTATATAAATGCTTTTTATGTAGTTTAATAACCTCTGATTGTTTTAGTCCATGAGGAATTATATTTTCATTTGGAATAACTTCACCAATAGTTATGTCAATTGATTTGTCTTTTTGCTTAAACATCTCGTTTGCCAATAAGACTGTTGATAATCTTTTATTTATTGCTGAAACAGAATAAAAAGTTTTTGAATTTTTCCCACCTATAAAAATAGGTAATATGGGAGCATTACTTCTATGAGCAAACTTTAAAAATCCATTATGCCATTTTTTATCTTTAATACCTGTAGAGCTAGCTCTGCTAACTTCACCTGATGGAAATATTATAAGAGCCATCTCTTTATCAAGAGAATTATATATCTCACTTATAGCTTCTTTTTTTTGTCTTGCTTTAGAGTTGTTTATATATATAAGTAGAGGTTCTATAGAACTAAATTCTTTTAAAAAATCATTTGCAACAATCTTTATATCTTTTCTAACTCTACTAATCAGTTTTATTAGTGCAAAAGAATCAAGAGCGCCAAGAGGATGGTTGGCAATTATTACAACTCGACCCGAAGAAGGTATATTTTCTATATATTTGTCAGCTACTAAGAAGTTGAAATTAAAATACTCTAGTACTTCATCTATAAATTCAAAACTACCAAGATGGTTACTTTTTTCAACAAAATTATTAATTTCATCTTGATGAATAATAGAATCAGAAAACTTAGAAATTGCGTTCTTTATAATGGTATTATTTTTTAACTTTGGATATTTTTCCATTATCATTTTTTCAATATTTATCATTAAAACTCTTTTGTAATTATCTACAAAAATTATAATATATAGTTATTTCAAAATGGTTACACTTGAGTTTAAAAAATAGCTCTTAGAACTTTACACTAAAGGTAGAACCCTCATTTTCTTCACTTTTTATTTTCAAAGAAAAGTTATGAAGACTTATAATATTATTTACGATAAATAAACCAAGTCCTAGTGAGTTATTCCAAGAATTTTCATGAACTCTGAAAAACTTATTTGTAATATTTTCAAGGTTTACTTTAGATATCCCTATACCTGTATCAACTATATCTAATGAGTTTTCATCAAAAATTATAGATACTTCATCTTCTGAGTATTTAAAAGCATTTTCTACCAAGTTACTAATTACAACACCAAAAAGAGATGGGTCAGCTTTTATAACTATGCTTTTATCACCTTTGATAATTGTTTCTCTTTTTGGATAATTTAATTTTATATTTTCTACAGTATCTGCAACTACCTCATACAAATTAATATTACTAAAACTCATAGTTTGTTTACCGTTATCAAGCTTTATAGAGAGTCTCAATGTATCGATTAAATCACTTAGTTTTTTTCCATTTTTATAAATTTTATTAAGAAATTTTTTACGAATATTTGGGTTTAAATTATCATCATCTAGAAGAGTCTGCGAGTATCCATTAATTACGGCAATAGGATTTTTAAACTCATGTGAGATAGCAGAAATAATATCATCTTTTTGTTGATTAGATGCTTGAAGCTTTGTAGTGTATTTTGACTTTTGTTTATCTTTTTTTGTAAGTATTTGTGAAACTTTTGTTAAAAGTTTTGTTATATGTTCAAACTCTAATGAAAACTCAGAACTAATATAAGTAGATTTTCTTTTTTTTGTAAGAGAAGTTAGGAAACCTTGGATTTTAAGAGTTTCTTTTTCTATCTGCTTACTTATTTTATATGTTATGAAAAATATCGTAATAAAAAATATAATCAATACTGTAAAAATTTTTAACCCTAGTGAAATAATCTGATTATTAATGCTTTGAAGTTCTTTGGCTAACCTTATATAAATAGTCTCATTATTATATGGGTATTTTTTAACAATATAAAGTAGATCTTTATCTATTGTATTTGAGTGTCTAATTTTATAGCCATATTCTTCTTGATTTGCTTGCATAATCTCATCTCTATACTTATGATTGTCCATCTTTGTTTTGTCTTTATGAGATTCAGCGACAACTGTACCATCTTGTGAAATCATAGTAAGTCTTAAGTCTAGATTTGTTTTTATTTTATGAGCCATTGCATCAAAGTCAGAACCTTTTTGCAATTCAAAAGATATTATTTCTATATTATTAAGAAGAGAGTCTTTAGTTTGAGTTACGTAAAAATCTTTTGTCCAGAAATAAATAATACCACCAACTATAAAAAAAAGTATAGAAAAAATAACAACAAATTTTCTAAGTACTATCTGATGGAAACTCAACAAAATATATAACCCTCTCCACGAACAGCTTGAATATAGTTTTTCTCACCATTTGGATCAATATTTTCTTTAAGTCTTTTAATAGCTACATTTACAGTTTTAAGTTGTTTTGAGGCAGAATCTTTCCATACTCTCTCAAGTAAAATGTCACGGCTTAAAAGAATATTTTGATTTTTAATAAATTCTAGTAAAAGGTCATGTTCAAGGTGAGTTAGTTTTACATCTTCTCCAGCAATGTTAAAAGTTTTGTTTGAAGAGCTATAAATTATATCTTTTACTTTTATAATATCTTGAACATTTTGAGTTCTTTTTATTACTGCTTTTACTCTTGCCTTTAACTCATTTAAATTAAAAGGTTTTGTAATATAGTCATCACCACCTCTATCAAACCCTTCTAAAATTTCATCTGAAGAGTCTTTAGCACTAACATAAATTACAGGTTGATTATATCCACTCTCTCGAAGTGAGGCAATAAATTTACTACCCTCAATATTAGGTAAGTTTCTATCCATTAAAATAAGAGAAATATACTCTTCATCTAACATATCTACAACATTTGAAGTATCTATACACGTTATTACATCATATCCCTCTTTAGAGAGAGTGTATTCCATTAAGTCTAAGATGTCTTCTTCATCTTCAACAATTAAAATAGTTTGTGTATTTGTCATAGTCATATTGTAGCAAAATTAGCTACGTAGTGCTCCACCAACTTTAGCATAAACAAGTAAGTTTGCGATACTAATAGTCCTAGAAGCTACTTTTCCACTCTTTCTAAGAGCTCTCAACATTTTATGAAATTTCTCAAAACTGCTTGAACCATCCGCTTGAAGAGATAAATTTCTCTCAACCATCTCATACAGATCATCTGTTTTATTTTCTTCAATTAAAACTTCATTATACAACTCTTGAACCTCATCTGGATCATCACACTCTAACATGCTAAGAGCTAATTCTATCGCTCTAACTGTTGATGCTTGCATAGGTACTGCATACTCGTTAATAGTCTCAACATCCACATCCGCACATACATCTGTAAAGCCTCTAATAAAACTTCTTGTACTTGAAGATGCACGAGACAAATCATTTGTGATTTTAAGGTAAGCAATAACATGTCTTAAATCTGTTGCCTCTGGAGTATAAAGTGCAAGAACCTTAACAATACAGTTATCAATGTCATCCGTTTTTGAACTTACATTTTTTATATGTGATCTTGCTTCATTAAATTTCTTTTCATCACAATCTTTAAGTGCTTCTAATAAAAATTTATTTGACTCCAATAGACCTTTACCAATTGTAGTAACTTTAGCTTTTATATCAACTAGATTTTCTTCAAAATTTACAGACATATTTTTCCTTTTATTATGTTTATTACTTATTATTCTTAACCAAAACGGCCAGTGATGTAGTCTTCAGTTCTTTGTTCTGCTGGATTTAAAAAGATAGTTTCTGTTTTATCATACTCTATCAAATCACCAAGATACATAAACGCTGTATAGTCACTAATACGAGATGCTTGTTGCATATTATGAGTTACTATCGCTATAGAGATATCTTTTTTTAACTCAACTAAAAGTTCTTCAATAGCCCCTGTACTTATTGGGTCAAGTGCAGATGTTGGTTCATCAAATAACAAAATATCTGGTTTAACAGCAACTGCTCTTGCAATACAAAGTCTTTGTTGTTGTCCACCAGATAAACCCATAGCAGATTTACCTAATCTATCATGAACCTCTTTCCACAGAGCACCATCTTTTAAAGCTTGTTCAACTCTATCTTTTAATTCTGTTTTGTTTTTAAGTCCAGCTATTTTTAGCCCATAAGCAATATTATCAAATATACTCATTGGAAATGGTGTTGGCTTTTGAAATATCATCCCAACATCTTGACGAAGTTTTATAAATTCATTCTCTTTTTTAATATCTAAAATATTATTTCTTTTGTTAGTATTTACATCTAAAAGCTCAATAGCTCCATCATACTTATTTCCAGGATATATATCGTGAATACGGTTCATTGCACGAAGTAGTGTAGATTTTCCACAACCACTTGGACCGATTAAAGCTGTTATTTTATTTCTCTCAATTGGTAAGTTAATATTACGAAGTGATGGCTCTTCAACTCCAGGATAAGTAAAAGAAAACTTTTTAATATTCATTATTGGCATATGGATTAATCCTTTGTTCTTGTGATAAATCTTCCAGCTAAGTTTATAATCAAAACTAAAACTGTAAGTATAAATGAAGCTGCCCAAGCCAAATCACGGCTAGACTCTTCAGGCTCATTTGCTAAATCGTAAATACTAACTGTCAGTGATGGAAAACTCTCAGTTAAATCAAGACTAAAGTAATTACTTGTCTCAGATGTAAAAAGTAAAGGTGCAGTCTCACCGATAATACGAGCAAATGCTAGTAATATCCCTGTCATAATTCCAACTTTTGCTGCTTTTATAATAATATCTATGATAACTCTGTACTTTGAAGCACCAAGGGCTACTCCAGCTTCTCTTAACTCAACTGGGACAAGAGATAGCATATTATCAGTAGTGTTAATTACAACTGGTATCATCATTATTGCCAAAGCGATTGCACCTGCAAATCCACTTGTTCCACCAGTTGGAATAACTACAACAGCATAAACAAATGCACCAATAACGATAGATGGAGCAGACATCATTATGTCACTCAAGTCACGAATTAATGAGGCATACTTCCCTCTTCCGTATTCTTGTAGATAAATTCCTGCTGCCATACCAAGTGGGATTCCAATAGCTGCTGCTAAACCAGCTAAAATAAACTGTCCTATAATAAGGTTTCTAAGACCACCATTAATTAAGTCATTTAGAAATAAGTTAAAATGAAAAGAACCTAGCCCCTTTATAAAAAGAGTGATTAAAATCCACCCTAAAAAAGCAAGACCTATAAGTGCTGAAAGTACAGATAAAGCTAAAAATATTTTATTTAATAAAAGTCTCATTAGTTAGCCTTTTTTAAGAAATAAAATTTGGCGATAGAGATAACACCAAAGCTAATTACAAATAGTATAAGTGCTAAATAAAATAATGCACTCTCACCAAGCCCACTTGCTTCACCAAAGTTATTAGCCATAGCTACAGGGATTGATATAGTTGGGTCATTTAATGCACCTGGAAGTACGAAAATAGAACCTATTAAAAATGCAACTGCCATAGTCTCACCTAAAGCACGACCAAGTGCTAAAATAATTGAACCAATGATTCCAGTTCTTGAGTATGGGAATATGATATCTTTTATCACTTCAAATTTTGTAGCACCAAGAGCATATGCAGACTCTTTTAAAACACCTGGTGTTGTGTTCATAGAGTCCCTTGTGATTGCTGCCATAAATGGAAGAATCATAACACCAAGAACAAGACCAGCAGTTAAGAGTGAAACCTGATATCCACCAACTAAGTCTGCAACAATTGGAGCGAAGTAATACAATCCCCACATGCCGAAAATTATACTAGGAATTGCAGCAAGAAGCTCGATTGCTATACCAACAATATGTGAGATATTTTTAGGGGCAATTTCTGCTAAAAATACAGCTATACCCATAGCGATAGGAAGTGCAAATACTAAAGCTATAAGAGTTGTAAGGAGTGTACCAACTATGGGAACAAGACCACCAAAAATAGTTTTAGTATTTGACTCTTCATCCTCATCAAAAAGTACTTCATCTTCATCAATGATATCGTCTTCATCGATAATTTCATCAGAAGCTTGATTAGATTCACTAGAACTTATTTGAACTTCTTTATTCCAATCCGGGTTTGTTATAAAATCAAAACCATACTCATCGATAGCAAGCTTAGAAGAATTAAAAAGTGTTAAGAAGATACCAATCAAGATAACAAATACTACAGAAGCACTTGCAAGTGATAGTTGTTCAAATATTTTTTCCATCAAATAACCTATTTAAATTAATTAATGGGATTGTATTAAATCTTGGTTACATCTTGATTACTTTTAATATTTCATCAGCTACTCTAAATGAGTTCGCATAAATTGTCCAAGTATAAGGGACACTTCCCCCTGTTGGCATAAAAGAAGCATCTGTTACATATAAATTATCCAACTCGTGCGCCTTACAGTTTTTATCCAAAACAGAAGTTTTTTTATCATCTCCAAACCTACATCCACCTGCTACAAGATTTGGTGGTGGAGCAGAAGAAATATTATAAGAAATTTCAGTTGCTCCCATCTCCTCTAACACTTTTACAGCTTTTTTAGCCAGATGTTCTCCAACTTTAACATCGTGTGGATGACCCCAAAGGTTAATAACTCCGACTGGCATGTGGAATTTATCCTTAACCTCATCATCAACACTCACAAAACACTCATCAGTTGGAAGCCAGTCATTAAATACTTCAAAGGTTAATACTCTAGAAGTTGTAATTTGTTTTTGAATTTTTTTACGAAGTTCCTCTCCCCAGATTATATTCCCCTCATCATTGTAAAACTCTCTAGTTACACGTGAAATTATATTTGCATGCTCAAATAAAAAGTCAATAGTTCCACCTTTTACTTTTTTCTCATCTTCATCAAACTCATACCAATCTTGTAAACTTCTGTTAAAAAACAGACCTGCTTGCATAAGCTCTTTTTGTTGTTTTTCATCTAAATCTTCAAAACGAAATCGCCCTTGCCCACTTCCTCCAGCTGAGAAAATTAGATTTTTTCCAACCTGTCCGTTATTGTTTGCTATTCCATTTAGGAAGTATTTATTTTTAGAGTTTAGAAGAAGTCTAGCGCTCTCTATCGCTTGGGCTGAAATAACAAATATTTTAGCAGTTACGGCATGTGGATTTAAATCTTTGTCATAGTAATGCACTTTAGTTACTTTACTCTCATCACTATCAAGTTTATAAACAAAAGCTTCTGTAATTATCTTAGCCTCACATTTTTGAAGTAAGGCTGCTCTTGCACTCCCTTTTGCCCCGGTTGCACAAGCATAACTTCCACAAAAGTTACTATATGAACAAGCGTTCCTACCAAGTTTGGCATGTGGAAGTACTGCACGAGGTGTAGCAAATGATTCATATCCAAGGTTTCCACATGCCAAGTCAAACCACTTTGTAACTTTACTCTCAAGAAGTTCTCCATGAGAAACACCGATAACATTTTCAACCTTCTCATAATATGGTTCTAAATCTTTATAGCTTATAGGCCAGTCAACAACATTTGTATCTTTTATCTCACCAAATACTGACTTTAATTTAAAGTCATTTGGTTTCATTCTATGAAAATATCCACTCATTAAATTTGATGAACCACCAACCATTGAGCCATTCCAAAAGCTCCAGTTATATTCACTTCCCACATGCCGAGTAATTGAACCATCTTCATTTCTATCGTTTATTACATGTTGTTCATCTTCAAGTTTTGGAGTAAACATTTCTCTACGTGAAACTGCAAGTTCATCTTTATTTATATCTTCTTCTTTGTAGTATTTACCTTTTTCTAAAACTACAACCTTATATCCAGCATTACTTAACTCATAAGCTATTGGTGAGCCACCTGCTCCACTTCCAACTATACAAATATCATAATCAAATCTCATAGCAAAGCCTCTTTTGGGCGTGGTAAACCACTTTCATGGTTTAGCCATTTCCAACCAGCTTCATTTTTATTTATACCGTATATTGGGTCACCAAGCATAGCTTCTACTATATATGTCATAACTGTCTCTATCCAATTCTCACCCCATCTATGTTTAGAAATAATTTTAAGAATGTTTTGTCGCTCTTGTGGGCGTAGTTGTGTGTATTGTTTTTTGTATTCTTTTACTGCCTCTTCATTTAACCACTGAACACCATTTCTAAGATACTGCTTATCTGAATCACTTACAAGTGAGTGATGAAATATAACACTTATATAAGCTGAGGCATTCGCTCCTAGAAGTTTGGCATGTGGAAATAAGTCATTTTGAACTATACTCAAAGTTTGAAGAGATGATGTAGCTCCAAAAAGCTTACCACCAGACATAACAATAACAGCAGAGCTAAGAAAAGTGGTTTTTAAAAATGTTCTACGGGATTTTAAAAGCATAAATTAGTTAGTTTTACTCAAAGAGTGAAGAAAAAAGTGAATCTTTTTTCTTTGGTTCATAAGCACTTGTTCGCTCATCTATAAAGTCAGGATTACCTTTTTCAAACTCATTTTGTGAAACACGTTTAATATGTTTTTTTGGTTTATCTTCTTGAACAAAACCATTACTCTTTTTGCCCGTTGCACCATGAGGAATACACATAACGTCTCCTTTATTTTATATAATTATACTCAAATTGTGTGCAGAGTTTGTGTACAAAATCAATCTATTAATGATTCTTCAAAATATTTATCAACATTCATATATGTCTTTCCTGTATGGTCTTTAAACATTAGATGTTTTTTGTTTAGCTTACTCAAATTATTCACACCAACTACAGCCAATAAACCTCTAATACCAGATAACATTTGGGCATGATAAGAAGCTACATTGCTAGCTTTTTTCTCAACCAAAAATGAAGCTCGTTTTTTCTCATCTTGTGTTGCTAAACCAACTGGGCAATGCCTACCGTGAGCACCTGAGCACTCCCTTGCTCTTATACAACCAGCACTCATCATAAAAGCTCTTGCAATCGCCACATAATCAGCCCCTATTCCAAACAGAACTATCGCATCATCTGGAGTAAGAACTTTTTCACTAGCTATTAGTTTAACTTTATCACGAACACCTACTCTCTTTAATGCTCTATCTGCAACAAAAAGTGCTTTTGCAATTATCATCCCAACTGTCATCATCATCTCTAGTGGAGCTGCTCCACTACCACCATCTCCACCATCAATAGTTATAAAATCAGGATATGCTGTTGAGTTTTCATCTATGCGTTTTTTTATTAGGTTTGCATACTCATCAAAAGCCTCTGCTGATGATATAACTATTTTAACACCAACTGGCTTTTGAGATAGTTTTTTTAATCTACCTATAAAATCAAACAGCTCCTCTAGAGTGTGAGCAAATGGAAACTGATTTGGAGAAAACAAATCTTTATGTGCTTCAACACCTCTATAATAAGCTATCGCCTCACTCACTTTATCTGCTAAGAGTTTACCACCAGTTTGTTTTGCACCTTGAGCCATTTTTATCTCTGTCATTTTTGCAAAAGACATTGTTTTTTTATATCTATCTTCATCAAAACTACCATCAGAATCTCTTACTCCATAAAGACCACTACCCATCTGAAATATAATATCTGGTATATCATTAGGTATGGTTTGAGGAAAAGAATAGAGCGGAGCATTCCAGTTTACTCTGTAACAAACAAGTTTAGAACAATCAAAAAGATAACTCTCTACATCTTTTGTATATATAACCATATGTCTATATATTTTTTCTGCAATAGCTTGATTTAGTAGAAATCTTATTATCTTATAAACACTCTTGGCAAATATAGTACCCTCTTTAACATCAAGATATTTACTATTTTTTTTATCGTATTTGTGTGTATATAAAAAGTTTGAAGTCAAACTCCCCTCACCTGTATTTATAGGAAAGTTGCCTAAGTATGCACCCTTAGAAAAAGAACGTGTTCCCTCAGGAGAGATTGCCCCATCACTCATAGCACTTCTTCCAAGTACAGATTTACTCTTAAAAGGATATTCTGAATTTTCTCCAAAAGTTACACTAAAGTCATCACTAACATCCTCTGTATTTAAAACACAGTTTGCATTTTTTATAGAAATTCTAGCTGTTTTTTGAGGTTGACCTGGTGAAAAGGAAGCATAAGCAGATTTACGTTCAGCTGAGTCATAGACCCATTTTACCTTATCAAAAGACTCATAAAAATTTTCATCACCAAAATATTGACGCATTGGATCACGAAGAGCATAAAAAAAGTATCTAAGTCTTCCAATAAGTGGGTAGTTTATCAATAATTGATTATCTCTTTGAATATATTTATCATATATAAAAAGAATTATAGATATAACTATAAAAATAACTATAAAAGATTGAAACAAAAATACTAAAATAGGAAAGTTGTACTCCCCTATTTTATTTGTAAATTTAAGCAAGGCCTCCATAGTTAATTTTTATCACCAAAAATCAATCTATCAGCTGAAAATTTACCCGCACCGTTAGTGAAAAATATAAACAAAAATAGCATATAGTAAAGTGGTATTTCAAATCCGTTAGCACCTGCTGAAAATCCATTTGGAAGGTGAACTGTAACAATAGCTACAATCATAATAACTATCAGTGGTAAAGATATTGCACGAGTTAAAAGACCAAGAGTTAGTAAAACAACACCAACCGCCTCTGTACTTGCTGCCATATAAGCGTTTAGAGTTGGAAATGGTATGCCCATAGAACCAAACCACTGGGCAACTGAACCTATATCGTTCCATTTCATCATTGCTGGTTCATAAAAACCATAGGCTATTGCTAGTCTAGCAAAAAGTAATGAAAGTGATTTTCCATATTCACTCAAACGTGAAAACTCAGTATAAATTTTTTTGCATAACATAATAGACTCCTGTTTTTTTATATTGTTAAATTGTACTCCCAAAGTGTGCAGTCTTTGTGTATTAATCTGACTCTTAGCTCTTTACTTTTTATGATATACTTTTTAAAATCAACTATTAAGAAGGATGTAGTGATGTTTAAAAAATACAGTTGTAATATGAAAGCAACAGAATCTTATATACGAATTTTAATAGCTACTATATTACTAATATATGCAATTGAGAGCAAGTCAATTATATTATCTTTTATGAGTGTAGTTATGTACTATACTGCATTTAAAAGATTTTGTTTTATGTACTATTTTTTTAATATCAATGAAAGATTTAGTATAAAAAATTATTACTTATCTCTTTTACCAAAACACAGAAGTACTCCTGCATTTATATTTGACGAAAAAGGTAGTCTTATTTTTAAAAATAGTGCAAGTGAAAAAACAATTCCTTTTGTAGAAAGTGCAAGCTGTTTAAATATAGAGGACTATACAAAAATCATAAAAGAAGATTTAGAAGAAACTATATTTTTAGAACATGATTCAAAAACATATCAAATAGAACTAAAAGGTTTATCAAAAGAAAAATTTCTTCTAACCTACTTTAATGATGTTACTGAAATTGTTGAACTAAATAATGCCATAGAAGAAACTCAAAGAGAAGTAATATATACCATGGGAGAGATTGGAGAAACTCGTTCAAAAGAAACTGGGAATCATGTTAAAAGAGTTGCACTTTATTCTAAAGAACTTGCTCTTTTATATGGACTTCCTTTAGAAGAAGCAGATCGCCTTCATATGGCTAGCCCTATGCATGATATCGGTAAGGTTGGGATTCCTGATGCTATTTTAAATGCACCAAGAAAACTGACTTTTGATGAATTTGAGATTATGAAGACACATGCCTCTTTGGGTTATGATATGTTAAAAAGCTCAAATAAACCGATACTTCAAGCCGCTGCAATTGTAGCAAATGAACATCATGAAAAGTTTGATGGTTCAGGTTATCCAAATGGTACTTCAGCAAATGATATCCATATATATGGTCGTATAACTGCTGTTGCAGATGTTTTTGATGCACTAGGAAGCCAAAGAGTTTATAAAAAAGCTTGGGAGTTGGATAGGATTTTAGAACTTTTTAAAGAGGAGAGCGGAAAACACTTTGATCCAAAACTAGTAAAGCTGTTTATGGATAACTTAGATAGATTTTTAGAGATTAGAGACAAGTTTAAGGACTAAATAAATGACTATTAAACATTTTAAAATATATTGTGAAGTTGCAGTATCTAATAGTGTAATCAGCAGATCCTTAAAAGTCTCACTTATTGTTGGGACTGCATTAAACCTTATAAACCAAGGTGATGCCTTAATAATGTTAGACATTAAAAACCTTTGCTTTTTAAAACTTTCTCTTACCTACTTTGTACCATATGCAGTAACTACATATACGGCAACTTCTATGAAAACAGAATTTCATATAGGTACAAAAGCAGTAGTGGAGACAGACCTTATATGTAAAGGTTGTGGAGAGATTATTCATGTTAAAGAAAATGAACTTATACCTGAATCTTTGGCATGTGGAATTAACACTCATTGGAAACTAAAATAGTGTTAAATATTAGACAACTCAATAAAGACGAATTGCCTCTACTTATAAATGCTCTAGAGAAAGAATCTTGGCATGTGGAAATTACTCATATAAATTGTTTATATGCAAACTTCTTTAAAGGTTTCTTTGTAGCATACGATGATGATATTATTGTTGGATTTATCTCAGCTATAAAATACAGTGGAAATTTTGGTTTGATTAGTAACTTTGTTGTATTAAAAGAGTTTCGCTCTTGTGGATTTGGTAAAAAACTTTTTAATCATGCACTATCTTATCTTGATGGTTGTCAAATCGTTATAGAAAGTAGTATTGAAGATGAATATATTTATGTAAAAAAAGGATTTAAGTCATATTATGACACTACTTGTTATAGATTTAAGATAACAAAACAAAGTGATTCTACTAACAATTTTGATATAAAAAATACTCTAGAAAAAAAAGAGATTTCTGATGAGTATTCTATCTACTTAAATTGTGTTGCAACAGATAAAGAGACTATAGTTAGAGCTATATATAACGATAATAATTTATCATCTTATGGCTTATGTACTCAACATGGGGATGGTTATAAGGTAGTAATTTCATCAAAAGACAAAGATGAAGCTTTAGCAATATTTTTTAGTTTAATTAAAAAGTTTGAGCTATCTACAAAGATATATATGGAAGTTACAAAACTAGATACTACTTTGATAAATATAGTTAATTTATTTAAAATGAAAGAGTATTCTAGAAAAAGAAAGATGTACAATAAAGTCTTGTAATATTAGTATATTTACTTAGTTTATAAGTAAATATACCTCTAAGAAGATAAATACCTAACTATTCAGTTAGTTCCATAAGAACATTTTTAATCATATCTTGAGTTTCACTTACTGCTTTTTTAGTATCTTCTTCAGTAATACCAAGATCTTCTATCCAGTTATCAATTGATGGATAAGCGATATGTACAATATCATCACCTTTTTTCTTGTATATAACTACTGAAAAAGGAGCATAAGCACCTGCATCTGGATGATTTTTTGATACTGGGTATATTGCATTAAATCTAATAATTGAATATGTATCAAAGAAATCATAAGCATCATGTTCTATAGTATAAGATTTTGGTACTAAAAATCCAAGTGGACTTATCTCACCTTCAAATTCTTCTTTAAAACCATCTTTAGCATCTACATACGTATCACCATCTTCAAGTTCAAACTCTGTTGTAAACTCAGTTACATTACCAGCAAATTCAGTGTTATGTTTTACAGATAAGTATTTACCATTTGGTAAAGCTTTATGAAGTGCTGCATCTACTAGTTTAGAGTATGCGATTAAGTCTGGATTTGTTACAGGAATTTTAGTAATTCTAGACATACCAGCTAAAGATAGAGTAGAAACATTTATATTATTTTTTGCATCTACATAGATTGACATTGTAAGTGGTGTTATCATACCGATATTAGGATATTTGTTCATAAGTTTTTTTACTAGTTTATCATTAGTAAAAATTGCTAAGTTATACTTTTTATGATGAACACTACCATATCTTTTTGAAAAAATTGAGTTCATATCATTGTTTACATCAACAACAACACCATTTTCACTAAAAGTTTTTTCAATACTTTTCGCCGTAATTTTAGCACTCGAATTATCTACACTGAAGATTTTAAGATTTTGCTCATTTGCCAGACATTCACTCATTCCTAGTACTAGAAATGCACTTATAAAGATCATTGAAATTTTTTTCATTGTTACCCTTTGAATTAATATAAGTGTATTCTACTATATTATTCAAAAAAATTATTTAAACTATGAGAACTATCTGAATTTTGAGAGAAAGAGAGATAAAGCTTATCTCTCTTTTTTTAATTAATTATTTTTTAGAACCACACTTACCAGCACCACACTTCATTGCAGCTTTTTTAGAATTTCCATTTTTACCACATTTACAGTTTTCACCACATTGGCAGTTATCACCACACTCACAGTCTTTATTTGTACATTTACCAGCTTTTGCTTCGCCTAGAGATTTTTTCTCTCCACATTTACATGTATCACCACACTTACAATCATCACCACATTCACAGCCTGGTTTGTTACAACTTTTACCAGCTTTGTCCATCATAGCGCTTCCACATTTACCTGCTCCACATTTCATAGCTGCACTAGCCGTTGTAGCACCAAAACCTAAAAATAATGCCGCACCCAAGATTAGTGCTACTAAGTTTAATTTCTTCATTTATACCCTTTAATTTTATTTGAAAGATTGTAGCATAAAAAATATTTATATTAGTAATTATTATAAAAAAAGTAAAAATATTAAAAAGGGAGTTGGGTTTACTCAGAGACTGAGGAGCTCTCTGAGTTTTGCTTAGATGTTAGTTGGAATCAACCACACTTACCTGCGCCACATTTAAGCAAAACTCAGAG